>ERZ773233.1550-NODE-1550-length-13342-cov-4.319786_pt1 | contig 13342 bp, 16 predicted proteins | sample MGYA00580991_ERZ773233 | MGnify/ENA primary metagenome ERZ773233 (study PRJEB29015, sample SAMEA2738178) | human oral metagenome | biome: human oral; feature: human-associated habitat; material: saliva | place: China | collected 2161 ...
GCATATTCCATAGGTGCATAGTCGGAGGCCTCCAAGAAATTGTTGATTTTGACCAAATATACCGAAGAAGAATCTCTTTCTTCTATGAGCTGATGGAGGTAGCTTTTTTTGAGTTTGTCCCTGAGCAAGGGCAATTTTTCCTCTACTTCACTGGCCCTGACCCACACAGAATCATTCAGAAAGGAAGAAGTGAAGTGAGGGGCAAGAGAATCTATATAATGCCTATCCTTGGACGAATAGGTGCGAAAAGCCGCTGAAAGCTTAGGGCTTATTTCGGTAGAGGATAGCTGGATATACCTGAGCTGTACCAAGTCCTCACTTAGGCGGAAAACCTCTTTGTTAGCCTCGTAGAAATCCTCCCTTTCCTTGCGAGAGATGGTGGTATCAATCTGTTGGGAGAGCAAGTCCAAGTAGAACTGAGTGTACAGATCCGTGCGGTATTGACTGACTAAGTGTTCGAATTCTTCTTGTTTTTCTTTGTTGATATTCTCTTCCGCCTTGAGGAAAAGGAGCTTTTTCAGTGCCCAATTATTGATATAGGGGGTTACGATTTGTACACTATCCTCAAGCGTATAATCCTTGGGGAGAAGTTTTTGGATATCCTCCTGATAGAGGTAATAATTACCCACTTTGGCCACAATAGTACGATCCTTCTCGGAGGAGCTTAGCCATTGGCAGCTGCTTACAAGAAGGCCTACAAGGAGAAAAGAGGACATTATTTTCCAGTTCATTTTAACGTTTCTTAAAAAGAGGTGTAAAAACAGCGCAAGTTACAGCTATTTCCTGAGAAAAACTAATTAATTAATTTTGTTTTAACTTTCAGAGGGGGATTTAGGCAAGAAGGATTCAGTGGAAAAGGAGTCCTTATACTGGAAAATATAGGTGCGTATCCAAGTATTGGTTTTCATAATAGGGTTGTAGAAGAGAGATTCTTCGGTGGTTTTTTTAGGAATCAGCTCCATAGCACCTTCGTTGAGATACATTAGCGCCGTTCCTACGATAAGAGACCACTTGAGCATACCGAAAACAGCCCCCGCTATACGGTTAAGGAAGCCTAAGGAGACACTCTCTAAAATCTTTGTCAGGAGCTTCCCCGCCAGCCCTACCAAAACAAGGACAATGAGAAAGGTAATGATAAAAGCCAATACCTGCTCGGTCTTGGCAGAAAAAGAAAAAATATCACTGATAAATGGCGCTACCATAGCCGAAAAGTGAATAGCACCCCATAGAGCTACAAATACAGCAATAAGAGAGGTTACTCCCCAAATAAATCCTTTGAGAAAGCCCTGTACTATACCAAAACCTAAAAAGACGCCTAAAACAATATCTATATTACTCATAATACTAAAAAAGAGATGGGAGTGCCATCTCTTTAAAATTCTTAATATTCATCCTCATTCCAAAGATAATCTTCTTCTGTGGGGTAGTCTGGCCAAATCTCATCGATAGATTCATACATATCTCCTTCGTCTTCAATTTCCTGAAGGTTTTCTACCACCTCCATAGGAGCACCTGTACGAATAGCATAATCAATAAGCTCATCTTTAGTAGCAGGCCACGGTGCATCACTTAAATAAGATGCAAGTTCTAATGTCCAATACATAATTATAGATATTATAATTTTTGCAAAAGTAATACTTTTTATTTATTATACAAAATAATTTGCCAATTTGCCCCAGTGTGTATAGCCTTTCTTCATTTTGTGCTACTCACAAAATATCAGAGCAGGTTCTTTCAGATATACATTTAGCACTACCGAATCTTTCTCTTTCATCTTTATATTATTTATATACACACCTTTATACCCTGAAAAAGTAGTGACTTGCACATCGTATTTTCTATTAGGAAGAAGATAAAAATTTTCTTTATAATTTGAAATAATAGGCAGTCCATTAATATGTAAATACAAATTACTAGTTGACAAAGAGCCGTCTCCTTCAAAAATTTTAATATTTAAAATACTTTTAACCGACGCCCTTTTACTTTTATAATAAGACAATGAGTAATCATCGCCTTTCTTACCAATTTTCTCTTGATAAGGATCTATTTGCCTTTTCATAGAATTGCAACTACTAAGAAATATTAGAAGACTAATTACAAAGATTGTTAGGATTTGCTTCACGTTCATATTGCCAAATATACTAATTTGCTAATTTGCTAATTTACTAACTTTTTCATTATTCTTAAGAGTCTTAGATATCACATTATAAGGCCCTGTGATAATCTCTTCATCTTTAGCTACCCCCGAAAGAATTTCTATATTCACATTATCCTGAATACCCGTAGTCACTGCTCTAAGCTCTGCCTTGCCATCTTTGTACACAAATACCGCCTCTTGTCGCTTATCAGCCTCTTCTTTAGGTGTTTTCTCGTCTATTTCCGACTTCTTTTTCACTATTATGGCACTAATTGGCACTACTACTATATCTTTTTTCGTTTGGGTAAGAATATCAACTGTAGCTGTCATCCCTGGGCGGAAAGGCGAATACCCCTCTTTTTTATCTTTCACAAGGTCAGTATACGAACTTTCTTCTATATGTATTTTCACTTTAAAATTCGTTACTTGGTCAGCACTTGCAGTTGCATTAGCCGTATTGGCAATGTTGGTCACGGTACCTTTAAAAGTGCGTTTAGGGTAAGCATCAACTTCTACATTTACCTCTGCCCCATTGTTCACTTTCACTATATCGTTTTCATTCACATCTACTTCCACCTCCATACTACCGAGGTTAGCCACACGCATAATCTCCGTACCGGTCATTTGTATGGTACCTACCACGCGCTCGCCCAACTCTACGCTAAGCTTAGAGATAGTACCATCAGAGGGCGAATATATCTGCGTTTTCTTTAGGTTATCTTGTGCTTCTGATACGCTTGCCATTGCACTCTGCACATTATAGCGCGCCGACTCGCGGGCTGCTTTAGCCATCTCGTAAGCCGAAACTATCTTATCCCATTCAGCCTTCGAAATCACCCCTTTGTCAAAAAGCAACTTATTGCGCTTGTAGTTCTCTTCAGCCTCTTTATAGCTTGCTTCCGATTGTTGTTGCGAAGCGCGTACAGTTTCAAGGCTTGCTAATACCCTATTGAGTCCTGACTGGTAAATATCCGGATTTATACGCACTAATAGGTCGCCCTTTTTCACCGTTTGCCCCTCTTTTATAGGCAGTTCTATAATTTCACCCGATACCTCCGACGATAGTTTAATTTCCAACTCTGGTTGTATCTTACCAGTAGCCGATACTTTTTGAGTAAGGGTAGCCGTACTAACCTTTTGAGTTTCAACTGACACCTGCTTTTGGTCATCGCCAAACCATCCCGCTTTCTTACCACCAATAAGTACGATGATAAACAGCAGTAGTGCTAAAATGATAATAATAGTTTTTCGTTTCATAATACATAATCCGTTTTATGCAGCAAAGATAAAAAATACCAAGCAATTATTAACAATGATTTATTATTTTTTTTGTATTTATTCCGCAAAATAAGGCTTTACTTGATGCTGAGTAAAATAATCTGCTATCATTCCTATATCCGAAAGTTCCACATAATGAAGTATTTTTGTTTTTCTCAGCTCACTCCAAAGACGGTGATTTTCTTTTAATCCTTTATCAGGTTCTTCACCTATAAGGTAATACACTCCTTTACTTTTCTGATAGTCATCTATCACTTTTGAAAGAGATATAAAGCTATTGATATTATTACCTATATGCTGGATACCACGTTGCAGATTTAGTATATTCCCAGCTGTTGGCACTTCATTTTTACCTATAAAGCTAACTTTAGTAGCAATAAGAAGATTTTCTAAATCAGCACTCGTTATTTCTCTCTCTATATTCACCCTTTCTGCTACTTTTTATAAAAAAATAATCTGAAAGACCTTTTAAGCCTATAAGTTCATTATTCATAAACAATATATGCTCTTGCAATTGTTTTCCTGAATCAAAGAACAAAAAGTTATTTTTTAAGAAATAAGTAGACACATTATTGATAGTGGAAATTTTTGAATATTTCATATTACTTTGTTATTAAAATTGAATCAAATAGCTTGTAACTTTTGTTATCTATAGAGGTTGTAAAATCTTTCAATGCTTTCTCTCTTTTACTATTTTTAAATAATATGGTTCTTAAATTTTCATTTTTCCAGATTATTTCAAAGACATCATTTATTTCTTTTTTAATAGCACTTTGTAATCTTCTTACAACATCCTCTCTAGTAACACCTCTACCTCCTTGTTGGATAATATACAGCTGATCAAAATCATCAATAACTTCTAAATACGCTTTATATTGTCCTAAGTTTTGGTAGTTATTCTTCTCTTTCAAAAATGTACAAATTATCTTTTATATCTTTGATATACAACTTATTACCACTCATATATAAGGGTTGGGGGGCAACTAAACGATTGCGAGTAGCTTTTCTTTCTTCAAAAGGAAGAAGTTCGTATTCCCATACTAACTTTCTCGTCTTGTAATCAAAAATACCTATCCAACCTATTCCTCCATATTCTTTATGTTTAGAGCCTATAAAAGTGAAATAATCACCTTGAAGGAGAGGAGTGTAAACAGACTCATATTGCCCCATTCCTTCAGGGGCTTCCTCGCGAAAATTATATTCTTCTTTTATGGTAAATGTCTGAGTATCTATAATGGTAACCATATTATATGACATACAATACAAATTTCCGTCTTCTTGTTTTATATAAATGTGTCCAAAAGCCTTGTTTAAATGATAATTATATTTCTCATCTGTTGTATGAGGAGAGGCTACTTTTTGGACTTCCCCTGTCTCTATATCTAAGGCAATAAGTCGACCTAAGTTGGTTACTATCCATAGATAATTGTTAGTAATGCCTAAAAATTTTCTGATTTTATCTTCTTCATCAGGATAAGGAGAATCCCCTAAGGAAGCAATGGTAAATTGCCAAAGAATTTTATCTTGAAAATTTAGCTTTAACACTTTATCTGTGTCATAAGCAAAACCGCAATCTTCTGCTATTATATTAAAAAAGTAACTTGATGAAAATAGATTTCTGAAAAATAAATCTTTATAATAATATATATATCATTTTCATCAGTATATATCAAGATATTATCTTTTAATGCTGTTATTTGCTGATTTTCTTCTATTTGTGTTACTTCTCTTGTGTTTATGTTGTATGAAAAGCTACCTTTCTCTCCCCATTTATTGAAAAATATAGTATCTTTTATAAAAAAGTGTTGCTAAATCAGATTTTAACACACTATCATTTTCTGTGATCTCAACAATTCCCTGAGTATACGCCATCGAAGAGTTAAAAATATCTATATTATCAATAATGTATAAAAGCATATAACCTCCTTTTACTGATTGCAATAAAAGATTATAATTCCCCACGTTCCTATCTTCATTAGCTAACCATATATCAAAGAGAGCTATTTTTAGAAAGTCTTCTTTGTTCTTTATTCTTCGTACAATATTTTTATCTACAAATACCGACTGGTTAACATCTAAAGCATTATTTAAAAAGCGAGAGCCAAAACACTCTCTTTCAAAAAATCTGCGTTCTAAACCTTTTTTATCACCAAAAGGCATTATATGTCTGTCATAATCAATCTCTACTAAGGCACATTCAGGGATGTTTATATGCCATAATTTAGCAAATTCTGAAGCTAACAACTCATTGAAAAGTTTATTCAAATCATTATACTTACACACCCATTGATTGAGGTCGTCCCCCATTACCAATATAGGGCTACTTCCTCTCGTATCATACTTTTCAATGATTGGTTGTATACTTCTTATTTGTTTCAAAAGATTGTTTTTTGTGGTTTGACATTGCAAAGTTAAAACTTTTTATCTATCTAACAAACTTTAATCATCTATATAACCTAACGTCTATTCCACCATCAAGGAATGAGCGAAGGATTAGCGAAGGACGAGCGAAGGAAAGTCGGCGAGCTGGCGCAGCCGAGTATGTGACGAAGAATTAGCAAAGGATAATCGGCGTTTCTCTCTCAGTCGAGTATGTAACGAAGGATAAAGGTATAATAAACCAAAAAAAATCCGAACTACTGAATACCTCAATAGTTCGGATTTTATCAACCATTAATTTTTAACAATTAATTCTTATTCTTCCAATCTTATATCTAATCCAAGACCTTTTAGCTCGTGCATCAATACGTTGAAAGACTCTGGCAATCCTGGTTCAGGCATTGTTTCACCTTTCACTATTGCCTCATAAGTCTTCGCACGACCTATTACGTCATCCGATTTTACGGTCAAGATTTCGCGTAGAGTACTCGAAGCACCATATGCCTCTAATGCCCATACCTCCATCTCTCCGAAACGTTGGCCACCGAATTGTGCTTTACCACCTAATGGCTGTTGGGTGATGAGTGAGTACGGACCGATAGAACGCGCGTGCATCTTATCGTCAATCATATGTCCGAGCTTAATCATATAAATCACCCCTACGGTAGCTTTTTGGTCAAAGCGTTCACCGGTACCACCATCGTATAGGTAAGTGTGACCAAAGCGTGGTACGCCTGCCTCATCTGTCAGCTCATTGATTTGCTCTAACGAAGCCCCATCAAAGATAGGAGTAGCAAACTTCTTACCGAGTTTTTGTCCTGCCCAGCCGAGTACTGTTTCGTATATCTGACCGATGTTCATACGCGAAGGCACCCCAAGAGGGTTTAACACTATGTCTACCGGAGTACCGTCTTCTAAGAATGGCATATCCTCATCGCGAACAATACGCGCTACGATACCCTTATTACCGTGGCGACCTGCCATCTTATCTCCCACTTTCAGCTTACGCTTCTTAGCGATGTATATCTTAGCCAATTTGAGGATACCTGCTGGCAACTCGTCTCCCACCGAAATGGTGAACTTGTCGCGGCGCAACATACCTTGCAAGTCGTTTTCGCGAATACGGTAGTTGTGCAGTAGGTCGTCTATCAAACTGTTGATGTGCTTATCATCTGTCCAGCCTGATGAGGTAAGGTGAGTGTAGTCTTCAATAGCCTCAAGCACTTTTTTGGTATATTTCTTACCTTTAGGTACAATCTCTTCGCCCAAATCATTCACTACTCCTTCTGAAGTCTTTTCGTTTACTAACGAGAAGATTTTGTCGAGCAATTTACCTCTAAGAGCTTCAAATTTAGCTTGGTAATCAGCCTCTAAAGTAGCGATATCTTCTTTGTCTTTATTGCGTTTGCGTTTGTCTTTTACCGCACGCGAGAAAAGTTTCTTATCGATTACTACCCCATAGAGCGATGGAGAAGCTTTTAGCGAAGCATCTTTCACATCACCAGCTTTGTCACCAAAGATAGCGCGTAGCAGTTTTTCTTCAGGGGTTGGGTCAGATTCTCCTTTTGGTGTGATTTTACCTATTAGTATATCACCTGGGCGTACTTCAGCCCCGATGCGTATCATACCATTTTCGTCCAAATCTTTAGTAGCATCTTCTGATACGTTCGGAATATCATTAGTAAGCTCTTCAGCCCCTAACTTAGTATCGCGCACTTCCAATACATACTCGTCTATGTGAATAGAGGTGAATATATCATCGCGTACAGCGCGTTCCGAAATCACAATCGCATCCTCAAAGTTATACCCTTTCCAAGGCATAAACGCTACTTTCATATTGCGTCCTAAAGCCAATTCACCGTTTTCGGTAGCATAGCCTTCGCAGAGTACTTGTCCTTTTTTCACACGTTCACCTTTGTGTACGATAGGTTTTAGGTTGATACAAGTACCTTGGTTTGTTTTTCTAAATTTGATAAGGTTATACACCGTTTCATCAGGGTCAAAACTTACCAATTTTTGCTCGTCGGTACGGTCGTAAGTAATGATGATTTTCTCAGCATCTACATAATCTACTGTTCCATCGCCTTCAGCATTCATTAGTACACGGGCGTCAGAAGCCACACGGCGTTCCAAACCAGTACCTACGATAGGTGCTTCAGGTTTCAATAATGGCACCGCTTGGCGCATCATATTCGAGCCCATCAGCGCACGGTTCGCGTCATCGTGCTCAAGGAACGGAATCAAAGAAGCTGAAATCGAAGCAATCTGGTTAGGCGCCACGTCTATATATTGTACCTCATTAGGTTCAATTACAGGGAAGTCGCCATCTTCTTTTACTACCACTTTCTCCTCAGTGATATTGCCATCAGCATCTAAAGCGATATTCGCCATACCAATCTTAAGCCCTTCTTCATCTTCAGCAGTAAGGTAGGTCATATCTTTAAGATCTACATTACCGTTGCTCACTTTGTGATAAGGCGTTTCGATAAAGCCCATACCATTCACTTTAGAGAACACCGCTAATGACGAAATAAGCCCGATGTTAGGCCCCTCAGGGGTTTCAATAGGACACAAACGACCGTAGTGGGTGTAGTGTACGTCTCGCACCTCGAAGCCCGCACGCTCACGCGATAGACCTCCAGGCCCTAAGGCAGACAAACGGCGTTTGTTGGTAATCTCAGCCAATGGGTTAGTTTGATCCATAAACTGAGAAAGCTGGTTCGTACCAAAGAATGAGTTGATAACTGACGAAAGTGTCTTAGCGTTAATCAAATCGATAGGAGTAAAGACCTCGTTATCGCGTACGTTCATACGCTCGCGGATAGTGCGCGCCATACGCGAAAGTCCTACCCCAAATTGTGCGGCCAACTGCTCGCCTACCGTACGTACACGGCGGTTAGAAAGGTGGTCGATATCATCTACTTCAGCCTTAGAGTTGATAAGCTCGATAAGGTATTTTACGATAGTGATGATATCTTCTTTGGTAAGCACTTGCTTTTCCATAGGGGTATCAAGCCCTAATTTTTTATTGATACGATAACGCCCTACATCGCCCAAGTTATAACGTTGGTCTGAGAAGAACAGCTTATCGATGATACCGCGAGCCGTTTCTTCATCAGGCGGTTCAGCGTTACGCAGCTGTCGGTAGATGTGCTCTACCGCTTCTTTTTCAGAGTTGGTAGGGTCTTTTTGTAGGGTATTATGTATGATAGTATAATCGGTAGCCTGACTATCTTCTTTGTGTAGCAAGATAGTTTTTACATCGGCATCGAGTATTTCTTGAATATTGTCTTCATCAAGTACCGTATCACGGTCGAGGATAATCTCATTACGCTCAATTGATACTACCTCTCCTGTATCTTCGTCTACGAAGTCTTCGTGCCAAGTGTTAAGCACACGAGCCGCTAAACGTCTGCCGATGTACTTTTTAAGCCCTGTTTTAGAAACTTTTATCTCTTCAGCAAGGTCAAAAATCTCTAATATATCTTTATCGCGTTCAAAACCGATAGCGCGGAAAAGAGTAGTTACAGGCAATTTCTTTTTACGGTCGATATAGGCGTACATCACATTATTGATGTCGGTAGCAAATTCTATCCACGAACCTTTGAAAGGGATAATACGGGCAGAGTACAATTTGGTACCGTTAGCGTGAAACGACTGACCAAAGAAAACCCCTGGAGAGCGGTGCAATTGCGAAACTACCACGCGTTCGGCACCGTTGATAACGAATGTACCGCTAGTAGTCATATAAGGCACCGTACCCAAGTAAACGTCTTGTACGATAGTTTCGAAGTCTTCGTGTTCGGGGTCAGTGCAATAGAGCTTCAACCGAGCTTTTAGAGGGACGCTATAAGTAAGCCCGCGCTCAATACACTCTTCAATAGAGTATCTTGGGGGGTCTACGAAATAGTCGAGAAATTCCAGTACGAACTGGTTACGAGTATCGGTTATAGGAAAGTTTTCTTTAAAAGTCTGATACAATCCTTCGTGCACTCGGTCTTCCGACTTAGTTTCCATCTGAAAGAACTCTTGAAACGATTTGATTTGAATATCCAAAAAGTCAGGATATTCAGGGGTGTGTTTCACGGAAGCAAAATTCACTCTTGCGGTTTGATTCGTAAGCATTTTCTTTACTTTAAATTATTATTTAGTGCGTTAGTAGTAAGTCGTTATCATTAGTTGTTAGCTACCACAGTAGATAGGCAATATAGCTATTCCATCTTCTCCTCTTTCTATCTCTGTACCTTCATAAAATACGTGGTCTCCTAATTCTTTATTTGCCTGTTGGTTATGTACTTTCATTAAGAGTTCATAACCCAAAAAACTCTTGCCGTTATCAGGAAGCAAAGTTGCTGCCAATTCTACCTGATAACCATACTCATCATCATCTGGTTCTTCTTCAAAGATATCATCATCTTCCATCAGTTCCTCGTTAGGCAGTATGTGTTCTGGATCTACCCAAGCCATATATTGCATTTCAATCTTAGGCTCATTAACTACAAGCTCGTCTAATCGCCATTCTTTTTCGTTTTCACAGCTAATATTATACTCTTCGATATCCTTTTTAAACTCTTCTACAGTATTGTAATATTTCTTAGAAAAGCTCCAATAGATGTTATTTAAACGTTCAAGATGTTTGCTCATTTTGTTTTATGTTTATTTGGCAGAAGTATATTCTACCTAATATTGTTATTGTATTGTTTTGTGCGGTAGCTTTTATTTAAATTACAAAATGGTTTAGGTCTAATTCCTATTGAAAAAGACCTAAACCTTATAGGGTTTACTTAGTAAAATTATTTCAACTCTACTTCAGCTCCAGCTTCTTCTAAAGATTTTTTAAGCCCTTCAGCTTCTTCTTTAGAAACACCTTCTTTTACTTTTGAAGGAGCACCATCAACTACTTCTTTAGCTTCTTTTAGTCCAAGACCAGTAAGATCTTTTACTAATTTAACTACTGCTAGTTTGTTAGCACCTGCTGATTTAAGAATTACGTCAAATTCAGTTTTTTCAGCTGCTGCTTCACCAGCACCTGCTGCTGGACCTGCTGCTACTGCTACTGCTGCTGCTGCTGGCTCGATACCATATTCGTCTTTAAGGATTTGAGCAAGCTCGTTTACTTCTTTAACGGTTAAGTTTACTAATTGTTCTGCGAAATTTTTTAAATCTGCCATTTTTCTATCGTTTTTGTTTAATTGTTTATAAATAATTTTTGTGCGTTCTGTTTATTATTTTTCAGATAAAGTCTTGATGATACCGGCCAATTTGCCACCTCCTGACTTAAGAGCTGATACCACATTCTTAGCAGGTGATTGAAGCAATCCGATGATATCGCCAATAACTTCATTCTTAGATTTGATAGCTACTAACGCATCTAATTGGTTATCGCCTACATATACTGCTGAATCAATATAAGCTCCTTTTAAGATAGGTTTATCTGACTTTTTGCGAAACTCTTTAATAAGCTTAGCAGGTGCATTACCTACTTCTGCATACATAAGTGAAGAGTTTCCTTTTAGGATATTAGGTAGTTCACCAAACTCCTTTTCTGAGGCTTCCATTGCTTTGGCAAGCAAGGTATTTTTAACTACTGCTAACTTGATATTCGCTTTGAAGCAAGCACGGCGTAAAGCACTTGTTTCTTGCGCGTTCAAACCAGTTAGGTCTGCTACATAAATAACACTATTTTCAGCTAACTGAGCAGTTAAATTGTCTATTACTAATGATTTTTCTTCTCTTGTCATAATTTCGTTTTTTAACTATCAATTAAACTGTTTTAGTATCTACAGCTACACTCGGACTCATAGTTGATGATAAGTATATCGATTTCATATAAGTACCCTTAGCAGCAGTAGGTTTCATTTTTATCAACGTTTGCAATAGTTCATTGGCGTTGTCTACTAATTTCTCAGCAGAGAAAGACACTTTACCAATAGAAGCGTGTACGATACCGGTTTTATCTACGCGGAAGTCAATCTTACCAGCTTTTACCTCTTGTACAGCTTTACCTATTTCCATAGTAACGGTACCTGTTTTAGGGTTTGGCATCAAGCCACGCGGACCAAGCACACGCCCTAAAGGACCTAATTTACCCATTACGGCAGGCATAGTTACGATTACGTCTACGTCTGTCCAACCGTCTTTTATCTTTTGTAGATATTCGTCTAACCCTACATAGTCAGCTCCAGCTGCTTTAGCTTCAGCCTCTTTATCTGGGGTTACCAAGGCGAGCACTCGCACATCTTTACCTGTTCCGTGAGGTAGCGTAACTACGCCACGCACCATTTGATTTGCTTTACGAGGGTCTACCCCTAAACGTACTGCAATATCCACAGAAGCATCAAATTTAGTGTAAGTGATTTCTTTGAGTAATGCAGAAGCCTCTTTAAGCGTGTAGAGCTTATTTCTGTCTACTTTAGCAAGCGCTTCTTTGTGTTTCTTTGTCAATTTTGCCATAATGCTTTCCGATTAAAAAGGTTTTTCACCAGTTACTGTTATACCCATTGAGCGTGCCGTACCAGCAATCATACTCATTGCAGATTCGAGAGTAAATGCACTTAGGTCAGGCATTTTGTCTTCTGCAATCGCTTTCACTTGATCCCAAGTGATGCTTGCTACTTTTTTACGGTTTGGCTCTCCGGAACCTCCTTTAACCTTAGCGGCTTCCAATAGCTGAACGGCAGCAGGCGCTGTTTTGATAATAAAGTCGAATGACTTATCTTTGTACACGGTGATAACTACAGGAATTACTTTTCCTTGTTTGTCCTGCGTACGAGCGTTGAACTGCTTGCAGAACTCCATAATATTAACACCGGCAGCACCTAATGCGGGTCCAATTGGTGGCGAAGGGTTCGCTTGACCTCCCCGAGCTTGTAGTTTAACTACTTTACTAATTTCTTTTGCCATTGTTTATTATTAATAAATTATTTAAAATATACCCCTTTAAAGAATTACCTTTTTAGGGACTTATAAGTTACAATTTTTCAACTTGGGTATAGTTGAGCTCTAAAGGTGTTTTTCTGCCGAAAATCTTCACCATTACTTCCAATTTTCGTTTCTCTTCATTCACACGCTCTATCGTACCGTTAAAGCCGTTGAAAGGCCCCTCGATAAGTTTTACTACCTCGCCTACTTCAAAAGGTATGGCTACCGTTTCTACGGTTTCTGATAGCTCATCTACTTGCCCCAACATACGGTTTACATCGGCTTTGCGCAAAGGCAGCGGGTCGCCACCTTTAGTTTCGCTTAAGAAGCCCACTACCCCTGGTATTGATTTGATGATATGCACTACCTCACCTGCTAAATGAGCTTTCACCATTACGTAGCCAGGCATATGCACTCTGTCTTTGGTAGTTTTTTTACCATTGCGCACTTGCACCACTTTCTCGGTAGGCACTAACACCTCTTCTACATAGTCGGCATAGCCCAAACGAGCAGACTCCGTTTCTACGTAGTTCTTAATCTTGTTTTCCTGACCGGTAACGGTTTTGATTACATACCATTTTTTTTCTAACAATCCAGACATTCTCCGTTGTTTTTATTGCATAAATT
>ERZ773233.1562-NODE-1562-length-13294-cov-11.728076_pt1 | contig 13294 bp, 10 predicted proteins | sample MGYA00580991_ERZ773233 | MGnify/ENA primary metagenome ERZ773233 (study PRJEB29015, sample SAMEA2738178) | human oral metagenome | biome: human oral; feature: human-associated habitat; material: saliva | place: China | collected 2161 ...
TCAATCTCGATTCGTAACTTCATCCTATCTCCTTTCTGCATCTACTATACCAAAGCCCAGAAGACTTTACAAGGGCAAAAAAGCAAGTGGTCATTTTTGCCCCGTAAGTGGTTACGAGGCCAAGCCCACTTGCTTTGCATTTTAGAAAATAAAGAAAAGAATTCCCCAGAGGAGGCCACAGGCATAACCAACTAGAACATCCTTAGGATAATGAACCCCACCCAATACCCGAACAAGGCCAAGAAACGCTGAAAAGACCAATAAAACCAATCCCACAGGCAGATTTGCATGCAAGCAGGCCATGGAAATGATGGTTTTTACTTTCATTAGTTACGAAATAACACATATCAAAATCAGTTTGAGCAAAGAAACTTCTTTGCTCTTTTTATCTAAGTTTTAAAATTGGAGTAATTTAAATATAGAATTAAGTCAAAAAAAAACATTTTATGATATTATAGTAAAGAACAAAAGAAATTTTGTGCAATTAATTTAGAAAAAGATAAAGAGGGATCTGATATGAAAAAACAAACTATTATTGTTGGGGCCGCAATCCTAGCTGCAACCACTGGAACGACTGTATTCGCAGAGGAAGCTCAACCAACTTCTGTAGCACAACCTACTAAAGCAACTGAAGCAGCTCCAACAGCAGAAAATGCTACTCCTATTCAGAAAGCAGAAAAAGAAGTTGGGAAAACTTCAAAAGATGTAACTAACGCTGAAACTTCTGCAAAAGAAACTTTCGATAAAGAAACTCAAGCTAAATCTGATCACGATAAAGCTACAGATGAAGTAAAAGCTGCTCAAGATGCAGTTAATAAAACTAACGAAAAATTAAAAAATGCTGAAGCTACTTTAGCTAAAGATAAAGAATTAACTCCAAAATTAGAAAAAGAATTACAATCTAATAAAGACGAAGTAACAAATACAGAGAATGAAATCTCTAATACAGAAAATCAATTAACAACAGCTAAAGAAAAACAAAAAACAGAAGAAGCTAAAATTCAACCACAAGTTGATGCTTTGAATGAAGCAACTTCTTCTAAAGAAGTTGCTCAAGATAAAGTAAATTCTATTAAACAAGATTTAAAAACAAATCAAGAAAAAGAAGCTACTTTAACTAATGAAATCAAAGATTTAACTTCTGCTAAGGAAGCTGCTAATCAAGATGTGACTAAAACAAAAACAGCTTTAGATAATGCTAAAACATCTGATAAAACTCGTGCTGATAATATTGCTTCACAAAAAACAGTTGTAGCAAAAGACCAAACAAATAAAGATAATGCTATCAAAACTGAAGAAGCGAAAAAATCTGAAAAAGAAAAATTAGTCAACGAGTTAACTTCTGCTAAGAAAGCATTGGCAGACAATTTGGAAATTCCAATGACTGATGCTTATGTTTCTGCTCTTAAAGCTTACAAACAAAACGATTCAAAAGAAAATAATGACGCTTTGGTTAAAATTTCAAAAGAAATCTTAGAATCACAAAAAGTCAAAGATGCTATGGAATTATTGAAAGAAAGTGATACACGTGCTGTTGACCCATCTAATCTTACAACTGAACAATTAAAAGAATTGAATATCCGTATGGCTCAATTTATTGAAGATGTACGAACTAAATTCGGAACATTTTCTCCAACTATGGTTCGTGTAAGTGAAGAGTCAGTTAATATGTCCAAACTTATTGGTGAAACATACAAAAAAGCTGTTCGTGACTTTGCTGGAACTCAAAATCCAACTGTATGGGATGCAGCTAAAATGGACCATTTGAAGAGTGAAGTATCTGTTGGAGCAAATCTTGCTAAAGCTGGTTATAAATCAACTTCTATTGTACCACTTCGTACGGAAACACTTGATTATTCTGTTGAAACAGATATGTCAACAATGGGTGAATTAAAAGCTGCAATGTTCAATAGTATGGTTCGTTGGATGTATGATGATGAATTGAGTGATTGGGGGCATGCTCTTATTCAATCTGGCTTGCGATGGAATTACAAGAAAACAGAATTAAATACATTCATTGTAAAAGATGGTAGCTATGTGACTATTGGTGCTCTTGAAACAAACTTTAAGAGCCAAGATGAAAAATTACAAACTAAAGAGTATGACATTCCAACAACAGATTACAGCAAAACGGTTACTCGTGTAAATTCTCTTGACAAACTAATTGAAACAAACAAAGCCGAATTGGCTCAAGCTACTAAGAATGTTAAATCAACGACTGATAAGCTTGATGCTTCAACAAAAGAATTGAAACGTTTAGAAGCAATTGAAATTCAAACTCCTAAAGCACAAACTGCTTACGACAGTGCTGTTGCTAAACAAACTCAATTAGCAAACCAATTAACAGAAAAGAATAACAATCTTACTGCTGTTCAAAACAAAAGCAAAGAATTAAATATTGCTCTACCTAAAGCTGAATCTGATTTAACTAAAGCAACTGAAACTTACAACAAAGCGAAAGCTGAATATGATAAAGTAAGTGCTGATGTAGAACGTGCTAAAGCCGAAGTTAAACGAATTGAGGCTCAATTGAAAGCACTTAATGCTAAATTGACAGAAGCAAAAAATAAAGTTACTAACACTGAAAAATCTATTGCTGAAAACAACAAAGAAATTGAAACATTAACAAATTCTATTAAAGAATTAAAAGAACAACTTAAAGATCAAGAAACTATTCTTAAAGAAAAAGTAAAAGTTCAAAAAGAAAAAGAAGAGATCTACTTGAAAGCTAAAGGAGTTGCTGATGTAGAACGTGCTAAAATCAATGAACTTAAATCTAAACATGAAGCTGCGGTTACTTATTTAGAATCATTGAAATCAGAAAAAGCTCGTGAAGTACAAAAACAAAGAAAACTTGAAAAATACAATAGAATGTTCGATAAAGTATTGTACGGAACAAATACTACAGCTAATCAAAATTCTAATCACACTCTACCAGCAACTAACTCTTCTAATGAATCAGTATTACCAAATACTGGTTCAATTGAACAATCATTCATGACATATTCAGCACTTATAAGTTTAGCTACTGCAGGCTATGCTTTGGCAAGAAAGAAAAAAGAAGACTAATCCATTCTGACAATTTAAAAAAGAGAAGACAAGTTTAGACAATGTCATTAAGTTAAGAAATTCAAATACGATTCTGTATTGAATTGCACCCCAAAAGTTAAACAGAAAAAATCTAACTTTTGGGGTGTTTTATTTATTATGCGACTATTAGTCCGTCTCGCTCCGCTAGGTGCGAGACAAAAAAATCACCCGCTATGCGGGTGCGCGTCGAAGGTTATACCAAAAAAACTCCAAACGCAATACAATAAGGGGGTTCAAGCCAATTGTAAAGCGAAAGGAGAAAAATATGGCACAAAAGGCTCATAGTTTATCGCACACAAAGTGGCACTGTTCTATCACATTGTGTTCACCCCTAAGTATAGACGAAAAGTCATCTATAATCAATATCGGAGTAGTTTAGGCGAAATATTTCATTGCTTGTGTAATTATAAAGGTGTTGAAATTATCGAAGGACACTTGATGCCAGACCATATACATATGTTAGTAAGTATTCCACCAAGGATAAGTGTTTCTAGTTCCATGGGTTATTTAAAAGTTTGAATATACAATATTCAGTGCACAATAAAAATTCATAAGATTTTCTAATAAAATAGAATTGAACGAACTAGTTACTAAAGGAAATCTTATGAGCTCCCATCATTTTACCATAGATGAGCGTGAAAGTATCCTCATTTACCATATACAAGGCCTAAATGCTAAGCTGCTCCATCGTCACCCTTTCAGCATTAGTCGGGAATGGAAGCGACATCTAAGAGAATATTTTCCAAAAGGAAGTGATATAACATTGGTTGATGAACAAACCATTTAGCTGTGGGAGAACAAACTTAATAATAGGTCACGAAAATATCTTAACTGGAAAACACCTTATGAAGTTTTCTATGAAGAAAATGTGTACTTAATTTGATAATTCAAGATATTTTAAAAAACCAAATCCTAGTGGACTTGGCTTAGTTTTTTAGATTTTATTGGCAGCCCAGACACTTACCGAAGTAGCTGAGACAGGGAATTGTCCATAACCTTCCTCATCAATTGTAACTTGATCTTGGTGGTTTCCAAGTAAATCTACAAAGGTCTGGTTAGCCCATTCTTGGCCGACAAACATGGACTTGATGTTTTCTTGGTCATTTGAGATAAGGACTGCGATTGGGGATTGGTTTTCAGCACCTGAACGAACCCATCCGATACAGTTAGCATCGTCAAAGTAGTCTGTTTGCTCTCCATAGGCTCGGTCTTTGCGGATGGCGAGGAGTCGGTCAAGGACTTCTTTGAAATCTTCTTGGGCGTATTTTCCTGAAATACCATAGTAGTCTCCGTAAAATACACATGGAAGACCATCTTGGCGTAATAAAATGAGCGCATAGGCTGCTGGTTTAAACCATTCTTCGACGGTTGATTCGAGTGCCTGTCCTCTTTGAGTATCATGGTTATCAACGAAAGTGACAGCCTTATCAGGCTTGATTTCAACCAAGCTATCAGTAAAGATAGTACGAAGGTCGTAGCTTGCGCCAGCTTGACTGGCTTCAAAGAGATTCCGGTGGAGACGAACATCGACAAGGTCAAAGCGTTCTTCCGTTTTCTCAAGATAGTCTAGGTTGGCTTCCTTGTCTGGATTCCAAAATTCCCCGAAAACATAGAAATTCTCACCGTATTTTTCCTTCATATCACGGATGAAATTGCCCATAAAGAAGGAATCGATATGCTTAACGGCATCCAAGCGGAAACCTGCCACACCAGTCGTTTCAATGAACCAGTCCGCCCAGTCATAGATGTTTTGGATGACTTCAGGGTGCTTAAAGTCTAGATCAGCGTACATGAGATAGTCGTAGTTGCCGTTTTCGTTGTCGACTAATTCCTCGTTTGCCCAACCTTTATTGTCTCCTTGGATCAGGTAAATGCCAGACTTACGGCGTTTGGCATCGTAGTCTGTCCCTGTAAAGTGGTACCAGTGCCAGTGGAAGTCATTGTAGGTATTTTGCCGACCATCGAAGGTAAAGTGAGTCCAGCCATTGATAGTAAATGGCTCGCTTAGTTGAACAGTACGATCCTCAGGATCGACTTCGATGACCTGAAAGGCTTCCATGTGATCGGCAGCGGCCTTGTGATTGAGAACGACATCGGCCATAGGTTGGATTCCCTGTGCCTTTAGGGCTTGAATGGCTTGAAGATAGTCTTCTTTGAAACCATACTTGGTACGGACAGTCCCTTTTTGATTAAATTCTCCTAGATCAAAAAGATCATAAACGCCATAGCCCACATCTTTTTCATTGGTCGCCTTGAAGGCAGGTGGCATCCAGACATGACTGATACCAAGATTTGCTAGGTGTTCAGCGTCATCTGCCAATCGCGTCCAGTGTTGTCCGTCGTGGGGCAGATACCATTCAAAGTATTGCATAAGTGTCTGATTTTGCATAGTTTTTCCTCTTACTTATCAATGATGTGTTATATTCTACCATAAAGTCCAGAACTACGCAAACGTTTGCGCAATTTTTTCTATCCCCCTTTCTAGAATTGTCTATTTTTAGAGATTGCTCCCCCTCTCTCTATTCCTGGGAAAAGGGTTTTTAGGATGAAGAATAATATGACTAAACTTTTTAACAAAAGTGACACTTAGTAAACTAAAGTATAGATGGTTAAACGGTTTCTTTTTTGAGAATTGTCACAAAATTTGCTATAATAGTAGCTATGAATAGAATTAGGGTCAGCAGACGTGTTGAAAAAAAGCTAGCTAAGGGTCTAGTTCTTTTGGAAGCAAGTGATTTAACAGATATTGATCTGACGGATCAGGCAGTAGAAGTTTTTAGTCAAGACGGGAAGTTTTTGGGGACTGCCTATCTTTCTCAGCAGAACAAAGGCATTGGCTGGTTGGTCAGCAAGGAAAAGGTTCGTTTCAATCAAACCTTTTTTGAAATTCTGTTTCGTAAGGCCAAGGAAGCTAGAAAGCCTTATTATCAAGATGACTTGACTACTGCCTTTCGCCTTTTTAACCAAGAGGGCGATGGTTTTGGGGGTCTGACTATTGATCTCTACGGAGCTTATGTGGTTTTTTCTTGGTACAACTCTTATGTTTATCAGATTCGTAAGTTGATTATAAAGGCTTTTAAGGAAGTCTTTCCTGAGGTCTTGGGGGCTTATGAAAAGATTCGTTTTAAAGGTCTAGATTACGAGTCTGCTCATGTTTATGGTGAGAAAGCGCCAGACTACTTTACTGTTCTTGAGAATGGCGTGCTCTATCAGGTCTTTATGAATGATGGCTTGATGACAGGGATTTTCCTAGACCAGCATGAGGTTCGTGGGAGTTTGGTTGACGGTTTAGCCATGGGCAAGTCCTTGCTCAATATGTTTTCCTATACAGCTGCCTTTTCAGTTGCTGCAGCTATGGGAGGCGCGAGTGAGACGACTTCTGTCGACTTGGCCAAACGGTCGAGAGAGCTGTCAGAAGCTCATTTTCTGGCAAATGGACTCAGCACAGACAACCATCGTTTTATCGTTATGGATGTCTTTGAGTACTTCAAGTATGCCAAGCGAAAAGATTTTACCTACGATGTGATTGTCCTGGATCCGCCGAGCTTTGCTCGCAATAAAAAACAAACATTTTCTGTAGCTAAGGATTATCACAAGTTGGTTTCCAAGAGTCTAGAGATTTTAAATCCGGGAGGCATTATCATTGCCAGTACCAATGCTGCCAATGTTTCCCGCCAGAAATTTACAGAACAAATTGATAAAGGTTTTGCAGGAAGAAAATATCAAATTTTAAACCAATATGGTCTTCCAGCAGACTTTGCCTATAATAAAAAAGATGAAAGCAGTAATTACCTCAAGGTGATTAGTATGAAGGTTAGTAGATGAAATTAATCGTTTCAGTGATGCCAAGAAGTTTAGAAGAAGCGCAAGAGCTGGATGCCACACGGTATGAAGACGCAGATATCATTGAGTGGCGTGCGGACTTTCTTGCAAAGGACGCTATTTTACAGGTAGCACCCGCTATCTTTGAGAAATTCGCAGGACGTGAACTTGTCTTTACCCTTCGGACTCGCGCAGAGGGGGGAGAAATCGAACTGTCTTCTGAAGAGTATGTTCAAATCATCAAGGAAGTCACCCAACTCTATCAACCGGATTACGTTGATTTTGAGTATTTCAGCTACAAGGACGTTTTTGAGGAGATGTTGGATTTTCCAAATCTTGTTTTGAGTTACCATAATTTCCAAGAGACACCTGAAAACATGATGGAGATCCTGTCTGAGTTGACCAGTCTCTCTCCAAAAGTGGTTAAGGTATCTGTCATGGCCCATACGGAGCAAGATGTTTTAGACTTGATGAACTACACACGAGGATTTAAAACACTCAACCCTGAGCAAGACTACGTGACCATTTCCATGGGGAAAATGGGCAAGGTATCTCGTATCACTTCAGATGTGACGGGTTCAAGTTGGTCATTTGCTAGTCTAGATGAAGCGAGTGCCCCAGGTCAGATTTCTCTATCAAACATGAAAAAAATCAGGGAGATTTTGGATGAAGCTTGATGGCTATACACGTTTAGCTGCAGTTGTTGCCAATCCTATTAAGCATTCTATTTCCCCCTTTATTCACAATAGTGCCTTTGAGGCGACAGATACCAATGGTGCTTATGTGGCTTGGGAGATTGAAGCGGGTGATTTGGCAGAAACAGTGGCCAATATTCGTCGCTACCAGATGTTTGGCATCAATCTTTCCATGCCCTATAAGGAGCAGGTGATTCCTTACTTGGATGAGCTGAGCGATGAGGCGCGCTTGATTGGTGCGGTTAATACGGTTGTTAATGAGAATGGCAATTTAATCGGATATAATACAGATGGCAAGGGATTTTTTAAGAGCTTGCCTTCTTTTACAATTACAGGTAAGAAGATGACCCTGCTGGGTGCAGGTGGTGCGGCCAAGTCTATCTTGGCGCAAGCTATTTTGGATGGCGTCAGTCAGATTTCGGTCTTTGTTCGTTCAGTTTCTATGGAAAAAACAAGACCTTACCTAGACAAGTTACAGGAGCAGACAGGCTTTAAAGTGGACTTGTATGCTTTAGAAGATGTTCCTGAACTGCAAGCAAGGATTGCTGAGTCGGATTTACTTGTTAATGCGACAAGTGTAGGGATGGAAGGTCAATCATCTCCAGTTCCTGAAAACATTGTCCTATCAGAAACTCTTTTAGTAGCAGATATCATTTACCAACCCTTTGAAACACCATTTTTGAAATGGGCTAGAAGTCAGGGCAATCCAGCGGTTAATGGTCTGGGAATGTTGCTCTATCAAGCTGCAGAAGCTTTTCAACTGTGGACAGGCAAGGAAATGCCGACAGAAGAGATTTGGCAGTCCTTAACAGAAAAATACCAATAAAGAAAAGGAGATTCTCCTATGAAAATCAGAATCGATATTCCTCATCATCCTTATGATATTCAGATTGAAAAAGGCTGTCTGGCTCAGGCTGGTCAATGGTTGCGAGAACTTTGGCAACCACAAAAAGTGGTTATAGTAACTGACAACCATGTAGCCTCTCTCTATGCAGAGAAGGTCAAACTCAGCCTAGAAGATGCTGGTTTTCAGGTAGCGGTATTTGACTTTTTGGAAGGGGAAGAAAGAAAAAATCTTACTACTGTTCAGAAAGTCTATGAATTCCTAGTTAAGCAGGGTCTGACTCGTAGCGATGGAATCGTAGCTCTTGGTGGCGGTGTCGTTGGGGACCTGGCTGGTTTTGTAGCCTCTACCTATATGCGGGGCATTCACTTTGTTCAGATTCCGACTAGTTTGACAGCCCAGGTTGATTCTTCTATCGGTGGAAAGACAGGCGTTAACACTCCATTTGCTAAAAATATGGTGGGGACCTTTGCCCAACCAGATGGGGTTCTGATTGACCCACTTGTTCTTGAAACCCTCGGAAAAAGAGAGTTGATTGAAGGAATGGGTGAGGTCATCAAGTATGGCTTGATTGAGGATCCAGAATTATGGGCTCTTTTGACGGAGCTGGATGGTTCTGTGGAGAGCATTTTGAAATACGCAGAGACCTTGATTGAACATTCTTGCCAGGTTAAGCGCAAGATGGTGGTTGAGGATGAGTTAGACAATGGTGTTCGTCTTTACCTCAATTTTGGCCATACTATTGGCCATGCCATTGAAGCTACTGCCGGGTATGGAAAAGTCATGCATGGAGAAGCTGTGGCCATGGGAATGGTACAGATTGCCAAGGTTGCTGAGGAAAAAGGCCTTATGCCAACTGGCATTACCCAGTCCATTACAGATATGTGTCAGAAATTTGGCCTACCTATCGACTATGAAAACTGGGATGTAGATAAGCTTTATCAAGCTTTGACTCATGACAAGAAATCGCGTGGCAATACCTTGAAGTTGGTCTTGGTGCCAGAGCTTGGTTCAGCGACCATTCACCCAGTTTCTCTGGAAGAGATGAAAGACTATTTGGTAAAATAAGGAGAACGTATGAGATATTTAACTGCAGGAGAATCACACGGTCCCCGTCTGACGGCTATTATTGAAGGAATTCCAGCAGGACTTCCTTTGACAGTAGAGGACATCAATGGCGACCTTAAACGCCGTCAGGGTGGCTACGGTCGTGGCGGTCGTATGAAGATTGAGAGCGACCAGGTTGTCTTTACTTCGGGCGTTCGCCACGGGAAGACGACAGGGGCTCCCATTACCATGGATGTCGTCAATAAAGATCACCAAAAATGGCTGGACATCATGTCTGCAGAGGACATTGAAGATCGCCTTAAAAGCAAACGAAAAATCACCCATCCTCGGCCAGGTCATGCCGACTTGGTTGGGGGCATCAAGTACCGTTTTGATGATTTGCGAAATTCTTTGGAGCGTTCGTCAGCTCGTGAAACCACCATGCGGGTGGCAGTTGGGGCAGTAGCCAAACGCCTCTTGGCTGAGCTGGATATGGAGATTGCCAACCATGTCGTAGTCTTTGGTGGCAAGGAAATCGATGTTCCTGAGAATCTCACAGTTGCTGAGATTAAGGAAAGAGCTGCCCAGTCTGAAGTTTCTATTGTCAACCAAGACCGGGAACAGGAAATCAAGGATTATATTGACCAAATAAAGCGTGACGGTGATACCATTGGTGGAGTTGTCGAGACAGTCGTTGGAGGTGTTCCAGTTGGTCTTGGTTCCTATGTTCAATGGGACAGAAAATTGGATGCCAGACTTGCCCAAGCAGTTGTCTCTATCAATGCCTTTAAAGGGGTGGAATTTGGTCTTGGATTTGAAGCTGGTTATCGTAAAGGCAGCCAAGTTATGGATGAAATTCTCTGGTCTAAAGAAGAGGGCTATACCCGTCGCACCAACAATCTGGGTGGCTTTGAAGGTGGTATGACCAATGGGCAACCCATCGTTGTTCGAGGTGTCATGAAACCTATCCCCACCCTTTATAAACCTCTGATGAGTGTAGATATCGAGACTCACGAACCTTATAAGGCAACTGTGGAGAGAAGTGATCCAACCGCTCTTCCAGCCGCAGGTGTGGTCATGGAGGCAGTTGTCGCAACCGTCTTAGCGCAGGAAATTCTTGAAAAATTCTCATCCGATAACCTAGAAGAATTAAAAGAAGCGGTAGCCAAACACCGTGACTATACAAAGAATTATTAAGGAGTCTCTATGGCAAAAACCATCTATATCGCAGGTCTAGGTTTGATTGGTGCCTCGATGGCGCTCGGTATCAGGCGTGACCATCCTGAGTATAAAATTTTGGGTTATAATCGTAGTCAGACTTCGAGAGACATTGCCTTGGAGAGGGGAATGATTGACCGTGCGACGGATGATTTTGCCAGTTTTGCTCCTCTGGCAGATGTCATCATTCTGACCTTGCCAATCAAGCAGACCATTGCTTTTATTCAGGAGTTGGCAGGTTTGAACTTGAAAGAAGGCGTCATTATTTCAGATGCTGGCTCGACCAAGGCTGCCATTGTGGAAGTTGCTGAGGAATACTTGGCTGGCAAGTCAATTCGTTTTGTCGGGGCTCATCCCATGGCTGGTAGCCACAAGACAGGAGCTGCCTCTGCCGATGTTAATCTCTTTGAAAATGCCTACTATATCTTTACTCCATCTAGCTTGACTAGTCCAGATACGCTTGAGGAAATGAAGGTCCTACTTTCTGGTCTCCATGCTCGTTTCATTGAAATTGATGCCAAGGAGCACGATCGTGTAACTTCACAGATTAGCCATTTTCCCCATATCTTGGCATCAGGTCTCATGGAGCAAACAGCATTCTATGCTCAAGAACATGAGATGACAAGGCGTTTTGCGGCGGGTGGTTTTCGAGATATGACACGGATTGCAGAGAGTGAACCAGGTATGTGGACTTCTATTCTCTTATCAAATCGTGAGACTATTCTAGAGCGGATTGAGGATTTCAAGGAACGCTTAGATGAGATTGGTCAGGCTATTAGCAAGGGGGAAGAAGAGCAGATTTGGAACTTTTTCAACCAAGCGCGTGAGCAACGTCAGGCTATGGAAATCCATAAACGAGGAGGCGTGGACAGTTCTTATGACCTCTATGTTGATGTTCCCGATGAAGAAGATGTTATCTTGAGGATTTTGGAATTGCTTCGTGGGACTTCCTTGGTCAATATCCACATCAACGAAGAAAACCGTGAGGATGTTCACGGGATTCTACAAATTTCCTTTAAAAATGCTCAGGATCTGGAACGAGCTGAGCGCTTAATTTCAGAAAATACGGACTACACAGTCGTCATCAAATAAGGAGAAAATCATGTCTAATATTTACGATAGTGCAAATGAACTCAGTCGCGGTCTACGCGAATTACCAGAATACAAGGCAGTCAAAGCAGCAAAAAATGCCATCCAAGCTGATGAACAAGCTAGCAAGATTTTTGCAGACTACCTTGCCTTCCAGCAAGAAATCCAAGTCATGGCGCAAACTGGACAAATGCCAGATGCCTCTTTCCAAGAAAAGATGCAGTCCTTCAGCAAGCAGATCCAAGAGAACACTCTTTTGTCAGATTTCTTTGCCAAACAGCAACAATTATCGATTTACCTTTCGGACATTGAAAAAATTGTCTTTGAACCTGTTTCAGAATTGTTGAAATAGTATTTTATCTGTATAAAAGCCAGAAATTTCAGGAATTTCTGGCTTTTTTGTGATAAAATAAGAAAAGTATTGCAAGTATGAGGTCAACTATGAAACTAAAAACAAACATTCGCCACTTACATGGCAGTATCCGGGTACCAGGTGACAAGTCTATCAGCCACCGTTCGATTATTTTTGGAAGTTTGGCTGAGGGCGAGACTAAGGTTTATGATATTTTGCGTGGAGAGGATGTGCTCTCAACCATGCAGGTTTTTCGTGACCTTGGTGTTAAAATTGAGGACAAAGATGGGGTTGTTACCATTCAAGGTGTAGGCATGGATGGCTTAAAAGCTCCGCAAAACGCCTTGGATATGGGAAATTCCGGCACCTCGATTCGCCTGATTTCAGGTGTCCTTGCTGGTGCAGATTTTGAAGTAGAGATGTTTGGAGATGACAGTCTATCCAAACGTCCTATGGACCGTGTGACCCTTCCACTGAAAAAAATGGGAGTCAGCATTTCTGGTCAAACAGAGCGAGACCTGCCCCCTCTTCACTTGAAAGGTACTAAAAACCTAACACCCATTCACTATGAGTTGCCAATCGCCTCTGCCCAAGTCAAGTCTGCCTTGATGTTTGCGGCTTTGCAGGCTCAGGGGGAGTCAGTTATTATTGAAAAAGAGTGTACTCGTAACCATACAGAAGATATGCTACAGCAATTTGGTGGTCATTTAAGTGTGGACGGAAAGAAAATCACAGTACAAGGACCGCAAAAATTGACTGGACAAAAGGTGGTTGTTCCAGGAGATATTTCCAGTGCAGCCTTTTGGCTAGTCGCAGGTTTGATTGTTCCAAATTCTCGTCTAGTGCTGCAGAATGTGGGTATCAACGAAACGCGTACTGGTATTATTGATGTCATTCGCGCCATGGGTGGAAAATTGGAAATAATTGAAATTGACCCAGTCGCTAAATCTGCTACTTTGACTGTTGAATCTTCTGACTTGAAAGGAACAGAGATTGGTGGTGCCTTGATTCCACGTTTGATTGATGAATTGCCAGTTATCGCCCTACTTGCGACCCAAGCTCAAGGTGTAACAGTTATAAAGGATGCTGAGGAACTCAAGGTCAAGGAAACAGACCGCATTCAGGTTGTGGCAGACG
>ERZ773233.1563-NODE-1563-length-13286-cov-4.964553_pt1 | contig 13286 bp, 9 predicted proteins | sample MGYA00580991_ERZ773233 | MGnify/ENA primary metagenome ERZ773233 (study PRJEB29015, sample SAMEA2738178) | human oral metagenome | biome: human oral; feature: human-associated habitat; material: saliva | place: China | collected 2161 ...
TAAAATCAAGGTAAAAACCACTAATTTTAGTGTATTTTATATAAAGTTTGATAATAAATATCTTTAGATTTACATAATTATATTTACGTAAACTAGAATAATTTGCTTTCTTTTACAGCTTCTACCATGTAGATTCTATTACCTTTTTTAATAAACTTATCTTCATACTCAGTATGAACGTTCTCCTCTTCATAAACACTATTTGTTAAATCTAAAGAAAGTCTATTAAAAGTAAACCCATATTTAGTATAACTCATTAAACTGTATTCAAATAAGCCTTGATTATCAGTTTTTTGAACTATTGTTTTATTTCCATTTAAGATAGTTTCATAACGAGCTAAAAATGTATGGAATGTTAAGCGTCTTTTCTCGTGCCTTGTTTTTGGCCATGGATCAGAAAAGTTTAAGTATAATTGATCAACTTCACCTTCAGCAAAATACTCTAGAAGATCTTCAGCATTTCCTGAGATAAGCTTTAAGTTTTCTCTATGAGTTTCTTCAACTTTATCTAATAGAAATGTTAAGACAGTTGGTTGTGCCTCCATAGCTATAAAGTTAATTCTTGGGTGTTTTTCAGCAAGTGTATGAATAAACTTACCTTTTCCACTTCCTATTTCTAAGTGTATTGGATTATCATTTCCAAAAATTTCTTTCCATTTTCCTTTATTATCCTTAGGTTGTAAAAATACAACTGGACTATTCTCTAGACGCTCTCTAGCATCTGCTCTATTTCGAACTCTCATTCATGCACCTTTCTATTTTAATTCTATTGTTTTATTAAATAATTGTTTGTTTTCTAATACTTTATCTTTTGAGCCTAATACACAAGTATATGCTTTAGATTTGATATTTTCAAATTCTGTTGCTAATTTTCTTAAATCTTCTACTGTTGTATTCTTTATTTCATTTACAAGTTTATCATAAACTTCAAATGGAGAATTAGTGATGTATTTGTTTAATGAATATGCAGCTTGTGCACTTGGTGACATTAGAACATCTAATGAATTTAGTGTACCTATAATATATTTATTAAGATCTTTTTCATCAGCATCAATATTAGCTACGTAGTTGTTAATATTATAATATATCTCTAGAGTTTCCGTTAAGTTTGGATCACGATATGACCATAAATTAAAATCACCAAAAGCATTAAATATCACACCAGAACCATAGGCTCCATTTTTAACACGAACATTATTCCATAAGTAATCTAAGCTCAAGATATGTCTTAGTACTAAGTGTGTACCAGTGTAATCATTTATATTATAACCCGCACCAACGTATTGAACTAGTGAATCAAAGTAAAAACCTTCAGAATAACCTTGTTCTTCTAATTTAATTTCAAGACCTTTTTGTTTATCTAATTCACTAGGGTATTTAGCTAAATACGAAGATATAGTTTCTTTGAAGTTAGTATATTCTTCTTTATTACCGACAAAGTTAACTAATAATCTAGCTTGATTAAAAATTAGACTTGTAACAGTGTATAACTGTTCTTTAATTTTATCACTATTTTGCTCATAGTTGTTTACTAATTCACTTATAAACAAGTAGAAATCATATTCTCCATGATATGAAGCAAGTTTACTTTGAGGATTATAGAAACCACTAATACGACGTGCTACAAAAGCATGTCCAGAATTTTTAAATCTACTTTCTAGCATTAACTTAATTTCTAAGAGAACATTGTATAGTGCTTCTTTATCTTCAAAATCTGCATAAAGTGTAGTTTCATCTAAAATCTTAGCTAGTTCTCCAGCTTTTTCTACTAAATTTTTCGCACTGATTATGAATTTCACTTCACATTCTTCACTCTTATATTTTCTAAAAACATCTACATAAGAACTAATACCACCAAGATTTGCACCTATTTCTTTTATAACCTCAGCTTCAGTTTTATTTTTTGTATTAAAGTTAAATAATAAATATGATAATACTGATGCATATTGTAACTGTTCAACTTCAAAATCACTTATGTCAAATAGTAATTTAGAATACGAAATACCATTAGTCACAGTATCATAGTGTGAAAAATTTATACCTTTGTATTCTTCAAAGAATGTTTCTTCGAATGGATTTTTTAATTCTACTTCTTTAGCATCAACGCTTTTGATTTTTTCTAAATCTTCTTTTTTATCTGTACTATTTTGCCATTCTTGTAGAGACTTAGTGTTTTTTACTATATCTGCTAATTCAGTTTCTGATAAAGTAGCTTTATATTCAACTAAATCTTTTTCCTTATTCTCTTTTTCTAATGTAGGAATTAAGTGTAATATAGCTTGTTTATTATTTTCAATTAGAAACTGTTTAGCAAGAGTTTCGTATTGTTTATTAACACAATTTTCTTGTAAATGAGAAATTACGTTGTCTAAATCAAATGCATCTAATATATTATCTTCGCTATATAACCATGTTCTTAATAATCTAATAGCATAAGATACACCCTTAGGTGACGAAGTTTTATTAATCTCTTCCTTGATAGAAAAGTTCTTTTTGTTAATTGAAGCTTGAACTTGCTCATAATCAAAGCCTTTATCAATAATACCTTTTAATAAAGATTTATATTCTGCATCAAGACTTTCTAATTTATCATCGCTTACGTATTTAAAGATAATTGAGTATACAGTTTCTTTACGATCTTTTTGAACGTAACTATATACATCTTCACAAATATTGTTATCAATGAAGTATTTTCTAAATTCTGTATTACTACTTCCAAGAAGAATATCGTCTATTATATCGATATTCTCAATTTTACTAAACTCATTACTATCACCAAGAATATAGTTATAAGCTACATAAGCTTTATCTTTTACATCTTCGTTAAAATATGTACGTTTAACAATATCCGCAGTAAAGTTTTCTTGACGTGATAAGTTATAATCGCTATAGTCTTTATATTCGTAATTATTTAGATAACTATCAATATGATTCAGATATTGTTCAACATTTAAATCACCATATAAAAAGATATAGCTGTTACTTGGGTGATAATTATAATTATAAGTTTCTAAAAATTCTTCTTGTGTAATCGAAGGGATAGCTTCTGGTTTTCCGCCAGAAGAATATTTATAAGAAGTATCTCTAAATAATTGTTCTGTTACGTATTGATCTAGTACTTCATCCACTGATGAATATGCACCTTTCATTTCATTGTAAACAACACCTTTATAAATTAGTTCATCTTCTTTATCCTCAAGATGATAGTGCCATCCTTCTTGGGCAAGTATATTGGGATTATTTTTTAGATTTGGATTAAATACTGCATCTAAGTATATATCCATCAATATTTCTAAATCTTTTTCATTTTTAGACGATACTGGATACATAGTTTTATCAGGAAATGTCATTGCATTTAAAAATGTATTAAAAGAACCTTTAAGTAGTTCTACAAAAGGTTCTTTTACTGGATATTTCGCTGAACCACATAAAACAGAATGTTCTAAAATATGAAAAATACCATTATCATTATAAGGAATAGTTTTAAAACTAATGCTAAAACTTTTATTTATATCATCATTTTCAAAGAAAACTAATCTAGCACGAGTTTTTGTATGCTCATAAAGATAAGCATTTGTATTTATATTTTTTAGATATTTCTTTTCTATAAGTTCAAATGTCATATTATTTAATTATTATAGTAGATTACATTTTTAGTAATGTAAGAACGTCATAACCTTGTAGTTTGTCCATACCGTTTAGACCATCTAATTCGATTAAGAACGCAATACCTACTACGATTCCTCCTAATTCTTCTACTAATTTAATAGTTGCTTCAATTGTTCCACCTGTAGCTAATAAATCATCAGTGATTAGAACACGTTGACCTGGTTTAATTGCATCTTTGTGCATTGTTAAAGTGTTACTTCCGTATTCTAAATCATATTCGTATGAAATAACTTCACGTGGTAATTTATTAGGTTTTCTTACAGGAACGAACCCTATACCTAGTGAGTAAGATACAGGACATCCAATAATGAAACCACGAGCTTCTGGTCCCACTACCACATCAACTTCTTTTTCTTTTGCATAGTTTACAATTTGATCTGTAGCGTACTTATACGCTTCTCCATCTGCCATTAAAGTAGTAATATCTTTAAAGCTAATTCCTTCTTTTGGCCAATTTGGTACGATTGAAATGTATTTTTCTAAATTCATTTATATTTATTTTCTCCTAAATGTTTTCTTAACTCAATTATTATACTATAAAATAAGAAAATAAGCAATTTATAATACCGTTATTATAAGCTAGAAAGCGATAATCTTAAATACTATCTTTATAATTCATTAGTGTGATAAAATAGAATATATAATATTTAACGTGGAGGTTAAATTATGAAATTTACATTTACAGATTCAGCAATTGAATATATTTTAAAACAAATTAACAAATTTGATGAAATTGCATATGATATTATAATTGACTACGCTGATGGAAATAGTCCTTATAATGAAAATATAAGTGGTTGTCACTGTCAAGTATACGATAAGTATAGAGTATTAATAGTGAGTAAAAATGATGTAAATATTAAGTGGAGTAAATATGATAAACAGGTTGAATCAAATCTTGGGTCTGTATACTTCCCTTCTTACTATGAAATGATGTTTGATAAAAACAATGTTTTTGACTATAAGGATTTTACTCTTAATTTAAAAAGTGAAGCGGGAATAATTGCTGATCAAGTTCAACTAATTATTAAATTATAGTTTAAGTTAATTTTAATAAACTTTGCTAATATATACTCTATTATTAACAATGAAGGGAGAATAATTTGAAATCTTTTCTTAACAGCAGAAAATTAACCTATATACTATTTTTTGTGTATTTATTCATACTTTCATGGGTGATCGTAGCCAAAATGGATTGGAATTTATTAAAAAGTAGTAATCTTTCTTGGATAAATCATCCACGAGTTCTACTTCATCCAGGAATAACATGGAGAACAGTTAACTTAATACCATATAGTTATTTTGATTTTGTGGAAGTTCTATTAAATATTCTTTTCTTTATACCATTTAGTTTCTACATAAAGATGTTATATCCTAAATCTTCAGGTTTTAGAGCAATAATATTAGGATTTTTATTGAGTTTAACTTATGAATCAATACAATATGTACTAACTATTGGTTTTCCAGATGTAACAGATTTAATTGATAATACTCTTGGAGCGATTCTTGGAGTGATTATTATCAATATTATTTCAGTTATCTTTAGAGAAAAATTAAGAATATATATGAATGTTATATTAATACTTTTTTCTGGATATATTATTCATGATATTCTTTATCTCATAATTTAATAATAAAAACGATAGATTCTAAAATTAAAATCTATCGTTTTTGTTTTTTATAAAAGTAAATTAATCTACTTTATCTTTTTCTTCTAAATCCTAATGTAGCTAGTACTACTCCTAGTAATCCTAATAATGCAGCTCCTGCACTATTCTCAGTTAGACCAGTTTTAGGAAGTATATTGTTAAATCTTTGTGGAAGTGAATTTTGTTCTTTTTCACCTTTGTTTTCTGTATTAGCAGTGTTATTATTGTCATTATTTAAATTGTAAGAAGAAGCTTCTTTTGCTCTTGAAACAATAGTATATGTACTGAAGTGATCTGTATAGAATGTCAGTTTCCCATCACTGTAAGTACTTTGAACTTTCTCTAATTTATCACCATTTACATAGTATACTTCGAATGTTTCATTGTCATTAGCCACTACTGCTACAGTAACTGCTCTAGTTTCTCCATTATTATTAATTACATTTCCTTTATCATCAGTGAAGAATAAATCTAGAGTTTTTACTACATTTAGTTTTTCATCAAGATTTTTAACTAATTCTTTAACTTTTTCAACTTTTTGTTCATCAGAATTTTGAGCTACAAAGTTTATACCAGTAACATCTTTTTCTTTAAATTGAACTTTAACTTCTTCATTACCTGGTAATTTAGCGATAAGAGTATCCGTTACATTCTTCTTATCTTCAACTGAAGGTGTACTTGGTTGCTCAGTAGGAAGTGTTTGTGGTTTTTCTTCAACTTTAGGCTGTTCAGGAGTCACTTGAGGTTTCTCTTCAACTTTAGGTTGTTCAGGAGTCACTTGAGGTTTCTCTTCAACTTTAGGTTGTTCAGAAGGTTTCTCATCTTTTTTATCTTCTACCTTAGGTTCTTCTTTCTTAACACCAGCATCAACTGTTGTTACAAGTTCAACTAATTTGTCATCGATATTTGTAGCATTTTTCTCGAATAAAATTTTAGTAATTCTATATTTGTCTCCTGCTTTCATATCGTTATCAGTAATTTCTAATTTTTTATCATCTTCATTAGAAACACTTGTTGAACTAATTTCTTTAACTTCATTACCACGAATACGTTCTACCTTAGTAACAATATACCAGTTACGACCATAGTCATCACTCTTAAGTAATTCAGCCATAGGTTTAGTTTGTTTACTTAGGAATTCTTTATATTTCTCTAAACCTTGTAAGATACCTTCTCCACCGTAGAACTCAGAACGACCTCTATACCAGTGTAGTAGATTTAGAATTGTTAATTTCTCATCTTTTGGTTGAATAGTGACCTTATTATCTTTTGCAACAACATTCAATTCAATAGCTTGTTTTTGAGGATAGTAACCTTGTGTTACTTCAGGAGAAATTCCTAATAGTTTTGTATCAGAATCATTATACGGTAATGTTGCTGGTAAATTGTTATTAGCGATATCAAGGATATGTAGACTACCATTTGCTTTAATTAATTCTAATGGTATATTACTAATTTGGTTATTTACTAATCTTACAGTTGCTTTATTTTTAGCTAGAGTTTTCCATAAATCATCAGATAAACTAGAAATATGGTTGTTATTTAATGCTAAAGTATTTAATTTAGTTAAATTAACTCCATTCTCTGGTAGTGATGTTAATTTGTTATTAGCTGCATATAGCTGTGTTAAAGAAGTTAAATTAGCAATACTAGCTGGTAGTTTAGTTAGCTCATTATCTGTGAAAGATAAGAATGTTAATGCCGAATTATTTTTGAATAAATCATCAGGTAGAGAAACTATTTTATTATTAGATAAACTTACTGTTTTTAGCTTCTTATTGTTAGCAAATACATTTGCTGGTAATGTAGATAACCATGATTGACTGAATTCAACAGATTCTAATTCAGAATTGTTTGCAAATAAGTTTTCTGGGATATTACCTAAGTTGTTAGAAGATAAGTTTACAGTTTTTAATTTTTTGTTATTAGCAAATAGGTTTTCTGGTAGTTTAGTAACACCATTTCCTCCTAAGTTAATACGCTCAATATTAACTGCATTTTTGAATAAGTCTTCTGGTAATTCACCAAAGTTATTACTGTCTGAAGAGAATGATTTAACACCAGGCCCCATGTGTTTTAATAAATCTAAATTATAAATTGCACCTTTATCAACTTTTCCATCAATTTCTAATGATCCAATATTGATATCACCAGTGAAGTTTTTTAATTCATCTTCTGTTACTTTACCATCTTTGTTAGTATCTACTCCATTAGCAATTAGTTTTTTCTGAAGTAGATCATCACTTTTTTTACGTTCTTCATTGTTTTTCTCAACTAACTCAAATCCATTCCATCCTTTTTTAATTTCAGGTTTGAATTTTAGTTTTACAGTTGTATATTTATCGAAGTTTCCTTTATCACTCTCAAGAGACCCCATATAAGAAACAATTACTCCTGCTAGGTGTACTTGATCTAGATCTTCAACCGGAAGTGTAAATAACGCTCTGTCATATTGTCCAGCTGAGTTCTTCTCGCCAAAGTTTTCTTTCACACCTGATTCCCATTTACCTTTGTTTTGGATGGCAAAATCATATAAACCATGAGCAAATAATGTATTTAACATTGTAATACTCATTTTTCCATCTTTAACTACTAATTTTACATTTTTGTCAAAGAATCCTTCTAGCATTGAAGTACCTTGTCTTCCATCAGCGTATAAAGCGTTAAATCCTAAAGTATATTCACCATCTTCTAATTTATCAGTAAGTGAATAAGTTTTTTCTTCTTGTTTTTCAGGAGTTTTTTCTGGTGTTGGTTTTTCTTCAACTACTTTATTACCAGTAGTATATGCTTTACTTTCGCTTCCGTCATTTGCTTTAAATACAATTGTATTATCTCCATCAAAGTTCCAAGCTTTAAATGCTTTAAGACTTTCTCCACCATCATCGAAAGTAACTATTTGATCTTTCCAGTTTTTACTGAATAGTGATTTATCAAATGATTTTCCGTTAATAATCACTTCTTTAGTATTTTTAAGAACATCTTCGGGTTTAAATCCATTAACAAGTGTAATATTTAATTCATCAGCATAACTATTTTTCTCTACTTTAGAAACAAGGTCTTTTTGGGCATATGAAACACTAGTTGTAGGTATCTCTTGTTTTGGTTCTGTAGGCTTCGTCTCTTCTTTTTTATCAGTTGCCGTTGGATATGAAATTATAGTTCCATCAACAAGTTTAACTTCTAGTTTATTGTCTGAATCTTTTAATACTTTTACTAAATCCTCGTTAAAGATTCTAATACCAAGATATTTAGATGTTTCTACTTTATCTTTAAATACATCTTTATTTACAGTTGTACCATTTAAAGTAACACTTGCTATTTCATCAACAAAATTATCATAAACAGATGTGTCAGATAACTCTAAAGTTAAGTGTTTTTCATCTTTCCAGTTTTTACCTTGATCTAATTTAGAAATAGTATATTTAGCGTTTGTAGCTGGTTTGTTAGAATCAGTAGAACTGTCTTTTGCCGGTGTCGAAGCATCATTACTTGGTTCTACATAGCCAGTATCTTCATAAGTTGTTTTTGAACCATCAGTAAATGTGAATTCAATTTTGTGTTTATCTTGTTTTTTATAATGGTCAGTTATTGCTTTATCTACAGCAGTTACTTGTCCATCATATAATTTATAAAATTTACTGTTAGTATTTTGGCTATCAAATCCAAAATCTTTACCATCTACTGTAAGTTTAGATACTTTTGTCCAATAATTTTTATAAATGTCAGATCCTTCTAAAAAGAAAATTAAAGAATCATTGTCTATTTGTGGTTCTAGTATTTTTAAACCTTCACTTATTAACTTTGGTTTAGCAGTTGGATCTACATACCCTTTATCTTCATATACAGCTTTTGAACCGTCTTTAAAAATAAATTCAATTTTATGTTTATTTTGTTTATTATAATGATTAGTTATTTCACTATTATTAACGTAAATAACATTATCAAATAAAGAATAGTTTTTTGAAGAAGATGCTTCACTATTAAATCCGAAGTCTTTTCCATCTATTAATAATTTATCAATTTTATTCCAGTATCTCTTAAATAAAGTATCTGAAGTATCTTGACCTTCAACGGCAATCTCTAGTGATCCACTTGCTCCAATTTCTGGTTCGTAGACTTTAAAACCTGTGCTCTGTTGATCTTGTGCATAAACTACATTAGAATCAAGATTTAGTTTAGAATAATTGAAATCAACTGAACCTATACTTAAACAGATAGGTACTGCTAATCCAATTATTAGTTTATTATTATATTTTTTATTCATGATGTTCCTCCATAAAAACAATGATAATCAATATCGATTAATGATAATCATATTATACTACAACAGGATAAAAGTTACAAGTGAAAACGTTGAAAATAAAAAAAAATTAGAGGCAATTCCTAGGAATTTAGCATATAAAATACTGAATTCATAGGAATTTTCCCTAGTAAATTTCGTTCATAAAATTGCCACAATGAAAAAATAATTAATATTAAAAATTAAAATCTTTTAGTGATTAAATCGTAGTGAGTTTCAATGTCTTCAGGCTCTGTTGCATATCCTCTTAAATCATAGTATCCTCCATCTTTTTCCACAACAGCTGTTGGATAAGATTCAATCCCATAGTTAAGTGTTTTTATAAAATCAGGGTGAATAAGATTAGAATTTTTAAACGCAATTGTTAATTTTAGAGCAAGATCATAGCTATCTAGTCCATATTTTTCACACAATTCTACATATGTTTGAACATCGCTAAGACTTTTTCCTTCAATAAAGAATTTACATTGCACGTCATATGCAAAGTGTAGTATTTGTGAATTAGGAATTATCTCTTTTACCATATCCAAAGCAATTGCAGGATGAACAGAGTTTAATACCATTTCACCTTCTTCAAGTACTTCGTTATATTTTTCTCCAAATTCTACATTATACATTTCAGATATTCTTTTATTTCCTTCCTGGAAAAATCCATATTCTTTGATTTTTTTACTATTATCACCAATGAATAATCCACCAGAAATTATTTCAATTTCTACATCTGAATGATTCTCATAAAATTTAGTGAATATTTTATCGAATCCATAACACCAACCACAGTAGGCATCCCAAAAGTATAAAATTTTCATTTAAATCTCCTTCTAATTTACATTAAACTTCAAGTATTTTATTAATATTAGTAATACTCTCTTTTAAAAGTAAGTTTTCAACTTCAAATATATTTTCCATTCTTATAAAACTTGATGATTTTTTCAAATCAACAGTTTTATAATCTGGATTAAGTATTATAGTGTTATTTACAAAATTAATTAACTCTAGTTCTTTAAAAATTTGAATCATAATTTTTAAACTATCTACATTTGTTTTTAATACCGCTAGTAATTTATCTAATTGTTGAGCTACGTTTATTTGTTTGTTATTTGTTGAAAGTATTAGATTAAATAATTTAATTAATCTATTTTTATCAATAAGATATACGTCAGATAAAACTTGTTTCTCTTCACATATTAAAAACACTTTTTTAGGTTTTAGATTTATTATTTTGTATAGGTATTCTTTAGAAGTTGGTATATCTAGTAAATAAATATATTCAAATTCCTTGTCTATTAAGCTATCTAAATCCTTATATTGATAGAAATTATTATCTTTATCATATTTGTGTTTAGAGAGTTTTAAACTATTGATATCAATATTTGCAATATCATAGTTTATGAATCTCAAATCTTCGAATAAAAATTCTTTAATATGTATATCTATAATATGAGCCTGTAATTTTGTACGACCATTAAAGTTATTTTTATCTATGTTACACAATAAGTCAATAATATCGTTTTTCTCAACCTTATCAAAAGTTACACTGTCTTTAAAAGTAATACAGTCTAAATTTCCAACCTCATCTGCTATTGTTAATCTTAAATATTGTTTTTCAGAACCAAAGTATGCTTTATTCAGAACCATTGCATTTTCTATTAATACAGTAGGTTTTTCAAAATCCATACCATATGGTTTTAGAGCATCTAATGAATTTAGAAATTGATAACTAATATCTTCTAATGAAGTAACAATATCGATATTCTTATTAGCTTTCAAATCATTATTTTGTTTAAATTCTTCAAATTCATTATCTAAAAATTCTTCAATCTTTTCAAAATTAGATTTTTCAAAAGAGAAACCAGCAGCCAATGTATGACCACCGAATGCTAAGAATAAATCTGATATTTTGTTCATTGCTACGTAGATATTAAAATCAAAAATACTTCTCGCAGAGCCCTTAAGAATCCCATCTTTTTCGTTCATAATAAAAACTGGTCTTTGGTACTTTTCGACAATATTTGATGCTACGATACCTAGTACTCCTTCATGGTATTCACCAGAAACCATAATAACATTCTTTTGTTTTTTATCTGAATTTTCAATTTTACTAATTACATCTTTTACTATTTCTTCAGTAACTTGTTTTCGTTGAATATTATATTGTTCAATCTGCTCAGCTAAAGCTCTTGCTGTTACAGGATCTTCTGCCATTAGGAAACTTAATCCTAATTTAGCACTATCCATTCTACCAATTGAATTTAATTTCGGTGCTATATAAAAACCAACAGTTTGTTCATCAATTTTTGTATCTATACCCGATAATTCAAGTAGCATCTTAAGACCTATTCTAGGATCTTCATTTATTAATTCTAGTCCCTGTTTTACAAATATTCTATTTTCATCTGTAATTGAAACCATATCAGCAATTGTACCAATCGCAACTAAATCCAATAAGAAATCAGGGAAGATTTCTAATAAAGCATGTGCTAGTTTAAAAGCAACTCCTACTCCAGCTAATTTCTTGAATGGATAGTTACCTTCTGGATGTTCAGGATGAATTATTGCATATGCATTAGGTATAGTATCTTGAATTTTATGGTGGTCTGTTACAATCACATCACATCCTAGTTCATTTGCTAAATCAACTTCTTCTACACCTGCAATACCATTGTCAACAGTAATAATTAGAGTTATTCCTGAATTAATAATCTTAGTAAAAGCTTCTTTGTTTGGTCCATATCCTTCTTCAAATCTATTCGGAATATAGGATGATACATTTGCCCCCATAGATATTAATGTCTCAACTAATAATACTGTTGATGTAATTCCATCAGCATCATAATCTCCGTAGACAAGAATTTTCTCTTCATTTTCAATAGCTTCATTTATCCTATCTACGGCTTTTTGCATATCATGCATTAAAAATGGATCGTAACCTTCTTCGTATTCATCCGAAAAATACTTTTTAACGGAAGGTATATCTGTAATATTTCTAGCATTTAATATTTTAGCAATATTTTTAGAAATACTATATGATTCTAATTCTTTAAGAAAATTTTCATCATAATTTGGATATATCCAGTTATATTTTATGCCCATTTTTTCACCTCTTTTCTTCAAAAGTTATCATTTATTCTTTTTTATCTTCTATTTTTTCTTTTGTAAATAATAATTTTTCTGTTCTCTCGTATTTCTTAGCTAAACTTTTATACTTTTGATACCAATAGAGACTAGCAGCTAATATTCCCATAAAGAAACATACGAAGAATAAAATTGTTAAAGGTAATTTAACTGTAAAAAATATTAATGATACTGGTACTGAATTGTAGTTCATAATGAAAAATGTAATTATTGATACGAATACAATAACAATACCAAAAACTTTATAAGGTAATTTATTATCCATTATTCCACCTCTCTTACCATATTAGCAAATTGTTCTTCATTAATTACTTCAATACCTAATTGCTCGGCTTTAGTAAGTTTAGAGCCTGCTTTTTCACCAGCGATTACAAGATCAGTTTTCGAAGTAACACTTCCAGTAACTTTTGCTCCATTTTTTTCTAAAAACTCTTTTGCTTCATTTCTTGTTAATTCAACAAGCTTACCAGTTAGAACGACTGTTTTTCCTGAGAAAATATTGTTAGTTTTAACCTCATTAATCTCATATT
>ERZ773233.1568-NODE-1568-length-13257-cov-6.151265_pt1 | contig 13257 bp, 11 predicted proteins | sample MGYA00580991_ERZ773233 | MGnify/ENA primary metagenome ERZ773233 (study PRJEB29015, sample SAMEA2738178) | human oral metagenome | biome: human oral; feature: human-associated habitat; material: saliva | place: China | collected 2161 ...
TTTTTACTGTACCACGTCTATTTGTTTTTTGCACATTCGTTCTTATGTGGAGGAACCGTGATAGTTGTCAGCCTGCAAGCTATTCATTGTTTGTAGGGAGAGGAGTTGTTCTCAAAATCTATCATTTTTCTGTTTCGTAAAATTCTATATTTTGTTTGAATTTAAAATCTTTCTTTAAATATGACTATTAAACAATATGATTATGTTATAGTTGGCGCAGGTCTTTTTGGTGCCACCTTTGCTTATTTGGCTGCTAAGCAAGGAAAAAAGTGTATGGTAATTGACAGACGCTCACAGCTTGGAGGTAACCTTTATTGTGAGAGTATAGAAGGAATAAACGTACATAAATATGGTGCTCATATCTTTCATACATCAAGTAAGCGTGTATGGGATTTTGTGAATTCTCTTGTTGAGTTTAATCGTTTTACTAATGCACCTGTTGCATATTATAAGGGTAAACTTTATAATCTACCTTTCAATATGAATACATTTTATCAGGTGTGGGGAGTAACTACACCTGAAGAAGCGCAAAAGAAACTTGAAAAACAACGAGAAGAAGCTGTTGCTAGGATGAAGGCTGATGGAGTTGACGAACCTCGTAATCTTGAAGAACAAGCTCTAGCATTAATAGGTAAGGATATTTATGAAAAACTGATAAAAGGATATACGGAAAAACAATGGGGAAGGAAATGTACAGAATTACCAGCCTTTATTATCAAGCGACTTCCTGTTCGTTTAGTTTACGATAACAATTATTTCAATGATAAATATCAGGGTATTCCTATTGGAGGATATAATAAGCTAATAGACACTTTACTAGAGGGGGTAGAGACGATTACTGATACAGACTTTTTTGAGTGTCAACATTTTTATGACGCAGAGGAAGGGAATCATAACTTACAAATTAAAGACTTTAAAGTACAATCTAAAAAACTTGTTTTTACAGGCAAGATTGATGAATATTTTGGATACAGTTTAGGTAAGTTGGATTATCGTACAGTTCGGTTTGAACAGGAGATTTTGGACACTGCTAATTATCAGGGTAATGCTGTCTTCAATTATACAGAAGCAGAAGTGCCTTATACACGCATTATAGAACATAAACATTTTGAAACATTTGGGCAGGAGGTATATGCTAATCCTAAAACAGTCGTTTCGTATGAATATTCAATGGAATGGCAGGAAGGTATGGAACCTTACTACCCTGTAAATGATGAAAAAAATAATGAGCTTGCAAAACAGTATCGTGCATTGGCCGCAACAGAACCTGCTGTTATTTTTGGAGGAAGATTGGCTGAATATAAATATTATGACATGGCTCCTATTGTTGAGCGTGTGATGCGATACTTTTTTAAGTATAACTGTTTCAACCTTGATAATTATGATGTGTCTACTTAAATGCTTTTCTATATTATTCATGTTAATTTGCCAAAAATAGACGATAATATATCTTTTTGAGATAATTATTAACTATAAAGTGTTTTTTATCGTTTTCGGTAAAACATATTTGTAAGGAATAGAAATTATTTAATCCTTTCTGCTTAAAGTTTGTGTGTATAGGAGAATTCTAAAAATAGGTCTGAGTTTTGGTGTCAATAGATATCTATATGTTAGTTTTCTAATTATTACATTTCATTCTTGATGCGCAGAATAAAAGAAGATACACCGAAAGTTGTTAGGTCTCCTATTGGGTGCTAATATAAACGTGTAATAAGGTAAGAAATGAAAAATTGTAATTTTACAGAAGATGCATTATTAAAAAAAGCATTAACATCTACTTTAAAAGGGTTTATTAGTTTTTGTGAGCAGCATAATCTTCGATATTATGCAGCTTTTGGGACAGCTCTAGGAACTGTTCGGCATCATGGAATAATTCCATGGGATGATGATATAGATGTGTATATGCCGCGTGAAGATTATAATAAGTTTTTATCACTAAGAGGTACACTTGAAAACTCTAAGTATGAAATTGTTGATATAGAAAATAAAGGATATTATCTGTATTTTTCAAAATGGTGTCAACGTAACTCTACTCTAATAGAGAAACTTGGAGAACCTGCTTTGGGAATTTATGTTGATATTTTTCCTTTGGATTTTTATGATGAAAAGTATTGTAAACCTCTGATTCGGCATAATGAATTATATCGTTATCTATGGCTTATTTATGGACACGGATCTCGTAAATATTCTTTTGCAGATTTCTGCAGTGGAATAAGACTTATAAGAAAAGGGAAGTTTGGCAGAGTGGTGACAATCTTGCTGGATACTTCAGTATTAAAACTATTAAGATTACCATCATATTTTCTTATAAGAAAATTTATGAAACGTTTGGAAGAAGCGCCAAAGTCTTCGTATTATTGGCGTTACTCTATTATATCTTGTGAAAGTAACCCTATGCCTGCTGATTGGTTTGGTAAAGGTATAAAAATGCAGTTTGAGGATGTTGATATTTTGATGCCGTCTAATTATGATGAATATCTTACCTGTATGTATGGTGATTATATGACTCCACCTCCTGTAGAGAAGCGTCCAAGTAGTCATGCACGTTATTTTATAGACTTTCATCATCGTTATTCTGTAGAGGAGGTTCGTAAATTAAAGAAAAAAAGTAATTCTTTGTGATATAATGATCTAATATCATTTGTTTTCAATATTTTTAATATGTAAATTAATGTTGTGTATGAATAGAATAATATGGTGTCATTAAAATATTCTCATTCAAGATTCGAGTGATACTACTATAATTCTTCATGGCGTAAGCTTTTGTAGTCTTTTAAGTTTTTTTCGCATTCAATAAGCCCTCTTTATGCCTAGTTAGTTTGTATGTCATTATTGTTCGCACCAATAGCATTTACCATTTACACGATGAGTGTGAGGTATCCGCACGTTGATAAGGAGTGGGAAGAAAAGTTTATGATAACGTATTACTAATTTGGAATAAAAGGACATATGATAATGCATGTTATTGATGTGGAGACAACTTATTGACATATCTCACCAATAATGGTTCTGTGGGGAATACTCCATTATCATTCCATATCTTTGTTTTCTATGATAGTGCAATTTCTTTAAAATATAATTTCCTTTTACCTCTGTCATCTATAATGAACTTTTAAGATGTTGATTTGTAGTGTGTTTATACTAAATGTTAAAAGTGACAGCAAAACAGAATGATTGCAATATAGATACTATTTAAAAGAGGGAAGATTTTTTCTTAAGGAAAATTTTCTGTGTGGTGATGTTAGGACTAAAGAATGTTAATTTAAGCACTCTTTCTTTATAAACATCTGTAATTCAAATAATTTTGCAAGAAATGAAGAACTTAATGTTACTTAAAGATTTCTTTCAAATATTTCCTGACGAAGAAAGCTGTATAGACTATTTTCGTCAGATTCGAGAAGATGTAGGAATTACCTGTCCTAAATGTGGCTATACTGAGCATAAATGGTTAGATGGTAGAAAAGTATTTCAATGTAAGACTTGTGGTTATCGTACTCCCCTACCAAAGGGTACTGTTATGGAAAGAAGTCACATACCCTTATATGATTGGTTCTTTACTGCTCATATGATGACTTCATTCAAGCAAGTTTTCTCTGCAAAAGAGATTCAATATCAATTAGAACGAAAAGATTACCCTGCCGTATGGCTGATGATGATGAAGTATCGTGATATCATGGGTTAAAGAGAATCACAATATACCTTATCAGCACAGGTAGAACTGGATGTATCTTACTTTCAAACCTCTGTTATAATAGATCCTGAATCCGAAGATATTGAGAAAGAGACCAAAATGGTACAAACGCCTGTATTGGTAATTGCAGAAAGTAAGCCTATGGATGAAATATTGAGCGAGTATCTTACAAATATAACTGAAAACAAGTACGTTAACAAAGCATCAAAACTTCTCAGGAGGTCTTCTACACAGAAAGTCAAGAAGGTTGTACGTTATATCAAGATGTTCGCTATGCCCGATAGTAAATATGCCTCCATAAAACCATATGCAGAAAAGGCTGTGAGTCCCACTGCTAAAGTTGTGACTGACGGAGGAACAAATCTTATTAGACTGAGAGAGTTGTTCTGTCATGAATCTGATAGGGAAACGGAAGGGGAGGTGCATGAGGTGGTGACTAAGGTTTTGCCGTGGGTACATATAGTAACTGGAGAATGTCGTAGTGCATAGAGGCTATTCATAAAGAAGTGGATCTAAGATTTCTCCAACTCTATCTCAACGAGTAGTGTTGGAAGTTCAACCGTCGATTCTTCCGGGACAGTAAGCTGCCGAAGTATGATTTATTTTATAAACTCATAAGGACTGCCGCAAATTACACATCTGATATAAAGTGGAGAAACTATAATACAGGGTATTAACATTTATTAGTCCGAACATCACCACACAGAAGGAAAATTGTACAGGGTAAGTCGTTAGGTGCTTTCATTTCTAATTGCAAAGAGCCCTTACTTTAATAAACTTAATTACCCCATGTTTAGAAGATTCTTAAAATAGAATTATAATTCTGAGGTTTTTATCGAGAAGTACTCTGTTTAAATAATAAATTATGTCTCAAAATGTTTCCAATAATAAAGTAATTGCCAAAAATGCGACAATGTTATATTTTCGTATGTTTTTTACTTTGGCAATTAGTTTCTATAGTTCCCGAATTGTTTTAAGGGCTCTTGGCGTTTCTGATTACGGTATCTATAATGTTGTTGGTGGCGTCATTGCAATGATAAACGTGTTGACTAGTTCATTAGGAACAGCAACATCTCGTTTTTTGACATACTCTTTAGGCAAAGGTAGTTTGCGCGACCTCCAAATAACATTTTCAACTGCCTATTACATTCATGTTATGCTGGCTTTATCTTTTATGCTCCTAGCAGAAACAATAGGATTGTGGTTTGTAAACACACAGCTAGTGATTCCTGAAGGGAGAATGGTGGCTGCTAATTGGGTTTATCAATCTGCTATTTTGAGCACTGTATTAGGGATTACCCAAGTACCTTATGATGCTGCTATCAATGCTCATGAAAAAATGGGAGCTTTTGCCTATTTGCAAGTTTTCAATGCAATTTTAAAGCTTGGTATTGCTTTTGTTGTTTTAATAGCAACTATAGATCATCTTATTTTGTATAGTGTCCTGTATGTTTCTTTGTCTATAGCCTTTTTATTATATTATCGCTATTATTGTAAAAGGAATTTTGCTGAATGTAGTTTGATTTTTGTCTTTAAAAAAACATTATTTAAGCAGATGTTGGCATTTTCAGCGTGGAGTATGTTCGGGAATGTTACGAATACGATTAAAGATCAAGGATTAAATGTATTGCTTAATCGTTTTTTTGGTACGCTACTAAATGCTGCTGCTGGTGTCGCTGGTCAGGTTATGGGAATATTGTCTGCATTTGCGGGGAATATAACTTTAGCTTTTCGACCTCAGATTGTTAAGGAGTACGCTGCAGGAAACTATACTCGATTTAATTATCTGATATGTATGGGAACAAAATTTCAGGTTATTGTCTGCATTCTGAGTGTCGTCCCAATATTCTTTAATTTAGATTTTCTTATGGGACTATGGTTGGACGTTGTCCCTAATGGTGCTGTTGTCTTATGTCAAGTATTATTGATTAATACTATTTTCTTTAGTTTTAATCCGTTCATCTATTATGGTGTTGTTGCAACAGGGCATGTTCGTGGTATAAATTTAGCATTAGGAATATTGTATGTAGTTGCCCTTGTGTTATTTTTTGTTACACTTAAGATAACAGGTTCTTACGTGTTAACATACATAATGAATTTATTGGTCTCGCCAATATCTACTGTGTTTTACGTGATTGTCTTAAAGAAAATACTATCAGAATTTGATGTTAAAGCATTTGTCGTCAATACTTTATTTCCTTTAATTCTACTTGCTTTCTTATCAATTTTTTTAGCATGGCTTATTACTTTATCTTTTGATAATGTATGGATGAAATTATTTGTTACATTGCTAATTTGCACTTCTTTTATATGTAGTATGTCTTATTTCTTTCTTTTAGATGTAAATACGAAAGTCTTTTGCAAAAACTATATTCTAAAAAAAACATTTTTAAAATACTTGTTTGTTAAAAGGTAAATAGTATGAAAATAGCATATATTGTCAATAGTTTGTACAATTCAGCTGGTATGGAGCGTGTTTTAACGGTTCGTGCCAATAGTTTGTGTAATTTATTTGATATTACTTTTATAACAAAAGCTCAAGGTAATAGACCTGATTATTTCCCTTTAGATAAAACGATTCATAGAATTGATATTGCGGAAGAGGTTCCTTACAGAGAAGGACTGGAAAAATGTTTATTGGAAAACAAATATGATATTACTGTATCAACTGGTGGATGTGAATTCTATTTTCTCTATAAAATAAAAGATGGCAGTAAAAAAATTTTTGAGTTTCATTTCTCGTATGACATTTCTCAAGTCTGGATGAGCCGAGTTAAGAATCCTGTTAAGCGTAAAATATTAACAGAATTGCAGAAATTCAGAAGGATTTACATAGCAAGATATTATGATAAAGTAGTTGTATTGACCAAGACTGATTGTAAGAGGTGGAGTCAGTGGCTTGGCAATGTAACTTATATATACAACCCATTAACTATTGTACCTAAAAAAAAGTCTTTGGTGCAGGATAAGACGGCTATTGCTGTAGGTCGTCTTGATTGTCAGAAGGGATTTGATTTTTTAATAAGTGCTTGGGAGATTGTTTTTGCCTCTTTTCCTGATTGGAAACTTCATATTTATGGAGAGGGAATATTAAGAGAACAACTTCAAAGTTTAATAGATGGAAAGGAATTATCTTCTTCTTTGGTATTATGTGGTGCTACAAATAATATCATTTCAAAGTATTGTGAAAGTTCTATTTTTATTCTAAGTTCCAGGACTGAGGCTTTTGGCTTAGTTTTAACAGAAGCTGAAGCTTGTGGGCTTCCTATTGTTGCATTTGACTGTCCCTCTGGACCTCGAGAATTGATAGAAGATGGGGGAAATGGTTTTCTAGTTAGACCTGTTGGTAATATAGAGCAATTAGCAAATCGTATTATTAAACTAATTTCAGATGCTTCTTTGCGTCAGAAAATGGGGCAGCGTTCTTATGAGTTATCTCAGAAATTTAGTATAGAGAATATTTCAAAAGAATGGATTCAGTTATATAATCAGCTTTGAAGATATAAGTTACACATATCATATTGCAGAAGTTAAATATCCCTTATTAATATGAAAAAAATATCAATACTTATTCCTGCCTATAATATTGCTCATTTGTTACCCAGATGCTTAGAGTCTATACTCTCTCAGAATACTGATAATATAGAAATAGTAATTGTTGATGATGGTTCTACTGATAAGACTTTAGAATGTATCAATGATTATGCTGTACAATGGAAATGTATAAGAGCTTTTTCAAAGAAAAATGAAGGAGTTGGAGCTGCGCGTAACTTTCTGTTAGAAAATGCAGTAGGAGAATTTATATGGTTTGTTGATGCTGATGATTATATAGTAGAAGGATGTCTTGATACAATCCTATTATCACTTGATAATTCTGTAGATGCATTGGCAGTTGCATACAATGATGCACCATTATTATCTTTTGTTGGTTCAGGAATAGAGTATATAAAGAAAAGGTATGTCAATGGATATCTTTGGTCTAAGATTATAAGACGAAGTATTATAGATGATGCCCATATACGTTTTGAGCCAGGTAGATATTCGCAAGAAGATTGGTTTTTCTTGATGCAGATTTATCCTTTATTGAAGGAGGTTAAACAAATTCCTTTAAAAGCATATTGCTACAGTGATGACAATAATGCTTCTGTAATGCGTAGTGCTGGGATGGAACATAAAAGAAAGCTTGTCGCAGATTCTCGTGAAACTATCTGCAATTTTAAATCCCTACTTGATGGTATAAAGCAGGAGTCTTACGCTGATGATTATGCACAATGGATGAATTTCTCGGCAGCTGGCTACCTTTACAGTTTATTTCCGCTTGATTATTCTATAGAGGATGTTAAGCGTGATCTTAATATTTTCAGAGAAAAGGGAATTTATCCTGTCGGTAATACAGGAATAGGAAAGTTTAATTTATTTCTAAGTGTAGTCAATCATGAATGGCTTTATCTTATTTTAATTAGATTATACAGGTTTCTCAAATAATATAGTTAATTGAACTGTTAAAATAATCTTATAGAATATGTTTTATATTTTCTTATATATAGTTGTTTCTGCTATTTGTTTTTATCTGTTAAATAGTAGACGTAGTATCAGTAGTTCATGGCTTATAGGAATTTTATTGTTATTGGCGTTAGTTGTAGGGTTAGGAGATATGTTAGGCGGTTATGACCGTTATATTTATTGTGACTTGTTTGACTCTAATGCTGATAGAATTCGTGCGGGTGGACCTTTTTTAAATCCTGAAAGTCCTCTTATGGGATATAGTAAGGAAATGTCGTATGTAATATGGAATTGCTTAGTCGCTTATATAACGCCTAATAGATATATATATATACTCATCACAACACTTTTTGTTTACACACTCTTATTTTATTCTCTCCGAGATATTTTTAAGAAGTACCCTATTTCCATTTTAATTTTTATGGGCTTATGGTTTTTCTTTACATTTACTTATCTTCGTCAGGTGATGGCAGCAAGTTGTGCTTGGTTATCTTATAGATATGTGATTCAAAAAAAAATTATCCCTTTTTTGATACTTTGGTTTGTTGCCTATAAGTTTCATAATTCTGCAGTTATATTTTTTATATTTTATTTTCTACCTGAAAGGAAATGGAAAAAATCAACCATTATCACTGTTTTGGTATTTTTCTTTATAATAGGTGCTTCTGGAGCTCCTATGTCGGTTTATAATCTTTATGATGATGCTTTAGATGCTCAAAGAGCATCCAGTTATGCTGTTGATTATGCTGTTATTCGAATTGATTATGTTCTTGAAGTAATAGTTATGATGTATCTGATTCTTTCTCGTTATGATGAGATTCCTGAGGATAGAGAGCATATAGTATTTTTGAATGCAGCATTGATGTTTTGCATTATTTTGCTTACATTCCTCCACTCTTCTAATGCTGGTAGACAAAGCTGGTATTATATGTTGGGTATTATATATATACTTTCTTTTTTGTCTTCGAGAAGAAAGCTAATAGACAATTATACAAAGGGGGTATATATACTGGTTACAATTCTTTATTTGCGTATAGTTTTTGGTTGGGGAGTTCTTCTAAGCCCTTACAAGTCATTCCTAACAAATGGGCATCGTGATAGCGATCCTATTTATTTTCTTTTTGAATACGACAATAGATATGATACTGATAAGTTTTATCGGGCACCCTTTGATATTTACATACCATAATAAATTATAATTGAAGAATTTTTCATTTCTTAGCGTACAGAATTTTTATTAAAATTTTAAATTTATGGAGAAATCTAATTTTAGATATTCGGTTGCTATCCGTACAGTTGGTAAGGCTGGTGATAAGTATATTCAAGAACTACAATCACTTCACAACCAAACGATAAAACCAGAGCATATTTATGTTCATTTAGCTCATGGTTTTGAGCGTCCGAAAGAGCAAGTCGGTATGGAGGAATATATTGATACCCCAAAGGGGTTGGTACATCAAAGGGCTGCTGCTAATATGGTAGAGGAAGAGTATGTGCTTATAATAGATGATGATGTCTATTTCCCAGAAGATGCTGTTGAAAAAATGTATAATGCGCTGCAGGAGTATGGTGCTGACGGTATTGCACCAGACACTTTTCCTACTCAGGATATGAGTTTTCTTTCAAAGTTAGGGGCGTATATGACAAATACTGTTAAAGGGCGGAGAAATGATGGATGGGCCATACGTATTCAACGTTCTGGAGCATTCTCCTATAATTCAAATCCAGAAAAAGGTGCTATTTATCCTACAGAAAGTGCAGCAGGAACAGCAGTTTTTATGAAGACTGAGGTGTGGAAAGCAATTCATTATGAACACGAGGTATGGATTGATCAGTATCCTGCTGGTACGTTTGGAGAAGATCAGTTGATGTATCAGAAAATTGTGGAGAATGGGTTTAAGCTTTTAATGTGGTATGACTCAGGGGTTGTTCATTTGGATGCGAATACCAATAAAGCAAGTCAGAAATCGTATGATAAAATATATTATCGTGCCATGGCACAGTATCTGACTTGGTATCGTTGTGTTTATGACTTACCAAGGAATACATATACTGACAAACTAAAGGATAAACTGGCTTATGGTCATAGATTTTTGCTGAGTTGTAGTGTAAGATTGCTCTATTCCATTCTTCATTTCTCTCCAAGATTCTTGACAGCACACATTAAGGGAAATCTTGATGCAAGAAGATTCGTGAAAAGTAGGGAATATACCTATCTTCCTCTTTTTGTACTCTCTGCGGAGAAGTAGAGTTCTATAATAATAAAGTTCTGCGAATATGGAAAAAACCCAGTTCAGTATAGTTGTCCCTGTCTACAATGCAGAGGGGTACCTGCATCAATGTCTTGATTCTCTTTTGCGACAAGGTTTGGACAATTATGAGATTTTGTTGGTGAATGATGGAAGTACGGATAGTTCTCTATCTATATGTAAAGAATATGCAGATGATAATTCAAACATAAAAATACTGAATCAAAGTAATCAAGGAGTTTGTTCTGCACGAAATAATGGGCTGGAACATGCGACAGGAGAGTGGGTTATATTAGTAGATTCAGACGACTATCTTCTTGACAATGGATTGTATACGGCTTTTTCAGCTGTAGAAAAGCAAGAAGATTATGACATTATTCAATATAAGAGCAGTTATGATTTCTGGCCTAAGAGGGCACTTACTTCTGACGTAACTTTTAAGGGAGAAGGGCTTGATTTGATTCGAGAGTCTGGTTTTGTCTCTTTTTGTTGGTTATGTTTCTATAGAAGAGATTTCTTGAATGATAATCATATTCGCTTTAATAGTAAATATATTGTTGGAGAAGATCAACTATTTGTAGCTAATGTTTTTCTTCATAATCCGCGGACAGCGGTTGTATCAACGGATTTGTATCGTTATATTGTACATGAAGATAGTGCAACAACCAAGCGTGATGTAAAGCATACAAGGCGTTGTGTTGAAGATTATCTGTCATCTTTTAATGATATATTAAGTATTGCTAAGAATGTAGAAATTAATGGTAGAGACTGTGTTGTAAAAGCTTGTTATAAAGCCTTGAATTCTAAAAAAATGTTTGGTTTTAGTAGAATGTTATCATCTCAATATGATTATGGCTGTTTTAAAAAAATTAGCTTAAAGGCACAGGAGATTAAATTCTATCCAGTTTTTCCAAATGGAAATGGAATAAAAGAGAAGGTTATGACTTGGATAATTAATTTAGCCATTAAATATTATTTAGTTTATAAGCCAGCCTCATGGTTCTTCAATAGTATAGTTGTTAAATTTATTCTCCCACGATTAAGAACAAATATCAAAAATGGAAAGTAAGACCGTAACTATAGTCACTCCTACCTATAATCGTGCAGACAGACTCCCGATGTTGTTTGATAGTCTGTGTAAACAGAGTTGTAAAGACTTTGAATGGTTATGTATAGACGATGGAAGTTCTGATGATACAGAAAAAGTGATTAGTCAGTTTATTCGTCAGAACTTGCAAAATGAGATTAGTTTTCCTATAAAATATATTTATAAAAAGAATGGGGGAAAACACTCGGCGCTGAATATTGCTTTCAAAGAGACGCAGTCAGAATTGTTATTTATTGTTGATTCTGATGATGTTTTGACAAATGATGCTGTGGCTTCAATTGTTTCTGATTGGAATCGCATAGATGATAAAGAGAATATCTGTGGAATTGGCTATTTGCGTGGATATTCTGAAACACAAGAAATCGGTGATACCTATTCTGGTCATTACTTTATCAGTAATTTTATAGAAGAGCGTTTTAACAGGAATATAAATGGAGATAAGGCTGAAGTTTGGGTGACTGATAAATTACGTGATTTTCAATTTCCAGAAATAGAAGGAGAGAAATTTATCTCAGAGTCTGTTGCGTGGATATGGCTTGCAAAAAAGTATAATATGCTTTTTATCAATAAGATTATCTATATAACAGAATATTTAGAAGGAGGGTTATCTGATTCTGGACGTGCATTGAGGTTTAAATGTCCTACACTAATGGCGTATGGTTCTTTAATGACTATGTCTAAGGAATTTTCTATAAAAATACGTATAAAGGAAACATTACTTTATATAGTATATTCTTTCTTTGGGAAAAAAAGCATTTGTGAACTTTTACGTTGTGAATACAAATTACTTGTTTTTTTTAATTTACTTCCAGGATATATACTTTATCAATATTGGAAAAGCAAATTTATTTGTAAGAAATGAAGTTAATGATTTGATATATTAATGAGAATATTACAAGTAATAACATCCTTATCTATGGGTGGGGCTGAAACGTTGGTGGTTAATTTGATACCAAGGTTACAGGCTTTGGGAAATACGGTGGATTTATGTGTCTTTAATGGTAAAGAGACACCATTGACCCATAGATTGAAGAAGGAGAGTCCACAGACAAAGATATATGCGTTAGGACATGGGGTTTATAATCCACTCTATATATTTAAACTGGTAAAGATTATGAAGAATTATGATATTATTCATACGCATAATTCTTCACCGCAATTATTTGTAGCTATTGCCAACTTATTTTGTTCTCAAAAGCTGGTCTCTACGGAGCATACAACTTCTAATCGTAAACGTGATTGGAAATGGTATGCACCAATTGAGAGCTGGATGTATGGACAGTATAATCATGTTATCTGTATAAGTAAGATTGCTGAAGAAAAATTGCGAGAGTATATGGGAGGAGTTTGGTTAGATAAGACTAATCCTCAATATAATCAAATCTCAACAATTAATAATGGCGTAGATGTTAAGGCTATCAGTAATGCTACTCCTGATAATGATTTGTTATTGTTGAAGGGAAAAAGGAAGGCTGCTTTGATGGTTGCTGGATTTCGAGATGCAAAAGATCAGGATACGGTTGTTAAAGCCTTAGGATTACTCAATAACAGTGACTTTGAGGTTTGGTTTGCTGGTGTTGGTATACGTCAAGAAATTGTTAAGCAGTTAGCAGATTCACTTGGTGTAAGTGAGCGAGTTAGATTCTTAGGCTTACGTACTGATATTCCAAATGTCCTGAGAGCAGCAGATGTTATCGTGATGTCTT
>ERZ773233.1572-NODE-1572-length-13227-cov-3.679168_pt1 | contig 13227 bp, 12 predicted proteins | sample MGYA00580991_ERZ773233 | MGnify/ENA primary metagenome ERZ773233 (study PRJEB29015, sample SAMEA2738178) | human oral metagenome | biome: human oral; feature: human-associated habitat; material: saliva | place: China | collected 2161 ...
TCAGTACACCTTTCTCGCCTCTCTGGACTCGATTAAAGGTTCAGTTCAATTTGTTATATTATAGCGCTTTTATATGGGAATGTCAAAGGGGGATGACACCCAAATATCTATTCAAGCATCTTTATAAGCTCTTCATTTTGTTTGTCATAATAGTTAAAATAGCTTGTATCAATACCCAAACAATCAACAAGCAGTAAACGCAAGTTTTCAGAAAGTTGTTTTAACTTCTTACGACTTAATAATCGCGTATCAATTTCTGACAAACCGTGAGCAACTTTATTTCGCTCACCATTCAAACTTAAAATGCCATTAATCGCTGTCTGAAGCTGAGAATCATATTCATAGAACTCAAGGATATTCAAATAAGATAATAGATTAAGTGTAGATTGTACTGAAAAAATGCGTTCTTCAGTATCCTCAATACCCCTAGATTTTTTCATTTTCTTATCAATATCGTCTAAAATTGCCTCACAATCAGGAAAATCTGGATTAAGTTTTGGCAGATTGCCATCAAATACGATTAAGCCCTCATGATCTTTTTTGATGGTTTCTTCGATGACAAATTCAGCTAGTGATTTTGCTTTAATCAAGACATCAGCAATATGCTCACGTTCTTTTAAAACATCAATCATCAAATAGTAATTCAAAGCCTTTTTTTGGGAGTCGTCGAGAGGAAAGGATAGGATATCTGAAAGAATAGATTGGTTTTTGAAAACACGTGAAAAATCGTTTAGTTTCTCACGAATATAAGCAATTCTCTTTTTAGAAAGTAATTTATTATATTCTTTTCGATTGATTATCGCTTCTGCTGCTTGATAATCAAAAGAAGCAATTAAACTTCTAAGATGACGTTTGACTAATGCTTGCGTAAACTTCTCAGATTTATCTTTAATACTTCGGTCAACAAAATCTAGACTATTATCTTGATTTTCCACAATAAGAGCATCAATCTCAGAGTCGGCCAGAGGCTTGTATTCTCTGTTTGCACCTTTTTTAGGAGTAGCAACCTGAATAGCTTGAGTATTATAGTCATTGATACGGTTAAGGGCAAAGAGAGCTGAAATAATTTGTGGTGTACCTGATGACAAGTTTAAGATGATTTCGTCATCGTCATTAGTATACTTTTGAACAATCAGCCCCATTACTTCATACATTTTGTCGAAAAGAAAGACTTCGTCGTTATTCAAGATTGTAGAGTCAATTTCAATGATAGGGTTATAGCCTTCGATTGAGAGCAAAACCTTATTTATCAAATCTTGTTTGACCATCATTTCTTGACTATATACAAGGACAATCTTGTCAGGTCTATAATTTCTTGCGATATGAAGTAAAGCTGCATCGTGATTATTACTTATAGGATCGGTTGTTCCTACAGCAGAGATTAAAATTTTCAATTTGGATTACCTCTTTAGTTCAACTTAGTCAATAATTTTTTATTCAAATCCTGATAAAAATTAAAATCACTCTGGCTAAAATGATATTGTTCTCTCACTAGAGTTTTTAAGGTTTTCATAGCTATCCCTAGTTGTTTAACTGCATCTGAGTCCAAAGGACTTAAGCTGTGGGCAACCGTATTTCTAGAAGAATTCATCTCAATAATTGGAGCGATTGTTTTTCTAAGTTTAAATTCTCTTGTTGCTTTTAAAAGTTTACTATAATCGAAAAGACTTAGATAATATTTCTGAATACTTTCACAATAATCATCGATTAAACCTGGGTTTCTTTTTTCAATATAGTCTTCCAAAATAAACTCAGTTAAGTTTTTTATTCGTATAAAACTTTCACTTACATTCCCACGTTCTCTTTGCAGTTCAATGGTCAAATAGGCACTAAGAATTTTTTGTTCTTCTTCGTTAAACTTTTTATGACGTAACCCTTGCGGAACATCTTGTTTTGACAGACATTCTACAATATCACGGATTTCTTTTCGAACACTTTTTAAATTTGGGAAATCTGATAATTGGTCTAGGATGTCTAATGCCGCCTTATAATCAAACTTCTCGATAAAATCACGAGCTGTTTTCTTCAAGAGAGCCTGATTAAATTTCTCAGCATTATCTTCAATCGTTCGGTCAATAAAATTGACTTTATTATCTTCATTGACTTCGATGAGTTCATCAATGTTCTCATCATTATCATGACCGATCTTCTCGTTTGAAGCGTGTTCAGGACTAGAAACTTGAACCGCTTTGACATTGATACCACTTAAACGATTAATCACAAATAGAGCAGATTTTATTTGAGGTGTTGCACTAGAAAGATTTAAGATAAATTCATCTTCTTTAGTATAGTATTCTTGCAAAATATCAGAGAAACGTTGAAACATCACATCAAAAATATGAACCTCATTATCACTAATAATGGAATCATGAATTATGAGTTCAGGTTTATAATCAGGAGCAATAGAAAACAAGGCTTTTTCAATATTACCTTGTTTTTTTGCAGTATGTTCTGAAAAAATCAATATAACTTTTTCGGGACGATATTTTCTTGCAATATGAATTAAGGCGCCATCATGAAAATTTCTAAAAGGGTCTGTGTCACCTACAGCTGATATAAGTACTCTCATTTATCAATCTCCTTAATCATGAAATTAGCTTTCCCCATTTCATAAAAGGACTCGTGGTTCTTGATTAATGAATGATTACCGGATGGAATTTTAACCGTTTTAAGAGGTGCTTTTGTGAGCTTAAGAACTCCTTTTTTAACCATTTTAGTTTTCATTCGACTGTATCGTCTTTGTAAAATACCATCAGCCTGTTCAAATAGGGTCTTTGTCCAAGCACCGCTCCCTGCACCTAAATAAATTGGGTATTGTAGATTGGCTTGAATCTTATCATCAGGAAATTCAGATAGGAAAAATGCCTTATAGTCTTTATAAAACGCTTGTGCCCTCTTACCTAATTCTTCAATCAATCTTCCAGCTTCATCAGTGGTTGTTGTAATCTCAAATTCAATTTTTGTTAATGGAGAAATAGATTCTCTATACAAAGGGAGTGGTTTAGCTTTGTTGGTTTTCGCTGAATAATCCCATTTCTGGACCAAGATAAGACTCTTATTATCAAAAGGCTTACTATCACTCACACGAATTGCATTAAACAAATCATCGTATTCTTTACCTTTTTTCGGTCCCCAAGGGATAAGGTTTTTATTCTCTTTTGGAAATCTTCCAAAGTCATTTACAGCATTTTCATTATTCCACTTAGGTGTAGTATTCATTAAAATAGTACGAATAGCACCTTTTAATGAGCTACCAGGAATATAGGGATTACCAAAAGCATCTCGAATAAACTTATTAACTTCATTAATAGCTCCGGCTGAATTAGGGTTTCTGTCCGATTCTAAACCTGTCTCAGAGATACTATAGCCACCAAAAGACCGCTCTGCAATTCGGTTATCATTTAAGAAAGAAATAAGACGATTATTACGTGCGTTTGGACGAGTTTGAATCAGAAATGCCTCAAACTTTTCAGCAAGCCTCTTCTCTACCATTTGATTATAGAATTTCCCCATGTCAGGAAAGTAAAACTTCTTATTTTCATAGATAAATTCTCTAGAGGTATATTTCTCTCCATTACCAATATGAATTGGAGCAAGTGTCAGGAGGCTCAATTTAAATGTTCTATAGTCATTTTTCATTTTTATACCTCCAATTTATAGAAGAGTGGTTTAGCATAATTTAAAACAGCATGAGGGAAATCAAGTGGTCTCACATCGACAATCTGCCCTTCAAATGTTTTACTAAAAGTTGAACCAGAAGCAAATTTGTAAAGATCTTGCTTACGATAATTTTCATTGGTAGCATGACTAAATGCAAAACCACTTGATTTAGTTAATAAGTAATGACCATCTTCCATTGCTTCTTCAAGGTCAGCATCTACAGGAAGTGCTGTCGTAAGACTCATCACTTTATCTGAATGATTCTTAGTCAGTCTATCTGACAATTCAAGTGGGATATTTTGAATATCTAACTCAAAACGACCATAACCACTTGAACGCTTCCCACCAAGACCTGAATACTGAAGACTAGTCATCAACTCATTAAGCAAGTCAGATTCGTTTGCGATGACGTAAAGCGACGTATCATTTGAAAATCTGGTTGTAGCAACCTGATAAAGATTGCCATCCTTATGTGGCTGATTTTTTGTCACAGTATCAATGACAGCATGCTCTTCATTTTCAAACAAATCTCCATTGAGATAATCGTCAACATTTTCTAGAGCAAGAAATTGCAGTTTCTTAGACAATTTTGCTTGACGTCGAACCTCTTTCACATCAACTGATTGATCTATTTGGTCATGTTTGGGATACCCAATAGGCTTCGGCAAAAAGGGACCAAATTGAAATGGGAAAGCATCTGTGAGCGTGAAATCGTCCTGGTTTGTTTCAGCAAGAAATTCATCGAGTTTTCCCATTTTTAGAGCTTCTAGCACTAGTGCTGAGAAGATACGGTCTGCTGAGAAGGTTAATTTTGAGCTATCAAGAGTGCCCGAACCAAAATGAGCATTCTGAAAGGTCATGATATACATTTTATAGGTCATATTAGACCTCCGCAGTTAAAAGTTCATTCAATGTTTTAACATCATAATTTCCAAATACAGTAGTAGCTTTGAGGTTTTCAAAAGCAACCTTACCGTAACCTCGAGATCCAGAACCTCCAAGATAATCAAGTTCAAGAAGTTTTAATCCATCTCGAATCACTTTGAAATCTTCCTCGACTTGATTTTCATTCTTGTCTGTAATCTCGTAAATCAACTCGAAATCAAAGGTACTGTTACGAATAGCACGTTCAATTTGTCTTGGATTGGCTTCGGCAGTGATACGGTCAATTGTATTTTCAAATTTTACTTCTGTATAACTTCTTACCCCAAGAGAATCTAGCTCATCAGCGTTTGACAAGAAGGCATCACGAAAAATCAAGCGTCCCATTTTAAATCGTTTATCTTTACTATTCCCAAATAAACGGCTAAGAATATCACTGTCGTCGCTTGGTTTCTCAGCTACCTTTTCATTATAAACCTTGGCAAGAAGAGTTCTCATTTTTCCTTTAAGACTTGAACCAGGAATGATTGGTAGGTTGGTAATAGGATCTTTAATAACAGGCGAATCGATAGCACCAATGGCCGCAAAAGCATCGCTTCCACCAATATGGAGGCCTGTCTCTAAACGAATTTGAGCTGAAAATTTAATCTTAGCGAATGTCATTAATCTTTACCTCCATAAAACTTGAAATAGGCTACTAGTGCTTCCATATATCTACAAAATCTTTGAAGTGTCTCTCTATCTTTGATTTCCTTAAGAGCATCAAGAATTTGGGCTTTTTCTACCAAATCTTTTACCGCAATCTCTCTACCTGCTTGGTAGACAAATTGTACTCTTAAATAAGCGATACGATCAAGGAGAGCATCATATTCTTTGACCTTACTCTCGTCAAAAAGTGTACTAGTTAAGCTAAGTAAGTTTCTGAGTTTACTTGTTGTTAGAAAGAAGGCATCTGGATTCTTTCTGTTCCTAGTATTTCTTTCCAGTTTTAGAATTGCTTTTTCTGCAATATCAACGTAATTCTCATCAGTCAAGATTGTCATATCCTAATCCTTTCTAATCTCATAGACATAGAGAAGCAAGGCTAACTCTGCTTCTTTTCTATCCTTATCATCCTTATTTGTGTACCAAGAATAGAATAAATTCTTAAATGTTTTAAATTTATCCCTGTCTGTTTCACGCGTCAATTCTTCAAGTCGTGTTAAGTAATAAGCTAAACGTGCCATATTCATACGATCATGATTTCGAAGCAATTCAATCAATTTATAAATGAAATTCTTACCTCGTTCATCCTGGTGATTAAAGAAATAACGAATCTGCTCTAACTTGTCGTCGTAAACATTCGTGATAAACTGGTCAAATTTAAAGGTATAGTCTGAACTAAATAGAGAAATGCTATCTTTCTCATTTCTTTTGGCTGCTTCTTCTAACTCCCCTGTTTGATGTGCCATCAAGCTAATAGGGGTCTTATCGGCAAACAGACCGATACCTGCTGAGAGTGTTAGCTTTCCATTTGTCCATTTAATGAAGTTCTGACGGAGTTCAACAGTAAAGGCAATAATATCTTGCCAAGAGCCAATGGCAAAAACATCGTCCCCACCGGCATAGATGATAGAGAGCTTCTTATCACTAGCAAACTGGTTAATATAAACCTTGAAGAAAAGACTCATGCTTCGAGAAAAAGTAGCTGAGCGTGATAGGGTACTATATTGTCCATTTCCTTGTTGGGAGAATCCGGCCATAAAAGCAGCTCCCAAATCATCCACGTCAAGACGTACAACAGCTAAACGTTTAATACCTAACCCATTTTCGTTTTTAGATAAGGCAGCATAATTGTAAATTTCATCACACTGGTAATCTCCAACAAAAACATGGGTTGCCTTAACCGTACCAGCTTTATAGTCATTTTTGACATAGACACGGGAAAAATTATCTTGGCTGAGCTCTTCAAATGCAACACCTTTAAGACATGCGTTCGGTCCAATAGGAAGCCCCTCATTTTCAGTGATAATGAAATGATCATGGGCAATCTCTTTAGAAAATTGATACAAGCCTCGGCAAATGTCACACACTTTTTGGTCATGATAAGAAACTAAATTCTCAACGGAATGACAAATCTCGCACTCTCTTTCAGAAGATTTACCGCCCCTGTTCAACAACATAAGGGTTTGATAATCATACCTTGAGATTTTTTTCTCAGAAATCATGCGACTAGCCTTTTGATAGACCTGTCTATAGCTTTCAGGTGAGTTCAGTTCGCTCATGATATCCTTAGCCGCAAAACTTCCCCAACCAAAGGCAACATATAATCTGGTTTGGAAATTACCCAATAAAAATTGATTGAAATCTTTTTCAAACTGAACTAGTGTTTCTACTGTTTTTTCAGTATTGGCTAGGACAAAGTAAGCATGTCCCCCACCGACATAGAGCAAGTTAGCCCGATTAAGGCCTAGTTTATCAAGTAAACTATCTGCGATATACTCACTCATAAAGTCAAGATACAAAGATCTAGCCTTCAATTGCTTAGCGGCACCACTCGTCGCTATATTATAGATGAAGTCTTGAATTCCTGATAGGTCAAAGCTAGCCAGGAGAAAAGCTTCTTCCTCATAAAAAGCTGATGCTTTAGTAAACAAGTCCTCTTTATAGTTATGACGACCTTTGTCTTCCAAGTAATCATAGATGGCTAGAGCAAAAGCTGCCGTCAAACGACTATGCTCAGCAAGCGAAATATCAGCGATTTCCTTAGTATTTGTTGAAGAAGGCACGAAAGAGAGGGTCGCTTCGAACAGATTTAACAAAGAATCAATTTGTGCTTGGTTAAACTCAAATTCTGCCAATTCATTTTTGATACGAGTCGCAATCGCCGCATAATCACCTTTTGAGAAAGGTTCATAGGTTGCCGACGCAAAGTTAGGTTCAGATTTCAAGTTTAGAACCGTCGGTTTAAAATAGCGTTTATCCGTTTGAGCCCCAAAAACATTAAAAATATCAGCCTGGTTTGTATAGGTATCCCAAATCTTATCTGATGCACCCTCGTCACTCTCCTCATTTGACTGTCTTCTGTCGACACCAGAGGCAATGTTATCAGCGATATAAGTTATGTAAGCGAGATGATCATTTCCAAGTTTATCACTCTGGTAGTTAGCCATGTGATATCTAATTTGATCGGAAATAACCTGATTATCAGCAATCTCATCAAACCAATCCGCGCCTACCAAGGCGTGTTTTTTTCGTTCTCCTGTCGCCCTTTGAATGACCTTACCGATATCATGCAAAAGAGCTCCGTAAAATAAATCAATCTTTTCTTTCTTCAAGCTTTATCCCTCCCATACCGAGACTCGTTTTCATGCCAAGACCTGAATATTCGCCGAATGTTAGAAGCATTTTGACATAAGCTTTTAGAGTTTGAGCGCCTTGAACTTTAAAGGTTAACCTTCCTCTAAAGGCAGGGATTCGTTGCCCGTGCACCCTGAAATAACTCGTCTCCAAGCGATAATTCGTGATAGTGCTGTGTTCAGATAGGTAATCTAAGGTATCCTCTTCAATTTCAGGCTGATTTTCAACCAACCTTCCATACTTTTGCATCAAACTTTGAAAAATCAAACGCATAGTCGGGAAAATGACGTAAGAACCTTGAGATTTGAAACCTGTCGGAGTTTCAAAAATGATTAAAAAATAGCTTTGATTGTCCTCACTATTGAAAATCTCTAACAGTTTATCGGCACCCAACTCCTGAATCTCAACTTTTTCGACACTGAGTTTAGGTAGGTCGTTTAAGGACACCTCTTTAATCTGTAACAAGGTCATAAAAACCTTATCCTCGAGGTCATCTGTGAGCAAATGCACAACCCACTGCGTGTTTTCTTTCCCTTGGATTACCTTGGTCGCATAGGGATTTGTTTGCTGCTGATGCAGATAATCAACATAGTCACTATCCAACTGCTCCATCAAGAAGCCATGAAATTTAACAGCCAAATCTTGTGCAGGATGGTCGATCCTTTTAAAAGTAAATACTAATTTTTTCATTCGACTCCTTCATCTTTGTATGAAAAAACCCCAAAAGCTGAAAGTACTTTTCACCTCATTGGGGCGCCCTTAATGTGCTTTTAGTCTAACACTTTCTGGAAGCGGTGTCAAGACTATTTTCAAAATTTTCAAAAAAGTCCCCTCTCGAGGTATATAGGTTTATATCAGATTATGCTGAGGGTCGTCAGGTAGCTCCGTATGGTTACCGTCCCCTTGCGAGGTGATAGCTTTGTATCAGGAAAATTATGTATACCGTAAAAAATAAAAGAGTATTACCGTCCCTCTCGAGGTAAATAGGTTTATATCGCGTAACTGAATGAAGTATATCTTTCACTAATACTGAGTTTCCGTCCCCTCTCGAGGTAAATAGGTTTATATCAAACTGATAAATTCTGGTGGACGGTTTATGAAGCTATGAATTTCCGTCCCCTCGCGAGGTGGATAGGTTTATATCAGCCGAAGAGCTCAAACGACAAGAAGCGTTTATTAGTGGTTTCCGTCCCCTCGCGAGGTACATAGGTTTATATCGATGGTTTCAATGATTATCGTGATGAATACAACAGTTACCGTCCCTTCTCGAGGTAGATAGGTTTATATCTCACTCAGTCAGATATTTTGACAGCATCATTTGATCGTTTACGTCCCCTCCCGAGTAAATAGGTTTATATCAGAAGTCGCAGACATGCTTGATTTTTGGCGGGATAAGTTTCCGTCCCCTATCGAGGTGGATAGGTTTATATCAACGTAATCAAAACTCGGGACGCAAAAGACTATTACCGGTTACCATCCCCTCGCGAGGTAAATAGGTTTATATCGATCACACTAAGCCAAGTGATGTTGTGATCTCGACTCCGTTACCGTCCCCGTGCGATGTTCATAGGTTTATATCGGAGGTACCTTTATGGTGCAAAAGTTCGCTGGCATGTTTCCGTCCCCTCCCGAGTTGGATAGGTTTATATCTGATATTGAAGATGAGGATGAAGAAGAGGAAGAAGAGTTTCCGTCCCCTCTCGAGGTACATAGGTTTATATCCCAGAAAAACCTAGCACACCAAAAGAGGTACCTAACGTTTCCGTCCCCTCTCGAGGTGAATAGGTTTATATCGTGGTAAATAAAACTTATCAGGCACAAGAAATTCCACTGTTTCCGTCCCCTCTCGAGGTAGATAGGTTTATATCGGCAGGCGAAGATGACACCTATCGCCTAATCTACGAGTTTCCGTCCCCTCTCGAGGTATATAGGTTTATATCGAAACTAATGCAGATATCAATGATCGCTTTGATATCTTGTTCCCGCCCCCATGCGAGGTATATAGGTTTATATCCTTGTCAGAAGATCAAACCGTAGCTTATTGCATGCGGAGTTTCCGTCCCCTCTCGAGGTAGATAGGTTTATATCGCTAAAAGCGTTGGTACTACTGCACAAACAGTAAGTGCGTTACCGTCCCCTCTCGAGGTACATAGGTTTATATCTGTCGAAATTCTTGGGGACAAATTGTAGGTTTTCAGTTTCCGTCCCCTCTCGAGGTAAATAGGTTTATATCGAACATGTGCTTTACAAAGCAAGTTTTGGTGATGCGTTTCCGTCCCCTCGCGAGGTAGATAAGGTTATATCTGATACCGAAAAATCAGATGATGATATTAGTCAGCTAGTTTCCGTCCCCTCTCGAGGTGAATAGGTTTATATCGTAATGAACGAAAAAGCTAACGAAATTAATTCAGTGGGTTTCCGTCCCCTCTCGAGGTGAATAGGTTTATATCAGGTAGATTAGGAATTACTGTTGATGAGAATGGAGTTTCCGTCCCCTCTCGAGGTGAATAGGTTTATATCTCGTAATAATGCAAAAGCATAATATAAGCCCTACTAGTTTCCGTCCCCTCTCGAGGTGAATAGGTTTATATCGATAATATCCGTGAGCTTATGACACTGATTGAAGGTTTGTTTCCGTCCCCTCTCGAGGTGAATAGGTTTATATCCATGTCGGTGTGGACGTCATCATGAAAGATGGGGCAGTTTCCGTCCCCTCTCGAGGTGAATAGGTTTATATCCCCATATCTTGTGCCCTAGACAGTTGCTAGAGACACAAGATGTAGGACCTACTGGAAACACTATCTATATTGTACCATATGATTTCAGGCCTATAAAGGCTTAGAAGAAGAGAATGTCATCTATTTTTTCAGCACTTTGGTAGGGACTAAAACTAGTCACCTCTTCTTTGGTTGTCACATATACGATTATGCTATCTTCTTCATCAGCCTTGTAGAAGTCCTCGATATCTTTAAGGAGAGACTGATAGTCATTTCTTGACAGGTCGACCTCGAAACAGGATTTTTGTACCCTCACGCCATAACCTTCGAGTAATTTGGAGAGTTTAAGTCTACGTTTGTTACTTCGGATATCATAAATAATCAGACAAAACATGGTTCTTTGTCTCGCAAACTCACGTTCTTCTTCGCTGAGATTAAAGTAAAGTCCCATTAATGCCCTCCTGTGTAACTTGTCTCATAAAGACTGGGGTCGAGTTCTCTAAAAGCCCGAATCAAACTCTTGATTTGCCTGTCAGCTGTATAGAGAAAAGAATAGCGTTTTTTATCTAATTCGATATACTGATGGACTTCTAGGATTCTTGAACGTAGTGCTCTTGCAAAGACTTCTCTGCCTTCATCAGTAAGTATGAAGTCTTGATCCTTATTTTCAAAATGACTTAAAAGAAGTTTACCATTTCGTATCAACTCCATAAGCGTATTATCGACGATGATAGGCCTCCATTCTTCCATTAAATCACTGGCCAAGGTCGCATGATGCTGATGATGCTTGTGAATTACTCCAAACCCCAAGCTTAGACCGTTTTTCTTAATCAGCCCCATAAAGCAAGAATATAAGATACTATAGCCAAAATTGAGGGCACTGTTAAAACAATCCTCCGAAGGCCGTCTACTCCTACCATTAAAATGAAAGTCATCAGGAACCAGTAAATTCAGATAGTAAAAATAGGATTTCGCAAGGCGACCTTCGTAACCCATAATTTCAGTAATGGAATAAGCCTTCTGAATATCATTGACACTATCTTCAAATCTAGAATAATCTAAGGTATCTAGTAGACCATCCGTATCAAACTCTCTAAGCAAGGCAATTTGATGCCTTACCTTGGTCGTCGCAATACTCCTTGCAACCTCTAAACGGAAATCCTCTTCAAAATAAGCCTTTGCTTGCAACTCTTGCTTTTGAAATTCGTCCTGCCTGTGGGATTCAATACTAGAAATAAATTGACCAACATTTGAGAAATAGTAAACATTCACCTTGTTCTTTGACAAAGCTTTGATGAGTTGGGTGGTCAGTTGTGCATTACCAAAAAGTAACACATTATCAAGGAGTGATATGGACACTTCTTTGACAATCTCTTTATTATCATTTTTAATGATAATTCTTTGTTCGGATAAGGATAGGTAATAATTGGATCTTTGAATATATAAATCACTCATAAGCTACCTCTGGGTATTTTATGGCATATATTATATCACCACAATTCTAATCGTCAATATATTCTAATATTTCATATAAAAAATGAAGCCCTAATCATAGGACTTCGATTTTTATTTATTGTAAAGAGATTGCTTTCCTTATTTCCCCAACAAGTCAGTTCGAACTTCCTTACGTAAGTCTTCAAGCGTTGTGATGCCATATTTATCCATGACTTCAGGGAGACGGTCGATGATTTTAGGGCAGGCATAGGGATCTGCGAAGTTGGCTGTTCCGACACCAATAGCTGAGGCACCAGCGATGAACATTTCGATAGCCGCTTCAGCACTGTCGACGCCACCCATACCGATGATTGGAAGGTCTGACGCTAGAGCAACTTGGCGGATAAGTTTAAGGGCTACTGGAAAGACGGCTGGGCCTGACATACCACCTTGCCCATTGGCAATGATAGGTTTGCGAGTAGCCAAGTCATAGCGTGTTCCGACCAAGGTGTTAATCATGGTGAAACCTGTCGCACCGGCATCTTCGACGGCCTTGGCAACACTTGTGATATCAGCCACGCTTGGTGTCAGTTTGACATAGACTGGCACATCAGAGTGAGAGACACTAGCTTTTACTGCCGCATAGGCAAGCTCTGGAACTTGTCCGATGAGGAGGCCGTTATTGCCATGGTCCACGTTTGGACAAGAGATATTGAGCTCAATAGCATTAACGTTGCTGGCTTTGGAAATCTTATGGGACACTTCTGCATATTCTTCGTTTGAAAATCCAGCCACATTGGCAATGATTGGAAGCTCAGGATAATGCTTCTGCAGCCAAGGGAGTTTTTCAGACAAGACAGTATCAACACCAGGGTTTTGCAAGCCAATGGCATTAAGCATGCCTGATGGAGTTTCTGCCACGCGAGGCGTTGGATTACCAAAACGAGGGTTGGCGGTCGTAGCCTTAATCATGATTGACCCTAGTTTGTCCAAATCATAATATTTGGCATACTCTTGACCAAAACCAAAGCAACCTGAGGCTGGGATAATAGGATTTTTCAAGTCGAGCCCTGGAAGGCTAATAGCTAAACGATTTTCTGATTTAATCTCTGACATGGTAACCTCCTAGACGATGACTTTTCCGGTAGGGAAGACTGGTCCTTCTTCGCAAACACGAAGATTTTTGGAGTCCGAC
>ERZ773233.1573-NODE-1573-length-13219-cov-22.974324_pt1 | contig 13219 bp, 12 predicted proteins | sample MGYA00580991_ERZ773233 | MGnify/ENA primary metagenome ERZ773233 (study PRJEB29015, sample SAMEA2738178) | human oral metagenome | biome: human oral; feature: human-associated habitat; material: saliva | place: China | collected 2161 ...
AGAGCGGCTGAGGCGGGGCTGTCGGCCGGTTCCGGTGAGGTCGTTGCTCACGGCCTGCTGCTCGGAGCGATCAGTCTCGCACTCGTCCAGTCTTCGCCTTTACGGCAGACAGACCTGGTATTCATTGGTTCTGCCGATGTCCCTGAGTCCGGGAGCAGTGCGGGGGAGTCGTGGGCGACGCTCGCCGTCGACCCCGCCAGCGGAGACATCACTCAGGGGCGGCGGCCCGTCCTGCGGCGCCGGTGACGCCATCCGCCTTCGTGGCCGCCGCCAGAAGGTGGTGAGGGAGCCGTTCATTCTCCTATCGCCTCATGAGGGAATAATGATTGCTTACTGGAGGGAATTCTGACGGGGATTCATTACCGTCTTGAAGGAAGTGAGATGAGAGCGTGAAAATGAATTACCGGTCGCATCCCGATCATCGGTCGATGGGGATGATGGCGTGACAAAGATGGGTATTTCGATTGTCAAACTGATGTATGTCAGGTGACATGAAGTCAGTGTCCGAATTGTTTTCCTATGGGACTGTGGCCCTCTCAGAACTGTTCAACGGCAACGGAAAGTGGGGGTAGCCCCTGTGATCTCAAGGTTGTCTGACGTTGCGGATCGCTGTGCTGGGAGGGCTGAGACTCCGACCGAGTGTGATAAAAAAGAAGTGGAGCTGCGCTTGTATGAAAGCCAAAGTCGATCAACAAGTTCGTGCTCGAGGGTTCGCGACCTGCCACAGGTCGGTGCTGAGAGGAGTCGATCAAGGTGATTACCGCAGAGCGGACGATGGTGGAACCGACGGCCTGCGTCGAGGATGTCGAGATGACGTGGACTCAAAGCGATCAGGAAGCCGTCGAGGCCACCTACAGCCAGGAGTCGGCTGGGACTGCGGGCTCGCCCGAGCCTGATCGGGGGCTGGCCGGAAGCTGCGGACAGGGCGACTCCTTGGAGCCGGAGGGCTTCCGCCGACTCGATGAGATCGAGATGGATGCCTGGCGCTCCTTCCTGGCGGCCTCCACCTCCGTCACCGCCCGCCTCAACCGCGAGCTCGAGGCCGGATGCGGCATCTCTATGCACGAGTACGAGATCCTGGTGCGCCTGTCCGAGGCTCCTGAGCAGACTCTGCGCATGTCCACTCTCGCCGAGCACGTCTCGCATTCCCGCTCACGGCTGACCCACACGGTCCGGCGCCTGGAGGGTGCGGGGTACGTCGAGCGCAGCTCCTGCGACTCCGACCGCCGCGGTGTCAACTGCACGCTGACCCAGCAGGGCCTCGACTTCCTGCGCGAGGCGGCCCCGGTGCACCTTGACGGCGTGCGCCGTCACGTCGTCGACCGCCTCAGCCGTGAGCAGCAGGTCGTCATGGCCGAGCTCATGAGGGTCATCGCCCAGGCTCCGGACTCCTCCGGCATCTCGGCGGCATCGGCCTCCTGAGGTTTCTGCGCGCCCGCCCGATCAGTGGGCGTCGTCAACCGGTTTCGTCGCCGGTGGCGGCGCCCACAGGTCTGTCCAGACCACCCCCAGGGCGGCCAGAAGTCGGCGTAGCAGTGGCAAGGAGATGCCGACGACCCCGTGGGGGTCGCCGTCGATCCCCTCGATGAAGGCGCCGCCCAGGCCGTCAATGGTGAAGGCCCCGGCGCACCACAGCGGCTCTCCGCTGGCGATGTAGGCCTCGATCTCGTCCTGAGACGGTGAGCCGAAGCGGATGGTGGCCGAGCTGACCCCCTCGGCGGTGGTGCCGTCCGCAGTGCGTACCAGGAAGTGACCCGTGTGCAGGGTGCCGGTGCTCCCGCTCATTGTCCGCCAACGCTCGCTGGCGTCGGCGGCGTTGATGGGCTTGCCGACCACGTGGCCGTCAATCTCCAGCATCGAGTCGCAGCCGACAACGAGGACGCCCTCGCCCTCGGGCAGTTCCGCGTTGGTGCCGGGCGTGCTCAGGGCCTCGCAGACGTCGGTGCACTTGGCTGCGGCGAGTGCACAGACCTCGTCGGCGGGGGTGGTCGTGCCGCCCGAGAAAGCGCGGCCTCCGGGCAAAGCCGCGAGGATGGCGTCCTCGTCGACGGTCGACACCTGAACAATCGGTGTGATGCCAGCCGCAATGAGTGTTGCGAGGCGTGCGGGGGAAGCGGAAGCAAGAACAAGGCGCATAGGGACATTGTGGACCATCGCGCGAAAAGCGTGCAGACAAACTGAAATTTGGTGCAAGAAAGTGGGTTTTCGCAGGTAAACGTGCAAAACGCTGGTGAAAAACTCATCAGACTACTACAATTGTCTACGAGCGAGGTCACAATCTCGATGTGACTTTGAAAAGTGATCTGATATACCGTTACCCGCTGATGTGGTGTTGAGTCAGCCCAAAGAGGAGGGATTTGCGATGGATGAGCACGCGGCTTCGTCCCCTGCAACTCCTGATGACCTGACCGCAACAAGCTACGTTCCCCAGCTGCTCGGAGGTCGTCTGACGTATTCGGCCCGCGATCTCGCGGATCTGACGGATACGCCTATCGAACGCGTCTTTCGTTTCTGGATTGCCCTCGGCTTCCAGGCTCCCACCGCCGACGACAAGGTGTTCTCTCAGCGTGATCTGGAGGTTTTCAGTCGCTGGCATGACCTCGTCGAATCCGGTGGTATTGACACAGCTACCTCACGCTCTCTCCTGCGCGCCAACGCCCACCTGGCCGATCGCCTGGCCCTGTGGCAGTTCGAGGCGCTGGTAGAAGATTCAATGCGTCGTCTGATGCTCGACGACACGACGGCCCGCATGTACGTCCTGGACCATATGCGCGAGTACATCGACGTCTTCCAGGAGATGTTCACGTACGCCTGGCGCCGCCAGCTCGAAGCAACCCTGTCTCGCTTCGACCGTGAGGTGTCCCAGCGCGGCCACGAGGAACGGCATAACCGCTTCCCGCTCAACCGCTGCCTCGGCTTCGTCGACATGGTGTCCTATACGTCGTCCTCGACGATCCTCGGTGATGCCCTCGTGGGCCTCATCGAACGCTTCGAAGAAGAGAGCCGTAACGCGGTCATCGAAGAGGGGGGTCGCGTCGTCAAGATGATCGGTGACGCCGTCCTTTACATCGCCGATGACCTGCCCACCGGCCTGCGCGTGGCCACAGCCCTCATCGAGAGGCTGAACGCCGACGATGAGATGCTTCCCGTGCGCGCCTCGTTCGTGCGCGGAGACATCTTCTCGCGATCGGGTGACGTCTTTGGGCCGACGGTGAACCTTGCGTCTCGCCTCGTGGACATCGCTCCGGTGGGAAAGATCCTCACCGATCCGGCGACGGCCGCTGCCATCGCGGCGGGCGAGATCGGCGACGGGTACCAGCTCGAAGAGTTCCCGACTGCGGACTTGCGCGGTTTTGGCCCTGTTTCACCCTACCTGCTGTCAAGCGTTGTCAACTAACGTTCATCTCGCAGTGTGAACGAGTGCCTGACCGGCCCGCATAGTGGGTCAAGAAAGGTGCAAGTTTTGGTTCAGAATTGCTAAGATGTAAGCGTGACTACAGTTCTCCTCGTTGAAGACGATCCGGCCATCTCCGAGCCCCTCGCGCGGGCCCTGGGCAGGGAAGGATACGACGTGCGCGCGCACGCCACGGGCGGTGCAGCCCTGGCCGACACACGCAACGTCGACCTGGTCGTACTGGACCTCGGCCTGCCTGACATGGACGGCCTCGACGTCGCCCGTGAGATCCGCGCCGCCGGAAACCGGGTCCCGATCCTCATTCTCACCGCACGCACAGACGAAGTTGACATGGTTGTCGGCCTCGACGCGGGCGCGGACGACTACGTGACCAAGCCCTTCCGTCTGGCCGAGCTGCTCGCCCGCGTACGCGCGCTCCTGCGTCGTCAGGTCGCAGAACCCGCTGAAGGCGAGCTGCGCGCCCAGGACATCCGCATGGACGTCGCAGCCCATCGCGCCTTCGTCGGCGATGTGGAGCTGAGCCTGACGGCCAAGGAGTTCGACCTGCTGCGCGTTCTGCTGCGCGAGGCCGGGTCCGTCGTCGCTCGCGACGCGCTCATGCGCGAGGTCTGGGGTTCCGACCCGACCGGCTCCACCAAGACCCTGGACATGCACGTGTCCTGGCTGCGTCGTAAGCTCGGCGATGACGCGACCGACCCGCACTACATTACAACCGTGCGCGGGATGGGCTTCCGATTCGAAAGCGCGCGCTAATCCGTCGCTAAAGGAGGGTCACCATGCGCGCACGCGCGGTGAGGATGATTGTCTCCGTCGTCGCTGTCGTGTGCGTCGTCATGGGCCTGCCCGGCGCGTTTTTTGCCTCGGTGTCTATCTGGGCTTCCGAGCAGCGTGACCTGGAAGTCGCTGCCCAGCGCATCGTTCAGAGCATCGACCGTCGCAACGCGGCGGGCGAAAGCACGGACGCTGAGTCAGTAGCGGCGCTCGTCGCCGACCAGAATGAGGGGCGCGACGAACTCAGCTACCGTATTCTCGTACCCGGCCACAACCTCATTACGGACGAGACTGAGCCGATCGGGCGCACGATGACAGCCTTTGCGGAGTCCCCGAGCGGCGTGAGTGTCCAGCTCACCTCCTCAGCCTCGGGCGCGACCACCCGCATCCTGTGGGCGTGCGGCATGTTCGGTGCTGGCATGATCGGCTCTATGCTGATCGGCCTGCTCATGGCTCGCTCGCTCTCGCGTTCCCTGTCCGCGCCCCTCATCTACCTGGCCGCACAGGCTGAGCAGATCGGCTCCGGCGGCGTGCGCGCCCGCGTTGAAGAATCCGGCATCGAAGAGATCGATCTGGTCTCCGAGGAACTCGCCCGCACAGGCGAGCGCATGGCCGGACGCCTCGCCGCCGAGCGCCAAGCCGCCGCCGACGCCTCCCACCAGCTGCGCACGCCGCTCACCGCCCTGTCGATGCGCCTGGAGGAAATTGAACTCATCTCCTCCGAGGAGGAAGTGCGTGCCGAAGCCCGCACCTGCCTCGAACAGGTCGAGCGCATGACCAACGTCGTTTCCGAACTCCTCGACGTCTCCAAGCGCCAAAACGGTGGGCAAACCGAGGCCATCCACATCCTCGAAGTCTTCAACACCGCCCGCGAAGAGTGGGAGGACCAGTTTAAGGCGGCAGGCCGTCCCCTCGTCTTTCTCGACGAGGCCGAGCGCCCAATCCTGGCCGACGCCGGCAAACTCGGACAGGTGCTGGCCACGCTCATCGAAAACTCCCTGCGTTACGGAGATGGAATGACGCGCGTGTGGGCGCACGCCGGCTCCTCCAAACGCGGCGTTATCATTGAGGTTAGCGACGAAGGCGAAGGTATCGACGAAGCCCTGGCACCCGACATCTTCGAAAAGGGTGTGTCTGGACACGGTTCGACGGGCATCGGCCTGGCCCTCGCCCACGACCTGGCCCAGGCGATGGGCGGGCGCCTGGAACTCAAGTCCAACATTCCCCCCGTTTTCACGATATCCGTCGCCGCAATCCCGGCGTCCCTGGACCCTGATCGCGTCATGCCCGAGGGGCCGCTCATTTCCATGGGACGCCGCTCGCGTCGCTTCTAGGAGCGGGGTAGATTGGGAGGCGTGGAACGCGATATGTTGACTCCTCCCACCGTGGCCGTCATTGGCGGCGGACAGCTGGCACGCATGATGCAGGAGAGCGCTATCGCGCTCGGCATTAACCTTCGGGCCCTCGTCGAGGCCGAGGATGGGTCGACCGGTCTGGTGACCGTCGACAAGGCTGTCGGTGCCCCCAAGGATCTGGACGCCGTTCGCGCGCTCATCGATGGTGCGGACGTCCTCACTTTCGAGCATGAGCATATTCCTGTCCAAACCATGGAGGAAGCCGCGCGCGTCGTCTCCGTGCAACCCCCGGCCTCCGCTCTCCTGTACGCCCAGGACAAGCTTCAGATGCGCGCGCGCCTGAGTGAGATGGGCATCCCCTGCCCGGCATGGGCGCGCGTCGACAACGCGGCTGAGCTGGAGCGTTTCGGAGCGGTCATCGGCTGGCCCCTCATCGTCAAGACCCCACGAGGCGGCTACGACGGTCACGGCGTCGCGGTGGCCCACAGCCCCGCCGACGTCGAGTCATGGTGGGGAAGCGGCCCGCTCCTGGCCGAGGCCCTGGTGCCCTTCACGGGTGAGGTGGCGGCCCTACTGGCGCGCACCCCCTCGGGCGAGGTTGCCTCCTGGCCCGTCGCCTCCACCGTCCAAGTGGACGGCGTGTGTGCTGAGGTCACGGCTCCCGCGATCGGTATCCGACCCGAGACAGCGGTCGAAGCGCGCCGCATCGGAGAACGCATTGCCTCGGAGCTGGGCGTCACCGGCGTCCTGGCCGTCGAGATGTTCGTCGTCGGAGAGGGAGCGGACGAGCGAGTCCTCGTCAACGAGCTGGCCATGCGCCCCCACAACACCGGACACTGGACCATCGATGGGGCCGTCACCAGCCAGTTCGAGCAACACCTGCGCGCCGTCCTGGACCTGCCACTCGGCTCTACCGACCTCAAGGCCCCGGGCACACACGTCGTCATGGTCAACCTGCTGGGTTCCGCCTACAACCAGCCCGCGCGTGCCCTCGCCGCCGCCTATGAAGCCGGGGGAGGCGGAGCGAAAGTCCACCTCTACGGCAAAGAGGTGCGCCCGGGCCGCAAGCTCGGCCACGTCACCGTCGTCGACAAGGACCCGGACGTGGCCCTGACGCGCGCACGGGCCGCCGTTGAGGCCCTGCACGGCACCTCCGCCACCGACTGACCACCCAACCGTCGGCCGAACGGCGAGAGCGCCCCGGCCTCGTCCCCTCCCGAAAGGACCGCCCATGACCACCGACCTCGACATCCAGCTCACGGCCACCAGCGACTCCCCCCTCGTCGGCGTTGTCATGGGTTCCGACTCCGACTGGCCCACCATGGAACCCGCCGTCGCCGCCCTCGCCGAGTTCGCCATCGGCTGCGAAGTCGGCGTCGTCTCCGCCCACCGCATGCCCGAGGACATGGTCGCCTACGGGAGGAGCGCCTCGGAGCGGGGGCTGCGCGTTATCATCGCCGGAGCCGGCGGCGCCGCCCACCTTCCCGGCATGCTCGCCGCCCTCACCGAGCTGCCCGTCATCGGCGTGCCCGTTCCCCTCAAGCACCTCGACGGCGTGGACTCCCTGCACTCCATCGTCCAAATGCCCGCCGGAGTGCCCGTCGCGACCGTGTCCATCGCGGGCGCGCGCAACGCCGGGCTGCTCGCCGCCCGTATCCTCGGCGCCGGCGAAGGACCGTGGTGTGAAGGTCTGCGCGCGCACATGCGCGACTTCCAGAAGGACCTGCGCGACGTCGCCAGCGCCAAGGGCGCAGCCCTCGCCAAGCGCGTCGCCGAGGACTACTGACAAGCCCCCACAAGCCCCGCGCGGGTAGGCGCGGGCGCTCCCACCGTCGTATCATGAAGCCATGAGCATTCTCGTTTGTGGCGGTGTCGGCTACATCGGCGCCCATGTTGTCCGCCTCCTGCGTCAGCGCGGGGATCGCGTCGTCGTCGTCGACGACCTGTCCACCTCGAACGCCGCCCGGGTCGGGGATACGCCCCTGGTTCGCCTCGACGTCGCCACGGACGAAGCGCGGTCCACCCTGTCCACCCTCATGATGGACGAGGACGTCACCGCCGTCATCCACTTCTCCGCCCGCAAGCAAGTCGGAGAATCCGTCAAGCGCCCCGCCTGGTACTACGCGCAGAACATCGGCGGTATGGCTAACGTCCTGGCTGCCATGGAGGACGCGGGCGTCGACCAGATGATTTTCTCCTCCTCCGCCGCCGTCTACGGCATGCCCACCGCCGAGGTCGTCACCGAAGACATGGCTGGCCACCCCATCAACCCCTACGGCGAAACCAAGCTGATCGGCGAGTGGATGATGGCTGACTGCGAGCGCGCCTGGGATCTGAAGTGGATCGGCCTGCGCTACTTCAACGTCGCCGGTGCCGGCTGGCCCGACCTGGCCGACCCCGCCATCATGAACCTCATCCCCATGGTTCTCGACCGCCTCGAGCGCGGGGAGAGCGCCAAGATCTTCGGCGCCGACTACGACACCCCCGACGGCACGTGCGTGCGCGACTACATCCACGTCATGGACCTGGCCGAGGCCCACATCGCCGCCCTCGACGTCCTGGCCGAAGGCCGCCAGCCCGACCACCACACCTACAACGTGGGCACCGGCCTGGGCACCTCCGTCCAGGAGATCATCGACGGCCTGCGCCGCGTCATCGGCTGGGACTTCCCCGTCGAGGTCCTCGAGCGCCGCGCCGGTGATCCGCCCAAGCTCATCGGTGACCCGCTGTCCATCGGCGTGGACCTGGGCTGGAAGGCCAACAACGGTCTCGACGAGATCCTCACCTCCGCCTGGGAAGGCTGGCAGGCAGGTCCGCGGCCCATCACGGTACCCGGTGCCTGAGAGCCTCTTTAACGCCTGACACGGCCGCGGCCTCGTCCCTTCTGTTGTGAGGGAACGAGGCCGCGGCTTGTTCTGCGCTCGGGCGCACCTGAGGACGTCAGCCGATCTGGTTGAGATCCGAGGTCGTGAGTTTGCCGGAGCGCAGCTTGGCGAAGAAGTCAGGGGCCGTCTCGTCACGCAGCAGGACCGCCGAGGCGCCCGCGCTGGTCGTATAGTCCAGCGACTCGATGGGCGGGACGCCCATCAGCTCGTCGGACGAGGCGCTGCGCAGCGCCATCACGAGGGAAGCAACCGTCATGATCGAGGAATCCTCATCGACAGTGAACGACTTGGAACCAGCGCGCTCCACGCGTAGGGTCCGCGCGGGGTTGATGAGGGTCGCGGGGGATGCGGCCTCGGACACGACCTTGGAGATCACCTGACGCTGACGCTTCGTACGACCGATATCGCCCTCCGGATCCTGGTATCGCATACGCGAGAACTGCAGGGCGGTGGGGCCGTCCACCGTGTGGCAGCCAGCGGTCCAGTTCAGGCCCGAATACTCGTCGTTCGAGTCGTGGTCGTAGCACAGCTCCACGCCGCCGACCGCGTCCACCATGTCGGGCACCGCACCCATGCCGATCTGCACGAAGTGATCGATGGTCAAACCCGTCAGCTTCTCGACTGTCTCGACCAGGAGCTGGGGGCCGCCGTAGGCGTAGGAAGCGTTGATCTTGTCCCAGCCGACGCCGGGAATCTCAGCGTAGGTATCGCGGGGAATCGACACAGCAACAGCCTGGCCGTTCGCCGCGATGTTGACCAGCATGATCGAGTCAGCGCGCTCGGATCCCTCAAAGCCGTCCTGCACGGCACCGTCCGCACGCGAGTCCGAACCGGCCAACAGGTACGTCGTACCGGCCGTATCCGAGGCGCCCGACAGTGCGCTCACGCGCCCGATGTTCGTGTTCGCGTCCCACACGAGGAATCCGCCCCACGCGAGAACAATGACCAGGAGAACAGACAGCGTCTTGAGGACCAGGCGTCGGCGGCGCTTGCGCCGAGGCCTCGGAGCTGTCGCCGGAGCGGTGCGCGACGGCGTAGCGCCGGGTGTGGGGACCGGGTCGGGGACTGCCTGGGAGCGTGTGGCGCTCGCCTGGCGCGGCCCGTTACCCGAGGGCGCGAAGCTGGGAGCCGCTGGGGTGCGGGACGTTGCAGCGTTGCCGGAGCCGGGCGCGAAGCTGGGAGCCGCTGGGGTGCGGGGCGTTGCAGTGTTGCTGGAGCCAGGTGCGAAGCTGGGAGCCACAGGGGTGCGGGGCGTCGCAGTGTTGCCGGAACCGGGTGCGAAGCTGGGAGCCGCTGGGGTGCGGGACGTTGCAGCGTTGCTGGAGCCAGGCGCGAAGGACGGCGGGTTCGGAGCAACCGTCGTCTCGTCGGGCGTGGCAGGCGGGTTCGGAGCAACCGTCGTCTCGTCGGGCGTGGCAGGCGGATTCGGAACCGGCGCACTCCGACGGGCGGAGGACGCAGGTGTCGGAACAGGATACGCCCCCTTGGGGGAGGACGCAGGTGTCGGAACAGGGTACGTCGCCTGGGGGGAGGACGACGGTGTCGGGACAGGGTGCGTCGCCTGGGGGGAGGACGACGGGTTCTGTGACGAGTCCGCCTGGCGCGTGCGCAACGACTTGCGCGCGGCCGATCCCGGCGCGAACGACGGGGGCGGGGTAGGAGCGGAACGCCTCGGAAACAGCGAGGACGGATCGCGCTGGGGCTGATCCAGGGTCGGCGGCATCAGCGGGCGCGAGGAGTCGGCACCGTCCTCGGAAATCCTCCACATCTGCGGCGCGATCCCCTCAGGTGGGGGAATGGGCGCGCCGGAGGGAGCCTCCTGGCCGATGACGTGCGCGTCATCGAAGTCGGGGCGGCGTCGTTTCGGGTTGGGCGTGAACGAGGGAGGAGTGCTCATTTGTCTTTCGGCGGGCAGGTGGCGGCGTTCTTCTGGGCGGCAGCCTCGTTGGCTGCGTTGTTCTCAACGGAGGCCGACTGCTCGGTATTGTCCGTGGTGCTCTGGGGCTGACCGGCGTTCTGAGTGTCGGCCGCAGAGGGCGTCGGCGAGGGCACGGCCTGTGCAGCCTTCGGGTCGGGGACCACCAGCTGCGCGCCGTTGCCATCCGTGTAGGTCGTACCCACGGGCAGCGCCTTGTCCTGCTTGAGCGCGGTCCACATGTTGCGGGCCATCGGTTCAGCAGCAATGCGTCGGTTCGGATCCCAGTAGGGCTCTTCGACGGGCATCGTCACAAACTGGATGTTCGTGCGGTCGATCTTCGACAGGACATTGAGCAGCAAATTAGTATCTGCGCTGGCATCGCCCAGGTTCGGGGAGACGTTGACAGACTGGATCGCGGCCTGCAGGAAGGTGAGGAGCGCGCCGGAGTCGGTGACGTAGTCCTTGGCCTGAAGCTCGCGAAGCATCGCGGAGATGAGCTGCTGTTGGCGGCCGATACGAGAGATGTCGGAGCCATCGCCCTGGCCCTTGCGCGAGCGCATGTAGGCCAGCGACTGAGTGCCGTCCAACTTCCAGCATCCCGCGTCGATGTACAGCTGAGCGGACTCATCTTCGATGTGATTAGGGATGTTGAACCAGATACCGCCCAGGGCGTCGATCATCTTGATGAAGCCGGCGAAGTTCACGACCATGAAGGAATCGATCGTCATGCCCGACATGTTCTCGATGGTCGACTTCACGCACGCAATACCGGGCGCGATGTCGGCGTCGGTGTTACCACCGTCGGCACCGTAGAACATGGAGTTGTTGAACATCTCTTCTTCGATGGGCTCGCTGGTCGATCCGTCGCGGTGCTTACACGCGGGGATATCGACCAGCGTGTCGCGCGGAATCGACACGACCTGAACACGAGAGCGGTCGGCGCTGACGTGGATAACCATCGTCGAGTCGTTGCGAAGGCCGGGGACCTCCTCCTCGTCACCTGCACCGACATTGCCGCTGTCGCCGTTACGCGAGTCCGTGCCGACGACGAGAATGTTGAGGGCGCGGCCGTCAAACGAATCCGGGGTCGCCTGAGCGTTCCCGTCGATCTGATAGTCGCCGATGTCCACGACTCGGTCGGCGAAATCGGCACTGATTTTGGCGTAGAGGAAGCACGCCGTTGACGTGGCGAAGAGAGCGCCGACCATCAGGATGGTGAGCGTATATCGCAGGAGGCCAAAGCGCCCAAAGTTAACAGCCGAGTGCTGGATCGGTCGCAGATTCATGTTACTCATCACTTGTAACCATATCGTTATCGGTCGTGTTTGTCGGGGAATGTGGTGGGGAAGCGGCGTGTTCCACTTGCTGAGGATCCCTCGTCTCAGGGGAGTGATCGCCGGTGGAAACCACTGCCTCGTTAGGAGGACGCACCCCCGCCAGCGCCAGCGCACGTGCGAGCGCCGCCACACGTGCCTCCATGCGCGCTTCGCGCCGGTAGGCGGTGACCATCTGAGCGATCAACGCGACGACAAGGCCGTAGACTATCAGGTTCACCCCGCGATCAACGCCGATCACGTGCGCCAGCCTGTTCGCCAGGGACGGCACGAGGATTGCGACAACCGCAGCAGCGACGAGTGCGCCGATCCCGATGCGGCGCATCGCGAGGGAGGACGCGGAGGAGACCGGGCGCGTGAGCCACCACGCGATGACGGCGAGTGCGAGCAACAGAAGGACACGAATCAGCAGGTAGGCGCTCATCGTTCTCCCAACACAAGGTCGACGACGATGTTGACGGAATTCAGTAGCGGCTGGCCCTTCGCGCGCGAATAGTCCGTGTAGGAGATCGTCACGGGATGTTCGGCACCGGGCAGGCCGCAGCCAGCCAGCTGGGAGACGATCTGCGAGGCGTGGGCCATACGTCCCTGGGTCAGGCGCACGTGGGCGAGGGCATCGGCACGGATGACGCGCAGGCCATTGTGCGTGTCGGTGAGCGCCATGCCGGTGCGGGCGTGAGCGGCCATCGCACCGACGTGCAGCAGGGCGCGCTTGAGCGCGCCGACTTGGGCGCCTCCACCGTCGAGGAAACGGGACCCGAGGACGAAGGCAAGGTCCTCTCTGCGCGCGCGATCAACCATCGCCGCGGCGTCGGCGGGATCGTGCTGGCCATCGGCATCAAAAGTCACTACGTAGCGGGCCCCGCGGGCGAGGGCCGCATCGAAGCCGGTCTGCAGGGCAGCGCCCTGCCCCAGGTTCAGCGGGTGGACCGCCGTGTAGGCGCCGGCGCTGCGAGCGAGAGCGGCGGTATCGTCGCCGGAGGCATCGTCCACGACGAGGACTCGGGGAAAAAGAGCGCGCACGCCCGCGATGACGCCCCCGATGACGGGCGCCTCATTAAACGCGGGGATGACGACCCACGTGTCGGAGCGCTGCTGCATTTCTCCAGTGTCGCACATAGGGCAGGCCACGCGCCTATAGTGTTGCTATCTGACGGGGCGTACCGGATGTGCGTGATCGTGACTACAGGACAACACAAGGGAGATACCGTGATCAAGCCCAGCGCCGATGTGGCATCCAGTGCGCAGGTCGCGCCCAGCGCCCGCGTGTGGCACCTGGCCCAGGTTCGCGAAAACGCCCGTATCGGCGAAGAAACGATCATCGGACGCGGGGCCTACATTGGCGAAGGCGTTCGGGTAGGTGCGCGCTGCAAGATCCAGAACTACGCCCTCGTCTACGAACCCGCCTCCCTGGCCGATGGCGTCTTCGTCGGCCCCGCAGCCGTCTTCACGAACGACCACTGCCCCCGCGCCATCAACCCCGACGGAACCCTGAAGAGCGCGTCGGATTGGGACCGCGTCGGCGTCACCGTCGAGCACGG
>ERZ773233.1575-NODE-1575-length-13217-cov-5.879957_pt1 | contig 13217 bp, 11 predicted proteins | sample MGYA00580991_ERZ773233 | MGnify/ENA primary metagenome ERZ773233 (study PRJEB29015, sample SAMEA2738178) | human oral metagenome | biome: human oral; feature: human-associated habitat; material: saliva | place: China | collected 2161 ...
AGTTGATGATGCAACGGGGGCAGAAACTTTAAAGTATAAGCCTCGTATATTTAATGCTTCTGTTTCATATAATAAGAGTAAATCAAAATCATCAGTACATAATGAAAGTGTAGAAAAAAGTTCATTAGTATCTGGAAATAATATGAATATTAAATCTAAAAATGGAAGTATAAGTATTTCTGGAACTGATGTAAAAGTAGGAAATGATTTAGATTTAAGTGCTAAAAAAGATATTGTAATAAAAGCAAGTGAAGAAAACTATACATCATCTGGTTCATCTTCGCAAACAGGTATAAGTTTATCAGCAAATCTTGAAGAAGGAAGAATAGCAGATTTATCAGTATCACAAGCAGGAACAAGAGCTAGAGGAAATGGAACAAACTATATTAATTCAACAGTTAATGTAGGAGGAAAATTAAAAACAAATTCAGAAAATTTAACTCTATCTGGTGCAAATGTTGAAGCAGATAAATTAGATATTAAAGCTAAAAATATAGTAATAGAAAGTAAACAAGATAAATCAGAAAGAAAAGATAGCTCATATGGAGGAAGTTTTAGTATAGACATAGTGAATCCATCTAATTTTAGTGTAAGTGTTAATGGGAGTAAAGGAAGTGGAGAAAAAGACTGGGTAAATACACAAAGTTCATTAATAGCTAAAAATGGTGGAAAAATAGATACAGATAGTCTGACAAATATTGGTGCAGTAATAGGTTCTGAAAATGAAAAAGAAAAATTAAAAGTATCAGCCAATAAAGTAGTAGTAAAAGATTTAGAAGATAAGAATAAATATGAAAATATTGGTGGAGGTATAAGTTTTGGAACTGATGTACCAAATACATCAATAAAACATGATAAAGTAGATAAAGAACAAATAAATAGGGCTAGTGCAATAAATACAGACTTTGAAATATCTGGAAAGAAAACAAGTGCAGAAGACTTAGGATTTAATACAGATATTGATAAGGCACAAGAAATAACAAAAGATAAAGAAAAACATTTAGATGCAGAACTTCATACTGATTTAATTGGAGAAGATAAAAGAAATGAAATAAAGTATGCTTTTAAGAAATTAGGAAGTTTACATGAGATCTTAGATCAAAAGAAATTTAAAGAATCAATGGAAGGAGTCTTACTAGATAAATTTAAAGATGAACACCAAAAAGAATTTAATTTGATAAAAGAAGAAAGCTTAAGTTTAGAAGATAAACAAAAAATAGCACAAAATTTAGTAGAAAGATATCTAAGAGAAAATGGTTATCAGGGAGAAATCCCACAAGTCTTATTAACAGATGAAGCACATTCATTTACGGTAGATTCAAAAGATAAGTCAACAGGAGCTAAAAGAAGAGAAAAGATATATTTCTCAATAAATGATATAGCAAATCCAGACTTAGCTTTCTCAAAATTATTTGCACATGAAAAAGCTCATATGAATACTTATGATGAAGGAAAAGATGGAGAAGAAACAGCAATCCATACAAGAGGAAAGATAGGAAGTGAAAACAAGAATAAGGTATTTACAGAAGAAGAAAAAGCAAACTATCTAAATGACTTGAGAAATAAGTATAAAGATCAAAAGCATATAGAAGACCAATTTGCAGAAGCTAAACTTGTACCTGAGAAAGATAAGGAACATTTCTTTGATTTAGTCTTTGATTTTTTAACATCTCCAGATTATGCTGGTGATGACCGTGTTCTTTTGGATGATAATAGTAAAGAAAAGCTAAAAAAATATGGTAATAATATTTATTATGATGGTTATAAAGTAATTGGTATTTCAAAAGATGGATGGGCTCAATTAGATTTTAATGATACATTACCTGCTGAAAATGAAATAGCATTAGTAGTAGGAATTTCAAAATTAATTTCACATCCAATAAAAACAATAAGTAATATTAAAAAGGAAGTAAAACTTAAAACTTATAACTGATAATGGTGAAGAAATTATCCAAGAAATTGGAGAAAATGATTTAAAAAAATTAGTAGATGATACTCCAACTATTAAGTTAATAGATAATACAACAAATGGAAATACTGGGAACTCTTTAAAAAATTTTAATCTAGATGATTTAAAAAAGTTAAAACATAATGTACATGCAACAGAAAAGCATATAAAAGGTACTACTTATTATAATCAAGAAGTAGCAAAAGGAGTTGAAAAAAGTTATTTTTATTCTAATGTAGGAACTGGAGATATTGAAAAAATTTTTATAGATGCAATTGATAATGGTGAAATAGTTGAGGCAAAGGGAGGAGGAATAAGAATTTTTATTGATACAGGAAAACCTGTAGGAATGGTTCTTGATGATGGTGTATGGAAAAGTACAACAAAAATACAATTTCATGCAGGAAAGAAAGGATTTCATGGAGTTCCTTACATAGGAGAAAAAGGAGTCAAAAAATGATAGCTTTTTTTAATGCAAAGACTTTTATAGGAAAAAAGGTAAAGTTAAAATTTACAAAAGAATCTCTAGAAAAAAGTGAGAAAAATAAAGAAATAATTGAGGAAAATAATGAATGGTTAGATAAAGTATTAAAGAAATATTAAGTATAAAGCATGTAAATAGATTGAAATTACATGCTTTTTTTAATATACTAAAAGAGTAATGTAAGGAGGATATTATGAAGTACGTATATTTATTTACAGAGGGTAATGCATCAATGCGTGAACTTCTAGGAGGTAAGGGAGCAAATCTTGCTGAAATGACTCATATTGGTCTACCAGTACCACAGGGATTTACTATAACAACAGAGGCTTGTACAAAGTATTATGATGATGGTAAAGAAATTAATGATGAAATTAAAGGACAAATTAATGAGTATATTACTAAGTTAGAAGAAATAACTGGTAAAAAGTTTGGAGATAAAGAAAATCCATTATTAGTATCAGTAAGATCTGGTGCTAGAGCATCTATGCCAGGTATGATGGATACTATACTTAATTTAGGATTAAATGATGAAGTAGTTAATACATTGGCTGAAAAATCAGGTAATTATAGATGGGCATGGGACTGCTACAGAAGATTTATTCAAATGTATTCAGATGTAGTTATGGAAGTAGGTAAAAAATACTTTGAAGAATTAATTGATGAAATGAAGGCTAAAAGAGGAGTTAAATTAGATGTAGAATTAACTGCTGAAGATTTAATGGAATTAGCTAGTCAATTTAAGAATGAATATAAAGAAAAGATAGGAAAAGATTTCCCAACTGATCCAAAAGAACAATTAATGGGAGCAGTAAAGGCAGTATTTAGATCTTGGGATAATCCTCGTGCAAATGTATATAGAAGAGATAATGATATTCCATATTCATGGGGAACTGCTGTAAATGTACAATCTATGGCATTTGGTAATATGGGAGAAGATTGTGGAACAGGAGTTGCATTTACTAGAGATCCAGCTACTGGAGAAAAAGGATTATTTGGAGAATTTTTAACTAATGCTCAAGGAGAAGATGTTGTTGCTGGAGTTAGAACACCAATGCATATAAATGAAATGGAACAAAAATTCCCAGAAGCATTTAAAGAGTTTGTTGAAGTATGTAAAAAATTAGAAGAACATTATCGTGATATGCAAGATATGGAATTTACTGTAGAGCATGGAAAACTTTTCATGTTACAAACAAGAAATGGTAAAAGAACTGCTAAGGCTGCATTAAAAATTGCGGTTGATTTAGTAAAAGAAGGAATGAGAACTGAAGAAGAGGCAGTTGCAATGATTGATCCTAGAAACTTAGATACATTACTTCATCCACAATTTGATGAAAATGAATTAAAGAAAAATGTACCTCTTGGAAAAGGATTAGGTGCATCTCCTGGAGCAGCATATGGTAAAGTAGTATTTACTGCGGAAGATGCTGAAAGAGAAGGAAATGGCGGTAAAGGAGATAAGGTAATTTTAGTTAGACTTGAGACATCTCCTGAAGATATAACTGGTATGAAAGCATCACAAGGTATTTTAACAGTACGTGGTGGAATGACATCACATGCAGCAGTTGTTGCTCGTGGTATGGGTAAATGCTGTGTATCTGGATGCGGTGATATTGCAATGGATGAGGCTAATAAGAAGTTTACTTTAGCTGGTAAGACTATTAAAGAAGGAGACTTTATTTCAATAGATGGTACAACTGGTAATATTTATGAAGGACAAATTAAAACAGTTGATGCTACTGTAGAAGGTGAATTTGAAACAGTAATGAACTGGGCTGATAAATATCGTCGTTTAGAAGTTAGAACTAATGCAGATACACCACAAGATGCTAGAAAAGCAAGAGAGTTAGGTGCTCAAGGTATTGGATTATGTCGTACTGAGCATATGTTCTTTGAAGAATCAAGAATTGCTGCTTTCCGTGAAATGATAGTGGCAGATACTTTAGAAGAAAGAGAAAAAGCATTAGACAAGATTCTTCCATTCCAACAAAAAGACTTTGAAGAATTATATGAAGCTTTGGAAGGTGATCCTGTAGTAATTAGATATTTAGATCCACCACTTCATGAATTCTTACCTCAAACAGAAGAAGAAATCAAAAAGCTAGCTAAGGCACAAAATAAGAGCGTTGAACGTATAAAAGAAATAATATCTTCACTTCATGAATTCAATCCAATGATGGGACATCGTGGATGTCGTTTAGCAGTTACTTATAAAGAGATTGCTGTAATGCAAACTAAAGCTGTAATTAAAGCTGCAATAAATGTTTCTAATAAACATAAAGATTGGAACTTAGTACCAGAAGTGATGATACCACTAACTGGAGAAGTAAAAGAATTAAAATATGTTAAAGACATAGTAGTAGAAACAGCTGATAAATTAATTAGCGAATCTGGAAGTAAATTAACTTACAAAGTGGGAACTATGATAGAAATTCCTCGTGCTTGTCTAACTGCAGATGAACTTGCTAAAGAAGCAGAATTCTTCTCATTTGGTACAAATGATTTAACACAAATGACATTTGGATTCTCAAGAGATGATGCTGCTAAATTCTTACCAGCATATTATCAAAATAAGATATATGAAGAAGATCCATTTAAGACTCTAGATCAAAAAGGAGTAGGTAAACTAATTGAGATGACAGTTAAATTAGGTAAGAGTGTAAGAAGTGATATCCATTTAGGAGTATGTGGAGAAACTGGTGGAGATCCAAAATCAATAGAATTCTACCATAATGTAGGACTTGATTATGTTTCATGTTCACCATTCCGTGTACCAGTAGCAAGACTTGCTGCTGCACAAGCTGCAATCAAAAGTAAGGGGTCAAAGTAACCAATAAAAGACTAGAAATTCTAGTCTTTTTTATATGCAAAATAGATCTTAATGCGAACAAAGAAATAGATGAAATTATCTTAGAAATTCGTGATATAATATTCATGTAAGTAGGTGAAAATATGGAAATAGAATCAACTAAAATTGGAGAATATCTAAGAACATATTCAATACTATTTTCTATGTCAACATATAATAATTGTTCTTTGTTTGAAAATTTTAAAAAAATGATTGATGATAAGCATACCAATTTATCAATTGATGAATTTAATAAAATGATTTTGATAAAAAATTATTATAGTACTTCGATGCTTTTATTTTCATTAAAAGATACATTCCAAAAGGGTCTTAATGATGTGAATGTTGATGATAAAGAGATATTTATCAATAATAAGTTGCCTCTAAACATAAAGTGCATTGAAAATTTTACTGATAGAGATATTATCATTTATATTAGAAATGCGATAGCACATAATGGCAATAATCTAGCAGCATTTACTATAGATGAAGAAAATCTTAGAATTAGAGTTAGACTGGAAAATACAATTGCATCTAGAGGTATAAATGCTGGAAAAAATATTCCATTCGAAGTTGAATTTGATACTGATGATTTATTAAGAATGTCCGCTTTTTGTAATCATTATTCAAGAACTATTAATATTTCGGGAGTAGATTTTGATAAAAACGTTGTTATTAATAGTTCAACAACAAATATTTTAAAATTATTAGAAGATGTAATAAATACAACTTTTTATAATTATACTTTATTTAATACAATAAAAGACGATGACAAAAGAAAATTAATGATAGAACACAAATCAGGCAACGAAAAACACAATATGGATGAATTTGATAACTTAAAAACCAAATTTGTGAGAAAAGATGAAAAGATTGATTTATCTGATAATCAAAAAAATTGCATATTTAATGCAATTATGGAAAATATAAACACGGAATTAAAGTTACATGATGCTACACCACTAACCTTGAGTTTATCTAAAACTAATGATGAGATTAAAAGAATTTTAGGATACTTTATGCAACGTTACTATGAATATGAAGCATTGAAAGTTATACCCTTAGGGCGCGAAAAAAATAATGTTCATATAGCATCGTTATTATTAAATAATTTTAATAACAATAATGAGTCTGTTTTTGATACATCTATTAAGATTATTAATAATTTAAAAAATAAAGGTGTTACTTATTCATTTTTTAAAACATTTAATATAGTAGATGAAGAAGAAATGACAATGTTTATTAATAATATAATTGATATTTCTTATTTAGAACAAGAAGCAAAATCTATATATTATAATTACGTATTTGAAAATATAATCCAAGAAGGAGAAATTATATCAATTGATGGAAAACAATATGAGGCTGATAGAATAAGAAATGCATTTACTCATGGAAGATGGTATTTTGATTATGAAGGGAATTCTTGGAATTTATTTGATAATAAAGATAGCTTAAAGAAAGCAGATCAATATAAATTCGATTGGGAAACAAGTATATCAGCTGATAAATTAGATAGTTTTGTAAATCAAAGATATCAAGAGTCAATTAATATAAAACATAAGAGTATATAAGTGTTCAAAATGTTTCACTTTAACGAATGCATGAAAAATAAAGACATTATAATCTTTTTTTGCAACCCCCCTGTAGCCGTAGTCTCTAAAATATGAAGATTAATATTATGCTGCTTTCTGTTTTTATAATTCCATATATAACGTCATATTCCTTTTTTATAGAAAACTCAATATTTATTTAAGCCTTGATTTAATTAGGTTTCATCTCCTTATGAACTTTTTATAAACTCTATTTAAAAGTTCAAATATACCCCCCCTAGGTTAGCTATTGCACAGGCTACAATCAAGGGACGCAATAAATAGTAGGCGTAAACATACGAAATAGTGTAAAATCAAAGAGCTGAAAAGCTCTTTTTTTATGAATGATTTTATGGTGCCATTTATAGTGCCAAATATGTTATAATTACTTTAGAAGAGAAGTGATATGATGAAGCCGTTTGATAAAATTGAACCAGTATTTAATATTGATGATGATATGAACAATTTATTAAGGATGATAGAACTAAAATTGAATCAGATATCTATAACTGATAAACAAAAGAGAAAATATATGATATCAAAGTCACGAGTTAGATCTATCCATTCGTCTTTATCAATTGAAGCAAATTCATTACCACTATATGCAGTAGAAAATATTACTTTTAATAAACCAGTTCTAGGAAAAATGAATGAAGTACAGGAAGTAAAAAATGCTATTGAATTATATAGCCATATTGACGAATATGATTATAGAAGTGAAAATGACTTTTTGAAAGCTCATCAAATAATGATGAAATATTTTGAAGATGATAATGGTGGATATAGAAATCATGGTGAAGGAATCAAAAAAGGAGATAAAATTATTTATATGGCTCCAGAATCCACTATTGTTCCATTTTTAATGAATAGTTTATTTGAATACATAAATAATAGTGATATGAATATAATATTACTATCATCAATATTTCATTACTATTTTGTAGCAATTCATCCTTTTAGTGATGGAAATGGAAGAATGGCAAGATTTTGGGCAAGTTTGATGTTAAAAAAATACAATAGTAATTTTGAATTTATTCCAATAGAGGAAGAAATATATTTTAATCAAGAAGAATATTATACATCGATTAAGCAATGTCATATAAATTCAAATGCAAATGTTTTTATCCTATTTATGTTAAAAATAATTAATTCAGCATTGGATAAAATAATAAAGAGTAACAATTTTATTATGAATGAAACCCAAAATAAAATTTATGAATTAATAGCAAATAATAGATTTATTACACAGAATGAAATAGTAGATTTATTAGGAATTAGTATTAGGACAGTAAAAAGAAATTTTAAGGAGTTAATTGATAATAGTATTATTGAAAGAGTTGGGTCTAACAAAAAAGGATACTGGGAAATATTAAAATAATTACAAATATGTGTCAGTCGTATTCCAGTATATTGATGTATACGTTTTTGTTAACGAATTTATAGTATTTCATAAGTTGCAATCAAAAACGCAAAGAAAAATAATTAATGAATTGGAATCTTTATTTAACAATAATGTGATATCAAGTAATTCATGTTTATTTAATAAAATCAAAAAAGAAGTGGTAGGTTAATATGATGACAAAAGAAGAATGTAAAAAGATAATCAATATTTGCGCAAGTATGCCAGATGTAAAAGAAGATGTTTTTAAAAATCATGACAATAATATGTGGTGGCCTTTAGAAATTAAAGATTATAAAAAAAGATTACTTATTGCAGGATTGTCTACAAGAATTTCTTATAATATGATTAATAGTTATAGAAAAGTTATAAATCAATTGAATGAATATAGTTATGAACAAATAAAAAGTATGACAAAAGAAGAAATTATTGAAATAATTAAAGGCTTAGGGCTTTCTAACACTCGTTATTCATATCTATCATCAATGATTGATTTTATTGAAAAATATAATGATACAATATTAGAAAAAGATAATGATGAATTGATTGAGTTAATTGCAAAAAATGTTAGTGGGGCTTCGTATAAAGTTGCTCAATGTTGTGTACTATATATGCGTGGATATTATTGTGGAATTATGCCGGTTGATAGCGGTATGAAGGATGTTGAACTTCCATGTATTGGTTTTGAGAAATATGGAAATGCAATTGGACATGATATACTTAGAAAGCAATTACAAGAATTAGTTAAAGACAACAACATGGAAGATATTATTACCAAATATGGATATGATGAATTAAGTATACCCAATTATTGTAATGCTACTTGGTGGGCTCATTTAGTATTGATTTATTTCAAAAGGCATTATTGTAATAAACACAAACCTGATGAATGTCCATTAGCAAATAAAGTGTGTGTTGGTTATAAATGTAAAAAATGACAAATCTATTTTAAGTGAGGATGATTTGATATACATTGATGGAATTCAGCCGATAGAACAAATTTTTAATGAGATACTACAAAAACTAGAGGAGTTTAGAAAAAATAATGCAAAAAGGATTTGATAATTTAATATCACAATTAAAAAAATGTGAGCTTTGTAAAGAAAAATTTGGCTTTCAGCCACATCCTATAATACTCGGAAATGTAAATTCTAAAATTGTTCAAATTAGCCAAGCTCCTTCTGCTACAGTTCATGAAACGTTAAAACCATTTACTGATTTAAGTGGTAAAAAATTAAAATACGAATGGTATATGATTGATGATGATGTTTTTTATAATCCAGATAATTTCTATATTGCCGCTCTTTCTCATTGCTACCCTGGAAAAGATAAAAATGGAAATGATAGAATGCCACCAAAAATTTGCTATGAAATATGGATTAAAAAGGAATTAGAGTATATAAATAATGAGCTATATATTATTATTGGAGCAAAATCAGCGAAAGTATTTTTTCCAAGTGATGATTTTAATGATTTAATATTTAAAGATAATTATATTAATGGAAAACTTGCAATAGTATTACCTCATCCATCGCCACTTAATATTAAATGGTTTAAAGATCATCCAAAATTTATGAAAACTAGAATTTTTGAAATAAGAAAAATAATTAATAAAATATTGAAAGAGAAAGAAAATAGGTGATATAAAATGAATTTTAATTATAAATTAAGTGATAAAGTTAAATCGTTTATTGAAAATGCTAAATTGGAAGAAATTAGTATTGGCTGTTCTGATTCGCAAGTTTTTAAAATCGAAAAGGTTGATAAAATATATTTTATTAAAATCTCAACAAAAGGAAACCTTACATCAGAATATGAAAAACTTAAATGGCTTGATGGTAAGCTAAATGTGCCTAGAATTGCTCTATATGACTATACAAATGATGCAGAATATTTGATTACAGAGTCTGTTGGTGGTGAAATGGTATGTTCAGAATACTATTTAAATAATCCAAAAATAGGTATTAAAGTAATTGCTAAGGCATTTAAGCAAATAAATAAGGTAGATATTGAAAATTGTCCTTTTAATGCATCAATTGATTATAAGTTATTGTTAGTTGAAAATAATGTAAAAAACAATCTAATTCATTTAGAGGATATAAAAGAAGCAACTTTAAAACGATTTGGTAGTTTAGAAAATATTATTCAATTTTTAAAAGACAATAAATTTGATGATGAACATTGCTTTTCTCATGGAGATACTAGCTTACCAAATATTTTTGCATCAGGGAATGAATTTGTTGGCTTTATAGATGTTGGTGAATGTGGTATTGCAGATAAGTGGTTTGATTTAGCAATATGTGAAAAATCAATTAGACGTAATTATGGTGAAGATTATATTCAACAATTTTATAATGAATTAGGCATTGTTCCTGATAGAGAAAAAATCAATTATTATTTGTTGATGATGGAATTATATTTATAAAAAACAATGATTTTCTTAACATTGTTTTTTTGTTATATATTGTTAGATAAGAGTAGTGATAATATGAATATTGAAAAAATTAAAAAGAGAGTGGATGAAGAGGTATAAATATTTTTCTTGTATTTAAAATAATGCTTGACTTATTCTAGATTTAGATTTATTCTAAATATGGAGGACATATGAAGAAAGAAGAATTAACTAAGATATTAAAAGATAAAAATATTAATCCTACATATCAGAGAATTATTATATTAGATTTTTTAATAAGTGATTATAATCATTCATCTTGTGATGAGATATATAGTAAATTATCTAAAAAATATCCTATTATTAATAGAGCAACTGTATATAATACTTTAAATCTATTTTATGATATGGGATTAGTTAACAAGTTATGTTTAGGTGATAAGTGTCACTATGAATATAAGAAAAAAGATCATGGCCATTTTATTTGTAAGAAGTGTGCTAAGATATATGATTTTGATGTAGAGACTAGTTATATGGGATTAGATAATTTTGATATAGAGACAAAAGAAGTTAAATTCTATGGATTTTGTAGTATATGTCTTTCAGAAGAAAAGGAGAAAAAATGAATAACGAAGAAAAAATATATAGTTTACCTAGAATAGGTGAAAAAGCGCCAAGTTTTAAGGCTAAAACAACACAAGGAGAAATTAATTTCCCAGAAGATTTTGCTGGTAAGTGGGTAGTATTATTCTCGCATCCTGCAGATTTTACACCAGTTTGTACAACTGAATTTATGACTTTTGCTAGTATGAGTGATGAATTTAAGAAGATTAATACTGAATTAGTTGGACTATCAATTGATGGTATAGCTTCTCATATTGCTTGGTTAAGAAAGATAAGAGAATTAAAATGGAATAATTTAGAAAATATAGAAGTTAAATTCCCATTAATAGAAGATATTAAGATGGAAGTTGCTAAACTATATGGAATGTTACATGAAAAAGATTCTGATACTAATGCAGTAAGAGCAGTATTTATAATTAATCCAGAAGGAATAATTAAAACTATTATGTATTATCCATCATCAACTGGTAGAAATATAGATGAAATAATTAGAGTAATTAAGTCATTACAAAAATCAGCTACTGAAGGTATCGCAACACCTGCTAACTGGAGAGAAGGAGAAGATGTAGTATTACCTCCACCAGGATCATGCGGAGTGGCAAAGGATAGAGTAGAAGCAAATGAAGATGATATGTATTGCTTAGACTGGTTCTTATGTTTTAAAAAGCAAAAATAATTAATTAAATTGTATCTTAATTGATACAATTTTTTTTGTTTAATATGTTATAATGAAACAAAGCGGAGAGTTAACATGAATATAGAAAATGAAATTATTAACAATAAAGAAAATTTAACTATTAAGTATGCTTCTAAATTATTGGAACGTTTAGAAATTTTATTAAAAAATTCTAAAGCAGAAAGCGATATAGATAAATTTGTATTATTAAAAACTGCAGCTTGTGATTTAGCATTTGCGTGTGAATTATTGATTAAAAGTAAATTATCAAGATATGGAAATGATAGTTTATATAAGCCATGGGAAAGTCATAATTTAATGGCATGCTACGACAAATTAAAACAAGAAGATAAAACTTTATTAGAAAATAAAATGTTAGAGAAAAATTATAATATGATTGATGTATTAAGCAATGAAAATACTTCACTGGCTTATGAAAAAAGATATTTATATGAAGAAAATACTGGTATTCCAAATTACAAATTTTTATGTCATTTTGCAAATGCTTTATTAGAATTGGAAAATGAAGATACTTATAACTTAGAAATAATTGATACTTTAAGTGATAATTTCGATTATACTGTGTTTGATAAAAATAATATTCTTGAAAAACATACTGCTAAAATATTTGAAAAAGCTAATATATATGACATAGATAATAATTTTGATGGTGAAGAAAGATATATTATAAAAAATATGAAGACATCAGACTATGCATTGTTTTCAGAACTTATATTTAAAAAATTTAGTAATGGAAGAAATTGTAGATCTCATGAATTAAGTGAACTGCATAAAAGATTAGAAGATGCTTGTAAGTTTTTAATTACAAAAGAAGATTACACTTATAGATATATAGTTGATAATAAAAATATAAATTTTTATTGGACTTTTGATAGCTTACTATCAGGTGAAGAGTTTGATGTAGGAGATAGATTGCGTGATATTTATGCTGATTTAGATGATGCATTTAAGAAAAGTAGATATGCAACTACTGAATTTTATGATAAATATGATGAAGTTTATAACTTTGCACAAAGAATTAAAATTATTAATGATTTACTTTTGGGAAATCGTACTGAAGTTAATACCATAATGACAAATAAAAAAATTTTAATGGAAAAATTTGGATATCATTTTATGGAAATAAATTCATTTACTGCGGAAGAAATAAAAAATATTAATATTGATTATTCTTTGTCTTATTCCCACTCAATAGTTGCAGGTGGTTTAGATGAAATATCATAAGTCAATCTA
>ERZ773233.1579-NODE-1579-length-13188-cov-6.206807_pt1 | contig 13188 bp, 14 predicted proteins | sample MGYA00580991_ERZ773233 | MGnify/ENA primary metagenome ERZ773233 (study PRJEB29015, sample SAMEA2738178) | human oral metagenome | biome: human oral; feature: human-associated habitat; material: saliva | place: China | collected 2161 ...
TTCTATGTTAAAAATGAAGAAGGAAAATATGTAATAGGTGAAGATAAAGAAGTTGTGGAAAGTGAAAAGAAAGCTTTATTCTTAGAAACAGTGGCTAAACATTATCCTAACACAGTTACAGTAGAAGAGCTTGAAAAAGAGTTGGGAGATAAGTTAACTACTGTTGAAATCTGTGAAATTCTTTTAGTTTTAATCTATCAAAGAAAAATAGAAGTTTACAATGATAAATTAACTGTAAATAAAGAGGAAAAAATAAAAATATCAGATAAATATAGAAAATATGTTGAATATTTTGCTGAAACTAAATTCCCTGTTATAAGTTCATACGGTTTATCAGGTATAAATGATCTAGGTTTAGATTTATTAAGAGCAAATGTTTTCTTACTATTTGATGGAACAAGAACAGATGATTATATAGTAGAAATCTTAAAGGCAAAACATGCAAGAGATGAAATCAAAGTAGATAATACTGATAGTAAGGCAGTAGAAACTATTTTAAAAGAATATGTTGCTACTATGAGAACAATAATAGAAGAAAATTTCTTGAATAAATAAAAAAGGGCTGTTACAAATTGATGATTTTTCATTAAATTGTAACAGCTTTTTCTTTCTTAATAAAAAATATAAATTTTTTAGAATTTTATCCTAATATAGACCTAATTTTTTCCCTAAAATACTCCTTTTTTTATTAATTCTTCTTGTTTTGTTTCTAAAATTAAATTAAATAATTTATTGTAAAAAACTCTATCTTCTTTTTTTTCAGTTTCTTTCATTAATTGCTCTATATCTTCTTGAGTTAAGTTTAATAGAAAGTCCTTTAAATTTTCAATTTTTATTTCCATTTTTATATCCTCCTATAAAATTTCAATTAATTTTGTTTGTTTTTTTAATAGTTCAAAAAATATTCTAAACTATTATAGACTTTTTTCAATTGACTTTTCTATTAATTCATCTGCTCACTAGCAAAGTTATGAGTGAATAAAGAAAATTCATCTATATTTTATTAAATGTGTTAGAACACTCGTGGCTCTAGCACTCGTAGGGTGTTAGTCGTGAGTAGTTCACAACTGTAATTGCTTGTGAAACAATTGTATATTACCATCTTTTAAAATAATAAGGCCATATCTTCCATCTTCTGTCGCTCCTGGATTAAAAAGTATCTCATCTTCATAATATTCTATATATGGTTTATGAGTGTGACCAAAGATAACAAGATTAGCTTTTAATTTTTTAGTCATTTCTTTTATAGAACTTAGACTTCTTTTTACGTCATAAAGATGCCCATGAGTTAGAAAAAATTTTTTCCCTTCTATCTCAAAAATATTCTCTTCGCTATGACTTCTTTCAAAAAAATCACAATTTCCCTTTACCATATAGTAAGTAGCTTCTGGGTGGACATAGCTAAGATCATCTATGTCCCCTATCCCATCTCCAGCAGCTATAACTATATCAGGTTTTTCTTTTTCAAAAATTTTTAAAGCCTTATCAAAATATGAATGTGAATCCGATAAGACTAGAATTCTCTTCATTTTTTTCTCCAATCTAATCTTCTAATTCTTCTTCTTTTTTAATTTTTGTGATTGCTGCAACTTTTTCTTCATCTGCAACCTTCATTATTCTAACACCTTGTGTTGCTCTTCCAATACGAGATATTTCACTTATAGAAGTTCTTATTACTATTCCATTAGAAGTTAAACACATAAGCTCTTCATCTTCAGTAACTTCAAGTACTGAAACGATCTTACCAGTTTTTTCACTAACTTTTAAGTTTATAACTCCTTTTCCACCTCTATTATATTGAGGATATTCATCAAGACTAGTTCTCTTACCATAACCATTTTCAGTTATAGTTAAAATATCTGTTTCAGGATTTTTAATAAGCATAGCTGACACAACCGCATCTCCTTCTCTCAGAGTTATAGCCTTAACCCCTTGAGTACTTCTTCCTGTAGGCCTTATTGTATCAGTTAAGAATCTTGTACAATATCCATTGTGAGTAGCAATCAATATTTCTTCTTTAGTTACATCTTCTATTAAACCAACAAAGATTATATCATCATCTTCTTTAATCTTTATAGCTATTAAACCTGAATTATTGATATTTTTAAATTCTCCTAAAGAAGTTTTCTTTATTAAACCATTCTTAGTTATAAAGACAATTTCTTTTTCTGGAAGGAATTCTTTTATTACTATAGTGTCACTTACTTTTTCACCTTCTGAAAGATTTATTATATTACTTAATAATCTTCCTCTTGATTGTTTAGATAAATCAGGTATTTCATAAGCTCTTATATTATATACCTTTCCTTTATCTGTGAATATCATCATAGTATCAAGAGTTGAAGCTGAGATTATCTTTTCAGCATAGTCATCTTCAATAGTGTTAAGAGCTGATACTCCTCTTCCACCTCTTCTTTGTGCCTTATACTTACTTGCTTCTATTCTCTTTACATATCCTTTGTTAGTATATGTGATAATGATTTCTTCATCTTTTATTAAATCTTCAGGAAGAATTTCCATTCTTTCTTCTTCAATTTTAGTTCTTCTCTTATCATTATATTTTTCTTTTAGTTCTAATAATTCTTTTTTCATTATTTCATAAATCTTAGAATTGTCAGCTAAAACTTCTCTCAATTCTTTTATTAAAGCTTCAATTTCTTTATATTCATTATCGATTTTTTCTCTTTCCAAACCTGTCAATCTTTGTAATTTCATATCAAGTATTGATCTAGCTTGAATATCTGTAAATCCATATTTTTCAATTAATTGTTCCCTTGCAACTGTACCATCAGAAGATGCTCTGATAAGTTCAATTATTCTATCAATATTTTCTAGAGCTATTTGATAACCTTTTAAAATATGAGCTCTTTTTTCGGCTTTATCTAAGTCAAATGCTGTTCTTCTTGTAATAACTTCAAATCTATGTTTGATATATTCATTTAACATTTCTTTTAGATTTAAAACTCTTGGTACATTATTTACTAGAGATAGCATTATAACACCAAATGTATTTTGTAAATCTGTAAATTTATATAGCTTATTTAGAACAAGTTCAGGCTCTTCACCTTTTTTAACTTCAATTACTATTCTTATTCCTTCTCTGTTTGACTCATCTCTTAAGTCTGAAATTTCAGTTATTTTCTTTTCTTTAACTAAATTTGCTATTTTTTCGATTAGATTAGCCTTATTTAATTGATATGGAATTTCACTTACTATTATGTTAGCTTTCCCATTCTTTTGCTCTTCTATATCTACTTTTCCTCTTACTTTTATCTTACCTCTACCTGTTTTATAGGCTTCTATAATTCCAGCTCTACCATCGATTATAGCTCCTGTTGGAAAATCAGGCCCTTTGATAAAGTTCATTAGTTCTAAAATTTCTATGTCTTTATTGTCTATTAAAGCAAGAATACCATCAACTAATTCTCCTAAATTATGTGGAGGTATATTAGTTGCCATACCAACTGCTATTCCTATTGCTCCATTAAGAAGTAAATTAGGTAATTTTGCTGGTAATACTGTAGGTTCGTCTAAGGAATCATCGAAGTTCTTTCTCCAATCTATAGTGTCCTTATCGATATCTTCTAACAGTTCAGCAGTTATCTTTTCCATTCTTGCTTCAGTATATCTCATTGCTGCCGCTGAGTCTCCATCTATAGAACCAAAGTTTCCATGTCCTTCAACTAAAAGATATCTATAGTTGAAATCTTGTGCCATTCTTACCATTGTCCCATAAACAGCTGAATCTCCATGAGGGTGATACTTACCTAAAACTTCCCCAACGATTCTAGCAGATTTCTTAAATGGTTTATCATTAGTCATTCCCATTTCATTCATTGCAAATAGTATTCTTCTATGAACAGGCTTTAAACCATCTCTTACATCTGGCAATGCTCTACTTACTATAACACTCATCGAGTAATCTAAGTAAGATTCTTTTAACTCTTCTTCAATGTATCTATTATCAACATTTGACATTTACTTATCCTCCATTAATAAAAATATCATAAATAAGTGAATTATAAAATAAGCGAACTACGAATGACGAATTTTATCGTGAAATGCTATGTTAGTGAGCGTTAAGAAAAGCAAGTGTCTGAGTTGATTTATCAACGAGTTTTGCTTTTTAGCGAACGATTAGCATTTTAGATTAAAAATTCAGTCTCAGCAGGAGTTGTTAAAATTTTTGTTATAATAACATTTTTAGGAGGTTTATATGAAAAATCGTGCTTTTTCTTTGATTGAAGTCATTGTAGCAGTAGCTATAATAGGAATATTATCAGGTATTGTTGGCTTAAAATTGAGATCTTATATAGCAACATCTAAAGATACTAGAGCTGTGGCAACTCTTAATTCCTTTCGTTTAGCAGCTCAAACTTATCAAATAGATAATGATAAGCCTCTTATTGAAGATAGTTCTAAATATGACGATGATACAGAAATTAAAAAAGCTTTAGAAAAATTAGAAATATATTTAGATAAGAATGCTAAAGAAATTATAAAAAATAATAGAATAACTATAGGAGCTTCAAGAGATACTGAAAATGGAGAATTAAAGTATGGAGGAGAAGTAAGATTTACTTTTAAAGATCCTGATAATACTGCTAATAGTGATGGTTATTATATGTGGTTAGTTCCTGTAAATCCTACTAAAAATTTTGATAGCAAAGGAAAAGAATGGACAAAATATTGATAATTTTTCTATATATAGCATTGATTTTTATTATGTATATAGATATTAATAAAAAATATATTCCCAATGTTTTAAATTTTTCTATCTTAATACTTTCAGTTTTTATTAGGGGGATAAGTGAGATAGAAAATTTCTTTATAGGTGCAGCTTGCTATGTCTTACCTATACTAATCTTTTATGGCTATGTCTCAGATATTTTGAAGAGAGAAGTCTTTGGCTTTGGTGATATAAAATTAATAATAGCCCTAGGAGGTCTTTTATATCACAGTGAAATTGATATTTTTTTACAAATTTATATTTTTTACCTTTTAGTATTTTCAATTGCCACCCTTTATATTACTTTTTATCTTTGCATATATTTTTGTAAAAACAGAGCCTTAAAGATTAGAGGTGTAGAGATAGCATTTGCTCCCTATATATGTATAGCCTTTTTTATTATCTACAACTATATAGAAGGTATATTATGAAGAAATCTAGAGCCTTTTCTTTAATGGAAGTTATTGTGTCAGTATTTATCTTATTTTTAGTTTTGATACCTAGTATAAAATTAAATAGTCAACAGTTAAAAACCTATTCAAAAATAAGAGCTAAGGAAAAAGAGTTACATTTTTTTAATTCTTTAGGTAACTATATAAAATCTAAATCTATCTCAAATAATCACTTAGAATTTAATAGTTACTCTGATTTTCTAAGTTCCTTCAGTGACTTCCAAACTTATGCTAGAAATATACAAAATGATGAGTTTAATTTACTGATAGATGTTGAAGATATAGAAGTAGATTTTTCTGATAGAAAAGAAAAAGTAAGTTTAATTAATTTAGAATACAAAGGAGCTTCAAAAACTTATAAAAATAAAATTATAAAATTTAAGGATTAAATGTATATGAACAAAAATAAAGCCTTTTCTCTTGTTGAAATTATAATAGCTATAAGCCTTACTTTAATAGTAGGTTCTATCTGTCTTATCACTTTCTATTCTATGAATAAAAGTTTTTTAGTTATGAACAAGACATATAAAAGAGATAAAGAAATAGCAAGTTTTAGGGATTTACTTGTTAGTCATATAAAGTGGAATGAGGGAGTAGAAATAAGAATTAGTAATCTTTCTAAAAATCAAAATATAAATAGTTTAGGAAATCTCTTTTTAAAAGAAAGTGAAAAAGAAGGAAATCTTTTAATTTTAAAGATTCAAGCCTATAATGAGATTGAGAAAACTACAAGTAAATACTATAGATGTTTCTTGTTTTATGAGGATAAAGTGAGTATTAGCTATTTTGATGAAGGAGATATAGTTAATCTCTTTAATGGTACAGTAATTTTGGAAAATTGTTCTGGTAAATTTAACTTTGATAATAATATTTTAAAGTTCTATCTAAAAGATAAGGAAAAAGAATATGAGGAAATATTGTACTACGATCAAAAATAAAGCCTATATTTTTTTAGAAGTTATAATAATTTCTTTTCTATTTATTAGTTTAACTCTCTTTGTACAAATACTTTTAAATAATAGTTTTAAGCTATATAAGGTAGATTATGAAACTCAGGAAAATTTTCAAAATTTAGACTTTTTAAATGAAATAATAAAAGCAGAGCTAAGATATATAGAAAAAAATATAAATGATGGCAACATTAAAAATGCAGTTGACTATATAGTTCTCAATGAAGCAGGAGAAAAAATTTTTCTAACAGCTGATTCTAGCAAAAAAATTTCTTTTGGAGGCTATACTTTATTAAATGATGAAATAAAGATAAGTATTTTTAATTCTGTTAATATACATTTCAAAAAGAAGATAATAATTAAAGACAAAAATTATTTGATATTTGCAACAGTAAAATATGAAGTAGGTAGTTCAAGAGATTTAGAAAGTCTTTACAACGGTGTCTTGACAAGGATGTGGATAAAAGAAGATGTCTAAAAAAACTTTAGCTTTAAGTCATATTGATAATTACATAAATGGTGGAAAAAATACTATTCTTCTTTTAGAGAATAAGTTTTTTTATATTTTTAAAGTTCAAATAGAGAATGTCTTAAATGAAGAGGACAGAAAAGAAAAATTAGAAGATAGATTGGAAATAGTCTTTCCAAGATATAATTCTGATGATTTTGTATTGAGATATGAAATTCTGAAAAAAGATAAAAAGAGAGAAAATATAGTCGTTTATTTAATGGATATCAATTATTTAAGCGATTGTATTATTGATGATATGAAGGACTATGGTTTTATTTCTATTATTCCTTCTTTTTTTATATCTAGAGAGAAGAATAACTTAAATCATTATTTTAACTTCGATATAAGTGAAACTATGCTAGTTATAACAGAGTATATGAACAATAATATTTTAGATATACAAACTTTTAAACTAAGCAAGTCTTCACTTGATAATGAGGATTTTGAAGTTGAAGATAAATTCTCTATAATAAATACTTTTTTAGCTAATATTACTGAGGATATACATATAGTTTTCACTGGAGATAAAATAAATTTTGAAGATTTAGAACTAGAGAATAAGACTTATTCTTTTTATTCTGTTGATAATTTAGATTTTTCTAAGTATCCTAACTTTCTTCCTGAAGAATTGAGAAATAAATATTCTCTTTACTACATAGAAAGTAAATATTTATATATTTTGTTGGGACTTTCTATACTAACAATCATATTGACAATAATAATTCACTATAGTCTCAATAGTTCTGAAAAGAAATTAGAAGCCTTAGAGCTTGAAAGTACTAAAATTGAAGAAGAAATTGAGAATGCTAGAAATGAAATGGAAGAAATTGAAGTTGAAAGTAAGAATTTACAAGAGTTTCTTGTAAAAAAGGAAGATATGGATATAAAGATATCTTCATTTTTAGAAGAATTGACTTATCTTTGTCCTGAATACTTGAAAATATCTAGTATAGAATATGATGAAAATAAAATTTTCAATATAGAGGGTAAGACTGACAAAGTTGAAAGAATAACAAAATTTCTAGAAAATATAACAAACTCTAAAAATTTTATACTATCTAACTATGACTATATTTTGAAAAAATCCAATGAGATAGAATTTAAAATTGAAGTCAAGTATAGAGCTGTTCAGAGGTGAGTATATGTTTAAAGACTTAAAAATAAAAAATCTAAAGATAATAATTTTACTTGTTTGTTATCTTATAGTTTTTTACTTCCTTATTTTTAAAAATATTTTAAAACTTGTTGAAATAAAAGAATTAATCGAACAGGAAGATATAAAAATAGGAAGGCTTAACTATGAGAAAAATACAGTTTTAAAAGCATTAGCTTTGAAAAAAGAAGATTTTGAGAAAGAACAGAAAAAGATAGTAAAAAATGAAGAAGATGAAACTAAAAAGTCTTTTGACAATATTCCTTCACTTTTCAGATATATAGAAGATAAAATTACTAAAAATAATATTAACTTTCAAAATTTTGGAAGAAGTAGAAGAGAAGAAGATAAGTTAAATTTAACTATGACTTTCAAAGGCAAAGAAAAAGATGTTAAAAATTTTTTCTCAGATATAGAAAATGAAGATTATGATATTAATTTTTCTTCTTCATATTTAAAAATAACTGTAGATAAGAACTTATTAGAAGTAAAATCTAATCTTGTTGCCACAGTTTTAGATAAAAAAGAAGTAGTCGAAATTGATACAAATATAGGAGATAAAAATATTTTTCAATCTCTTAATTTAAATCCTAAAGAAAAAGAAGATGAAGAAAATTCTTATTCATATATGAGAATAGGTGACAAAACCTATTATAGAGTTTCAGCAAAAAAAGAAAATAATAAGAAGAACAAAAAGACTAAGACAAAAGACAAAGGTGAGGACAGATGAAAAAATTTACTCTAATATTATTTTTAATTTTAAATAGCTTTCTTTTTTCAATTGGATTAAATCGTGATGTCGATATTATTGATATGCCACTCCATGAAGTTTTAGCTGTTTTATCTAAAGAATGTGGTAGAAATTTAATATGTTCTAAGGAAGCTAAGGACATTGTGATTGATACATATTTTAATAAGGGTGAAGATTTAGACTCTGTTTTAGGATTTCTAGCTGAAACTTATGGTTTAACTATGAAAAAAGAAAATAATACCACAATCTTTATGCTAGCTAGTGAAAAAAATTCTAAAAAAGCTAAAATTATTGGTAGAGTTACCTCTAATAATATGTCTTTAGAAGGAGCTAGAATTGAATTAAAAGATTTGAATAAATTTGTTTACAGTGATAAAAGTGGAAATTTTATCCTAGATAATTTAGATAAAGATGTCTATGTTTGCAAGATTTCCAAAAAAGGTTATGAAGAAAAAGGAGAAATTATAGATAGTTCTAAGTCTATTTCTATTTTGAATGTAGATTTAAAAGAAAAAGCTGATAATTATACAAATAGACAAAATGAGGCTAATCTTGAAGATTTAAATTTCTATGAAGTTGATGGAAAATTTTATTATACTAAAACTTTTTCTCTTTTCAATGTCTCACCTGACGAAGTTTTAAAAGTTCTTCGTGAAACTTTTGGAGAAAATATAAAGGTAAGTAGCTTGAGTAAAGTTAATAAATTGGTTGTAAGTGCTGAAAGAGATATATTAGAAAACGCTATCTCTATAATAGAAGATATAGATAAAAATCCTAAACAAGTTAAGATAAGTTCTCAAATTTTAGATATATCTAATAATCTTTTTGAAGAACTAGGTTTTGACTGGGTATACAGACAAAATGTTGCAAGTGAAGAAAGAAATAGTCTGACTGCTATAATTTTAGGTAAGGCAGGATTAAATGGCGTAGGTTCTACTCTTAATATAGTTAGGCAATTCAATAATAAAAGTGATGTTTTGAGTACAGGATTAAATTTACTTGAATCAACTAATGACTTGGTTGTAAGCTCTGTTCCCACTCTTATGATAGCTAGTGGTGAAGAAGGAGAATTTAAGGTAACAGAAGAAGTAATAGTTGGAGTAAAGACAACTAGAGAAAATAAAAATGATAAACATACTGAACCTGTATTTAAAGAAGCAGGTTTGATTATGAAGGTTAAGCCTTTCATTAAAGATGATGACTATATTGTTTTAGAAATTAGTTTAGAATTAAGTGATTTCAAATTTAAGAGGAATGTTTTAAATATAAAGGATGTAAATTCAGGTACATATAACTCTGAAGGAGGATCTAAAGTTGGAAGAGCTTTAACAACAAAAGTTAGAGTTAAAAATGGAGATACTATCTTAATAGGAGGATTAAAAAAATCAATACAACAAAATATTGAAAGTAAAATTCCTATCCTAGGTGATATCCCTATTATAAGTTTTTTCTTTAAAAACACTACAAAGAAAAGAGAAAACTCAGATATGTACATAAAATTGAAAGTTGAAATAGAATAAATAATTTTTTTTGCAATTCATTTTACATTCATTTTTCTCCTATATACTTAGAGCATATAAGGGACATAGATAAACCCCTCCCTAATAAAATGAATATGTAGATAGAAAAACCACAAGTCTCTCCCCTCATTTCTTGTGGTTTTTTGTTTGCGGTAAAATGGGAGGTTGGTTCATTTTTTTAGTTGACAATTAGAGTTTTATGGGGTATACTGTAAAATAAATATTCATTATTAGATTGAACTAGGGGACTTCACGATAAAATGGAGAGGTTCAAACTAAGTTAAGAGGGGTAATAGTCGGGGGACAAAACAATCATACAAAAACTATTACATAAGAAAATTTAACTTAGGAGGTTAAAATGAAAAAGAAATTATTTGGATTATTCCTATTCTCCTTAATTTTATCATCATTAGCTTATGCAAAAATAAGAGATGCAGGAAATCAAGAAACAGCTCAAAATGTAGCTGAAACTAGTATAGTGAAACTAAGCCCTGAAGAAGAAAAAGAAGCTTTCAAGGCCTTAGAAAGAGCTAGAAAAAGAATTGAGAAAGAAGACAAGGAAAGAGAAGAAGCTCTAAAACTTGCTGAAAAACAAGCTCAAGAAGAAGCTAAAAGAATTGAAGAAGCTCAAGCAAAAGCTCAGGCTGAAGCAGAAGAACAACAAAAACAAGTACAACAAGTTCAAGAAACTATAGTACAAGAAAATGGAAATACTGTTACTGAAGTTGTTACTACTGCATCTGGTTTAACACCAAAAGAAGAAAAAGAAGCTTTTAAAGCTTTAGAAAGAGCTAGAAAAAGAATAGAAAAAGAAGATAAGGAAAGAGCTGAAGCATTAAAACTTGCTGAAGAACAAGCAAGAGCTCAAGCTGCTCAAACCGCTCAAGAATAAGGGAAATCTATATACACTGGGAAATAATAGAAAAAGCTATTGCGATTAATTTTGCAATAGCTTTTATTGTTTTTAATATAAAATTAAATTTTTATTTTTTTAATCTTTCATTTAGCTCTTTAGAAAGTTCTTCATATCCTTTTTTACCTAAAAGAGCAAACATATTTTTCTTATATGATTCAACACCAGGTTGGTCAAAAGGATTTACTTCTAATAAATAACCACTTATAGCACAAGCTTTTTCAAAGAAATAAATTAAATATCCTATATTAAAAGCATTAAGTTCTGGTATATTTATAATTAAGTTTGGTACTCCACCATCTATATGAGCAAGTAAAGTTCCTTCAAAAGCTTTATTATTTACAAAAGATAGTCCTTTTCCTTCTAAATAGTTAAGTCCATCTAAGTCTTCAGCTTCCTTTTTAATACTTATATCTTTAAGTGGATTTTCAACATTTAATATAGTTTCCATTAAGTTTCTTCTACCATCTTGAATATATTGTCCCATAGAGTGAAGATCTGTTGTTAAGTCAACAGAAGCAGGGAAAATTCCTTTTTTATCTTTTCCTTCAGATTCTCCATATAATTGTTTCCACCATTCAGAAATATAATGAAGTTTAGGCTCATAATTAGCTAAAATTTCAATATTATAGTCCTTTTTATATAATATATTTCTTATAGCAGCATATTTATAACAGTCATTTGAAGTAAAATCTTTTGAATAGTCTTCTCTTGCTGTTTGTGCTCCAACCATTAGATCATCTATACTTATTCCAGCAACAGCTATAGGAAGTAAACCAACAGCTGTTAGAACAGAGAATCTTCCTCCAACATCATCAGGGATTACAAACTCTTCATATCCTTTTTCATCAGTAAGTTTTTTTAGAGCACCTTTATTTTTATCAGTTGTAACATAGATTCTTTCTTTTGCTGCCTCACCATATTTATTTTCTAAAAGTTCTTTAAAAACTCTGAAAGCTATAGCTGGCTCTGTTGTTGTTCCAGATTTTGAGATTACATTTACTGAAAAATCTCTATCTCCAATAATTTCGATTAAATCTTTTAAATAAGTCCCTGATATATTTTGTCCTGCAAAATAGATTTCAGGAGCATTTCTTTTTTCTTTAGATAAAGAATTAAAAAAGCTATGACTTAAGCATTCTATAACTGCTCTAGCTCCTAAGTATGATCCCCCTATCCCAATAACTACTAAAACTTCAGAATCTGATTTTATTTTTTCACTAGCCTTTTTTATTCTAGCAAACTCTTCCTTATCATAATTAACAGGTAAGTCTAACCAACCTAGAAAATCATTTCCAGCTCCTGTTTTATTATGTAATTTTTCACTTACTAATTCAACTTTATTCTTAAGTTCATTTAATTCATTTTCATTTACAAACTTAGAAATTTTTGAATAGTCTAAACTAATTTTTTTCATTTTCCCTCCTAAAATATTTCTTTCCATTATATCATTATTTATATTTCTTAATAAATAAAAAATAAGAGACTGTTGCAAATTAAATTTGCAACAGCCCATTTTATAAAATGTGTTAGAACACTCGTGACTCTAGCACTCGTTAGGGTGTTAGTCGTGAGTAGTTCACATTTCTAAAAAAAGTCTTCACATCTTTCTGCTAAATTTTCACAAGCATTTGGATCATACTTTTCAACAGAGACAATTTTTATTTCTTCATCAATTGTCTTTTTAGCAAAAAATCTATCATAGATAGCCAAGAATATAAATCCTATAACTAATCCTATGAAACTACCAGCTATAGATTGCATTTCTGAAAATCCTAAACGATCTGCCACTATATAACCTAAAATCATCATAATAGGTGGAAAAACATATGCTATCATAGCAGCTTTTACAACATCTTTTTCAGATATTTCTAAGGTTACTAAATCACCTAATTCAACTTTTTGATTTATTTTAAATTCAAAATCGCTTCCCATTTTGTTGCTTTCACTACAACAACTACAATGCGAGCAAGAAGAACTTTTATATAATTTAATAGCAACAGTATCACCTTGAATTTTAGTAACAATTCCCTTGTTTACCATAGTTAACACCTCTCTTATTGTAAAATTTTTTCAAGTGATGTTAATATTATACTCCCAAAAATATAAAATTTCAAATTTTTACTAAATTAATCAAGTTTTTATTTGAAAGATTTTCCTATTATCTTTTTTAAATATGATATAATTAAAGTCTGAACCTCCCACGACT
>ERZ773233.1580-NODE-1580-length-13182-cov-6.032757_pt1 | contig 13182 bp, 11 predicted proteins | sample MGYA00580991_ERZ773233 | MGnify/ENA primary metagenome ERZ773233 (study PRJEB29015, sample SAMEA2738178) | human oral metagenome | biome: human oral; feature: human-associated habitat; material: saliva | place: China | collected 2161 ...
CTCGCCTGAGCAGCCTGCCGCTCCAGCAAACGCTGGCGAGAAGACCGGCGGCCCCACAGAAATTACGTTTGCTCTGGACTACACTCCAAACACCAACCACACCGGCATTTATGTGGCTCAGGAGAAGGGCTACTTTGACGAGGTTGGCCTCAAGATAACCATCCAGCAGCCACCTGCCGATGGTGCTGATGCGCTGATTGGTGCTGGTGGCGCACAGATGGGCGTTACCTACCAGGACTATATTGCTAACAGCCTCTCGTCTTCTAATCCGTTGCCGTATACCGCGGTGGCCGCTATCATTCAGCACAATCTTTCGGGCATTATGAGCCGTGAAGAAGATCACATTGTTCGTCCACGTGACCTTAATGATCGTACCTACGCAACGTGGAATCTCCCTGTTGAGCAGGCTACTATCAGGTCTGTTATGGAGTCTGATGGAGGAGATCCCTCCACGCTTAAGATGGTACCTTATGAGGTAGATGATGAGGTATCTGGCCTAAAAGCAAAGATGTTTGATGCAGTTTGGGCGTTCGAGCAGTGGGCTGTTCAAAACGCTCGTGTTCAGAACTTTGCATACAACTACTTTGCGTTTACAGCGATTGATCAGAGCTTTGACTATTACACTCCAGTCATTGCAGTAAATGATAGCTTTGCAAAAGAGAATTCAGATGCCGTTAAGGCATTTTTGAGTGCTACTAGAAAGGGCTACGAGTTCTGCGTCTCTAACCCAGACGAGGCAGCAGAGATTCTACTCAAAGCCGTTCCAGAACTTGATGCTGACCTGGTCAAAGCATCTCAGAAGTTCTTGGCTGCCAAATACATTGATGACGCCGAGAAGTGGGGCGTTATTGACTCTGCCCGCTGGCAGCGTTTCTACACCTGGCTCAATAACCAGCAGCTGCTAGAGAATAAGATTGATCCATCCGCAGGATTTACTAGTGAGTACCTTGGATAAGAAGCTTACTGACATAACAGAAGGCGCTGCTATGGACGCTTCTGGCGAGAAAAGCCTAGGAGCTGCATCTGCATGCAAGTCACAACAGGACGCGCCAGCACTTGAGGCGCGCAGCCTTACGTTGGTTTGGGGAAACGGCCAGGTAGTTGCCAAGGACATCTCGATTGAGCTGCAACCTGGCACCATTACCTGCTTGGTTGGTCGCTCGGGCTGTGGCAAGACAACACTGCTCCACGCACTTGCGGGACTTCTGGAACCGCAAGAGGGCAAGGTGCTGCTACATGGTGCTGACGTTACAGGGCACCCGGGACATATTGGCTACATGCTCCAGAAGGATTTGCTCATCCCAAGCAAGCGCATCATCGACAACGTAGCGCTTCCGCTTGAGCTGAAGGGTGTCTCACGCGCTGAGGCACGCGCACGGGCCCAGGAGATGCTGGAGCGCGGTGGACTTGAGCGCGTGGCACAAAGCTGGCCTCACGAGCTCTCAGGCGGCATGAGACAGCGTGTTGCGTTCCTGCGCACGGCGCTCATTGGCTCAGACATTATGCTGCTGGACGAGCCCTTCTCGGCACTAGATGCTCTTACACGGCGAGAAATGCGTGCGTGGCTCATGTCTTCCGTGAAAGAGTTTGGCCTCTCGGTGCTGGTGATCACGCACGATGTTGACGAAGCAGTTGCCATGGCTTCGCGCATTTTCGTGATGGCAGGAAGTCCCGCGCAGGGCGTAGTAACCAAGATTGTGGGCGTTGTTGAGCCGCTGGGCTGCGCTGATGCGGTGGAGGCAGGTTCTGCTCAAGCTACTGACCTGGCATCGTTTGACTTGAGCGCAGAGTTTTTAGCTGCCAAGCGAGAAGTGCTTTCGTTGCTAGGATAGTTGCCTGTGTGTTGTTGCAGGTATGCGGGTTTCTCGCCTTGAATTTGATGCAGAAAAAGACGTGAGAGTTTGTCTCTCACGTCTTTCTTGTTAGCTTGATTTGTGTACGCACAATTTTATTTGTGCAGCTAATTTGTGTAGCTTATTTACTCACTGAACTCGAGGAATGCACGATATCCGCGATATGCCTCGTAGATGTCGGCCTTGTTTGCAATCTCCCAAGGTGCGTGCATGGAGAGAACAGGAACGCCGCAGTCGATGACGTGCATACCGTATTTAGCCAGCATGTAAGCAATGGTTCCGCCGCCACCAGCGTCGACGCGGCCAAGCTCAGCGGTCTGGAATTGAACGCCAGCGTTGTCCATAATGCGACGAATCAGTGCTACGTACTCGGCATCAGCGTCGTTGGAGCCAAACTTGCCGCCACTGCCAGTGAACTTGTTGAATGCAAGGCCGTGACCCATGATGGCAGAGTTCTTGATTTCAAAGCTACCCGTAAAGCTAGGATCATAACCAGCAGAAACGTCGCTGGAGAGCATGTAGGAGTTGGCCATGCAGCGACGCAGGGAAAGTGGAGACTCAAAACCGGCAAGTGCCAGGACTTCTGCCATGATGTTCTCAAAGAAGAGGGAGTTCATGCCAGTAGCGCCAACGGAGCCAATCTCTTCCTTGTCGGTCAGGATGGTGACGGAGGTACGTGCAGGAGTGTCGCACTCAAGCTGCGCAATCAGGGAAGGGTAGGAGCAGCTGCGGTCGTCGTGACCATAGCCCAAGATCATGGAGCGATCAAAGCCCATGTCACGAGCAGGACCTGCAGGAACAATCTCAAGCTCAGCGGAGAGAAGATCTGCTTCCTCAATGCCGTAGAGGTCCTTCAGAATATTGATGACATTAGCCTTAACGGCTTCCTTTGGCTCATCGCCTTCTGCATCAGCGGGTTTCTCGCCATTCTGGCCCCAAACAAGTGGACGATTGCCAACAATAAGATCCAGCATCTCGCCCTCAATGACCTTGGAAGCAGTCTTTCCAAGCTGCTCAGCGCTCAAGTGGATGAGAAGATCGGAGATACAGAAAACGGGATCAGTTGGATCCTCGCCAACGCATACGTTTACGACGCTACCGTCTTTAAGTGCAAGAACGCCGTGAATTGCCAGAGGAATGGTGACCCACTGGTACTTCTTGACGCCGCCATAGTAGTGGGTGTCAAAGGTGGCAAGCTCATTGCGCTCCTCAAGTGGGTTCTGCTTGACGTCCAGGCGAGGGGAGTCGATATGAGCACCAAGGATGTTCAGACCCTCTTCTAGGGACTTGGTACCAATTTGAACAAAGATGACGGACTTGCCGCGAATGTCTGCGTAGACTTTGTCGCCAGCCTTGAGGGTTTTACCTGCTGCGATGGCGTCAGAAAGCTTGATGTAACCTGCTGCCTCTGCAAGCTTGATAGCGCTTGAAGCGCACTCGCGCTCAGTCTTGTTCTCTGAGATAAAGTTTCTGTAGCCCTCGGCAAACGACTGGAGTTTGTCCAGGTCTTCTGAGGTGTACTTTTTCCATGCGTTTGTGGTTTCCATACCCATCCTTTCTGTAGCAAGCTTTGTGTGAGCTGCTGCTTGTTGTTGCTGTTAGGTGTGCCGACCGCGCTGCGACCGCGACTTAGTTGCCTCCGTTGGAGCTGTTTGAGCCAGAACCGCTGGAGCCACTGTCAGAACTATTACCAGAGCCAGAGTTTTGATTGGAACCAGAATTGCTGCTTGAGTTGCCCGTTCCAGAGTTGTTGCTGGAAGAATTGTTCTCAGACGAGTTGCTTGAGCTGCTAGAATCGCTGGTTTTTTCCGAGCTAGACGAGTTGTCGGAGCTGGTGTTCTCTGACTTCTTGGAGTCAGTGCTCTCCGAAGAGGAATCCTTGGAATCAGTGGACTTGCTTGACTCGTCGGTCTTCTCGCTAGAGGAGTTGGAATCGTCTTTTTTATCCGTTGAATTGCTGGTATCTGCAGTTTTTTCCGTCACAACTGGGGTTGTGCTGACCTTTGGACCAAGACCGGATCCATCGGTGATATAGCTGAGGAACATGGCATACAGAATAACTGCGGAAATGGTAAAGATAATTGAAAGAATGGTTACGATAGTCAGAACCTTCATACGCTTACGCGATATTGTTGGCGTGCGATATTGTTGAACTGCATTTGCGTAGCTCTGTTGGGCGGGTGCGTACTGTGGTATCTGCTGGGTAACGTCGACAGGACTTTGATCCACATAGGGATGCGTTGGGAGAGTAGAATCAGCGTCTGCGTAAGAGCTGTCTACCTGCTCATTCTCGGAGTTGCGAAAAGAATGCGTGGAGCGTCTAATAACGTTCTGGTAAATCTGCGAGGCAAGTGCCGAAGCTGCTGCACCAACGGCTACGCCAATGATTGAACCAGCGATACCAATTTGATTTGATAGCACAAATGCGGTTACCGCAGCTAGAGAAGTTGCTAAGATTTGCGTGAACGAGACGCCCTTAAGAAGGCCTGGCTTTTCAGCGTGTGTATCATCTGCAGTTTTTGCAGGGGAGCCAGCAGGCGGATTGCTGGGCGCATTGCCGAGCGAATTCAGTTGAGTTTTATCTGCATCAAAGTGTTTGTAAGTCACAAGATGCTCCTTTCTTTGAACAGATAGACTACCTCATTTTTGTGAAGATGTGATGTATCGTCGCTAAATGGCAACATCAGAGGGCATTAAGTTTCATCCAGCACACAACTTCAGTGTTGGAAATGGCGAGAAGTTCTGTGAGTAACTAAGCGATTTTCTTATGCGCGTGTTTCTCGTCATGTATTTGTTAAAAACGACCGCTTAAAAGGTGATGAAACAAGGTATCATTTATATATATTGGTTATCCGTCAAACGGAGGTTTAGCATGCTTGTAAGCGCAAAAGCCATGCTCCAGAGTGCCGAAAAGGGTCAGTATGCCATCGGCGCATTTAACGAGAACAACCTTGAGTGGACCGCAGCAATCCTTGATGCAGCAGAAGAGCTTCAGTCTCCTGTCATCATTCAGTGCACCGGCGGCGCAGCAAAGTGGCAGATTAGCTACCGCGTTGTAGCAGACATGGTTCGTCGTCTTGTCGAGGACAAGAACATCACCGTTCCAGTTGCTCTCCACCTTGACCATGGTTCATATGAGGATGCATTCAAGTGCATTGAGGCTGGATTCACTTCCATCATGTATGACGGCTCTCACGAGGCTGATTTTGAGACCAACCTTAAGCGTACCGAGGAAGTCGTAAAGGCTGCTCACGCAAAGGGTATTTCTGTTGAGGCAGAGGTCGGCGGTATCGGCGGCACTGAGGACGGCATCACCGCAAAGGGTGAGCTTGCTGATCCTGAGGAGTGTGCAAAGATTGCTTCTCTTGGCGTTGACTTCCTTGCTTGCGGCATTGGTAACATCCACGGTATCTACCCAGAGAACTGGGAGGGTCTCTCCTTTGACCAGCTCAAGGCTATCAAGGAGCGCGTTGGTGATCTTCCACTTGTTCTTCACGGTGGCACTGGCATTCCTGTAGAGCAGGTTCAGAAGGCTATCTCTATGGGTATCTCCAAGATTAACGTCAACACCGATCTTCAGCTTGTTTTTGCTGAGGCAACCAAGAAGTACGTTGAGGCTGGCCTTGTTGACAACGGTAAGGGCTACGATCCTCGTAAGCTCCTGAAGCCTGGTCGCGAGGCAATTGTCGAGCGCACCAAGGAGCTCATCCGCGAGTTTGGTTCCGACGGTAAGGGCTGGAACTAATCTGCAGCATACGCTGAACGCGCGATGAAGCGTCGCACGCTCGCAGCTAGTTAAAGCGACGGACCTGGATTTTTCCAGGTCCGTTTTTTGTTTGGGGTGTAATAAGCTGTCACCTGGCGCATCTGCTGCGAGTCTGATGCGCACCCAGCGTGCGTCCTTCTCGCGAGAAACCCGGTGCACTCCAGAGCCCTCTTGCCATGTAGGTCCCACCGCACACGACAATAAAACCGCAGCTTAAACTTTTACTCAGCGGTAGGGTTGTCGGTGGGGGACACGTGCATGTTGCCTTCGTTGCGGGCGATGTCTGCGAGCGTCTTGCTGTCCAGGAAACTGGAGGTCATGCGGCCAAGGTCGCGCCAAATGTTGATGGTGGTGCAGGACTCCATCTGGGGACAGAGGGTGGTGTTTGTACAGTTCAAGCAGCTAGCGGGCGCAAGATTGCCCTCGGCTGCGCGAAGAATCTCGCCTAGCGTGTAGTCCTCGGGTTTGCGCGTGAGGCGATAGCCGCCGCCCTTTCCGCGCAGGCTCTCAACGTAGCCAGCCTTGTGCATCAGGGCAATGACCTGCTCAAGGTACTTGCGCGAGATATTCTGGCGCTCGGAAACATCGCCCAGAGAGACCCATCCCTCGTGAACAGCCAGGTCAGCCATTGCGCGGAGCGCGTACATTCCCTTTGTAGAGAACATTCCAGCCACGGCTACTCGCCGCCCTTGGCGCGCTCGCCCTCGGTGCCGTCCTCGGTGGTAGATGCACCGGCTGCGGCAGAACCGCTGTTGTGAGCCTCGAGCATCTCTTCGAGCGTATGCCATGCCAGCTCGGCGCACTTAACGCGTGCGGGCATGTGAGCGATGTCGTGCAGAATGTTAGCGTCTTCCAGCTGGTCAAGCACAGCCTCGTCGGTCTCTTCTCCGCGAATCATGCGTCCAAAGAGTTTGCAGAGCTCAATGGCCTCTTCTGGGGTGCGGTCAATCATCAGATCGCTCATGATGTCGGCTGATGCCTGAGAGATTGCGCATCCGCTGCCCACAAAAGCAGCCTCGGCAATCTTGCCGTCCTCTATGCGCACGGAAAACGTGAGCTCATCGCCACAAGAAGGGTTAACGCCCTCGTGGGAGATGGTTGGATTATCCATCTGGTATTTGTAATCGGGGTGAGAAACGTGGTCCATAAACTCAGCGTTATACAGGTCGTTTGCTGCCACTTATTTCAACTCCTTGTTTTATTTGTTGCTGACCGCGCTGCCAAAGATCTTCCATACCTGGTTAAGACCCTCGACGAGCTGGTCAATATCGTGTTTATCGTTGTAGAACGCAACAGATGCGCGGCAAGTACTGGACTCGTGCAGCTCAATCAGAAGCGGCTCGGCGCAGTGATGACCAGCGCGAATGCAAACGTTATTCATGTCTAGGATGCTCGAGACGTCGTGTGGATGAACGCCGCGCACGTTAAACGCCACAGCGCCCACGTGGTTTTGTCCCAGCTTAGAGCCAACAATGTCAACAAAGTCCAGCGTGCACAGCTGCTGCACCAAGTACCTGGCGAGAAGTTCTTCTCGTTTCTCGATTTTTGCCATATCCAAGCCGTTGAGATATTCGACAGCGGCGCCGGTAGCATAGATACCTGCGGCGTCCTGTGTGCCTGCCTCAAACTTCTCAGGAACAGGAGCCCAAACAGCGCTGGTTTCGGTGACAGAATCAATCATCTCGCCGCCGGTAAGAAAGGGCGGCATGGCGTCGAGCAGCTCAGCGCGACCCCAGAGCACGCCAATACCCATAGGTCCACACATCTTGTGTGCCGAGAAAGCCAGCAGGTCGCAGTCAAGATCATGCACGTCAATAGGGATGTGGGGCGCTGATTGAGCGGCGTCAACAACCATGTAGGCACCCATGGTGTGAGCGCGCTTAGCAATGGCCTTGATGTCATTGCGGGTGCCCAGTACGTTGGAGACGTGTGTGACAGACACAATTTTGGCACGCTCGGTAATCTTTGACGCAATCTCTTCAGGCGTAATCTGGTACTGCGAATTCATGCGCAGGTACACCAGGTTAGCGCCGGTAGCTTTACAAATTTGCTGCCATGGGATGATATTGGAGTGGTGTTCCATAATGGAAATGACCACGTCATCGCCTGGCTTGAGTGCATAGCGGCCAAGGCTTGAAGCAACCAGATTAAGCGCCTCAGAAGTGTTGCGCGTAAAGATAATCTGCTGACTTTCTGGCTTGCCGTTTTTATCGACAGCTCCAATGAACTTTGCAATTGAAGCACGAGCTCCCTCGATAGCTGCGGTTGCTTCCACACTCCAACGGTACAATCCGCGCAGTGCGTTTGCGTTCATGGTCTCGTAGAAGCCAGACTGCGCCTCAATAACCGCACGGGGACGCTGAGAAGTAGCAGCGCTGTCCAAGTAAGCTACCTCGGGGTTTGCTGCCAGCAGTGGAAAATCTGCCTTGTAAGGGTTATCGGTAATCTGAGCAACCTCTGCGTCGGTCATTACGCGACACCACCTTTGCTGGAATCGACTTCGGCGCTTGCAGTGTCCGTCGTATCGTCACTAGCTGCAGCTTCGTCATAGTCGTGAGCAATTTCTGCGCCCAGCTCAGCCTCGCAACGCTCAACAGCCACGCGGTGGGAAATCTCCTCAGGCGCGTTGATGATGGCGTCTTCAAAGAGAGCGCGTATAAACAGCTGCTCAGCAGCCTGGCGAGAAAGTCCTCGAGCCGCAAGGTAATCAAGCTGCTCAGGGGAGACAGATCCAATAGTAGCTCCGTGGTTACCAGCAACATCGTCCTCATCGCAGAGAATAACAGGCATGGTCTTGTTGACAACGTCGTCACCAAGGATCATGACCGTTTCAATCTCGTTGCCCTGAGCATCCTTTGCGCCGCGGACAAGATCGATGGTTGCGCGAAGCGTCTTCTTGGCTGCCTCGTTAAGGACGCCAGACTCGGTGAGCTGCGCGCGCGTAGAGGTACCACGCATGCGTACCAGGTGATTGATATCAAGCGTCTCTTCGTGAGTAGCGTGATAGCGATTGTTGAGGTCCAGGCGAGCTCGAGCGCCAACTAAGTTGGCGGTAAGGCCAAGGCCAACGGTTGATCCACCTAGAGCGTACTGCTTAACGTCAACAGCAGCGTCCTGGTGAATCTCAAGGCCAACACTTTCAAGGTGCTGCTGGCCCTCATTGACGCCAAGCATCTCAATAAGGTGCAGCTTGGCACCAGCCTCAACTACAATGCGGGTGAGCGCAGCGCTGGTTGGAAGTGCGTCGTCGTTCGCGTCGCTGCCTGCAGGCGCGTCGCCGTCAACATCGCCTGCAAACGCTGCGATGACTACGGTAGCCTCGGCACCTTTGCGCACAATGATGCCGGTGTTAGCACACTGATTTTGAGCTGCAGAAACAGCAACAACAATAGGCTCTTCTCGCTTGGTATGAGCGGGAACATTGTAGAAATCAGACTTGAATGCCTGAGACTCTACGTAGTCGGTAACCTCTTGGCCCATTCCACACTCAATGCGCTCAAAAAGGCGAGGCAGAGGCAGGTACACCTTGCCTGCATCAGCGTGATTAGGGACGGTAACTGACAGTGAGTTAGCGCGTAGACGGTTCCATGTCTGAGCTGCAGGAACGTTAGCGCGATTAATCAAAACGTTATCCATTAGCCAATCGCTCCTTCCATCTCAAGTTTAATCAGGTTGTTCATCTCAACGGCGTACTCCATTGGAAGTTCCTTTGAGACAGGGTTTGCAAATCCGTTTACTACCATGGTGCGAGCCTCAGCCTCAGAGCAGCCGCGGCTCATTAGGTACAAAACGGTGTCGTCAGAAATACGGCCAATAGTTGCCTCGTGGCCAATCTGAGCAGTCGCATTGCGAACATCCATCTCTGGGATAGTGTCGGAGCGGCTGATGTTATCCAGCATCAAAGACTGGCACGAGAATGCCACGCGAGCGTTTTCTGCCTTACGTCCAACGGTCACGGCTGAGCGGAAAGTGTTGACGCCACCGTCCTTGGAGATGGATTTAGTGTCAACGTTTGCCGAGTTATTGGAGCCGTTGATAATCACCTTGCAGCCTGTATCCAGGTCCTGCGTAGCGCCTGCAAATGTAATACCGGTGAACTCGCAGTTAGAGGAATCGCCGTTCATGATCGTAGAAGGGTAGAGGTAGGAAACGTGGCTACCAAAAGAACCCGAGACCCACTCCATTTTTGCATTGCTACCAATGATGGCGCGCTTGGTGTTGAGGTTGTACATGTTCTTGGACCAGTTTTCGATGGTCGAGTAGCGCAGACGAGCGCCGTCCTTAACAAAGAGCTCAACAGCTCCTGCATGGAGGTTTGCTGCATAGTATTTAGGTGCAGAACAGCCCTCAATAAAGTGCAGATCAGCGCCTTCCTCAACAATGATAAGCGTGTGCTCAAACTGGCCAGCACCCTGAGCATTAAGCCTAAAGTAGCTTTGAAGCGGGTAGTCCAGAGTGACATTTTTAGGAACATAGACAAAAGAACCGCCAGACCACACGGCATAGTGCAGTGCCGCAAACTTGTGGTCTGAAGGAGGAATCAGCTTGCCAAAGTACTCTTTAACAACAGGCTCCCACTGTGGATCGTGCAGAGCATCCTCAATAGTGGTGTAAATAACACCCTGCTCAGCAACTTCCTCACGCATGTTGTGATAGACAATCTCAGAATCGTACTGAGCACCAACACCAGCAAGGCTCTCTGCCTCTGCCTGTGGAATGCCCAGACGATCAAAGGTATCCCTAATATCCTCAGGTACGTCGTCCCAGCTATTTGCCTGCTGAGTCTTTGGCGAGACATACGTGGAGATATGATTCAAATCCAAACCTGCAATAGAAGGTCCCCAGTTGGTAGCCATCTGGCGCTGGTGATAGGTTTCCAGGGCCGACAACCTCATCTGGAGCATCCACTCGGGCTCTTCTTTTTTCTCGGAAATAGCACGCACAATTTCTGGCGTAAGGCCATCATCGTAGCGCTCGTAACCCTCTTCGGACTTGGTAAAGTCGTAGAGCGAGCGGTCTACGTCAGCGACCTCAGATCGCTTCTTCTCGCTCACTAGTTAGCACCGCCCTCATCAGCTTGGCTCTCAAAACGCTCAAAGCCCTCGTGGTCAATCTGGTTGATGAGGTCAGCAGGACCATCTGCCACCAGGTGACCCTTAACCATAACGTGAGTGCGGTCAATCTCAAGGCGCTCAAGAATACGGGTGTTGTGAGTAATGATGAGCAGCGAGCCGTCGCAGGTCTCGCGATAGGCCTGAATGCCCTTTGAAACAACGGAGAGTGCGTCAACGTCCAGGCCAGAGTCTGTCTCATCGAGAATGGCAAGTTTAGGCTGGAGCAGCAAAAGCTGGAGCATCTCAACCTTTTTCTTCTCGCCACCAGAGAAGCCAACGTTAAGCTCACGCATCAAGAAGCCCTGATCAAGCTCAAGCTGATCAGAAATCTGGCCAACACGCTGACGGAACTGACGAGCGGTCATCTTAAGCTCAGGGCGCATCTGTGTAATGGTACGCAGGAATGAATAAAGAGGAACGCCAGGAACCTCAACAGGCGCCTGGTAGGAGAGGAAAATGCCTGCAAGGGAGCGCTTGTCTGCGGCAAGCTCGGTTACGTCCTCGCCGTTAAAAATAAGAGAACCATCGGTAATCTTATAGGTAGGATCACCCATAATGACGCGGCCAAGTGTAGATTTACCTGCGCCGTTAGGCCCCATAAGAACATGAGCCTGGCCATCACCAATGCTCAAATCAATTGAATGCAGGATGGATTTCTCCTCAGTACCTGCGGAAATTCCGTTTACACGGAGTAGCTCAGTTGCCATAAATCTCTCTCCAAATATCTCTACGTGCAAGCACGTGATACGTTTGTGACTAGTCAGTTTGAGCAGCTCTGGCGTGAGCTGAACTTTCTGCTAGTGCGTTTTTGCAGTGAAGACAAACGCCAATATCACTGACGTTTTTGTCATACCCCAAAATCCGCTAATTCATACTAAATGGTAGGAATTAAAAAGCAACCCCTACATGAGCACTTTTTCACGTTTTCTAGAAAATAATCGGATTTTTTCATAGGTTTCAAAAGTTATAAAAGCTTTTCTGCGCCAGAGTAGCCTCTCACGGGTAAACTAGAAACGTCTATGTTGTTACAAGGAGGATTCATGGGTCAGAGAATTCAAGGTACCGAAGATCTTTATGGTGGCTATATGCGTTCTTGGGAGCATATGCAAGATGTTGCCCGCCATCTGTTTGGTACTTATGGCTTTGACCGCATTGAGACTCCTGCGCTTGAGCAGGTAGATACCTTTGTTCACGGTATTGGTGAATCAACCGATGTAGTACGCAAAGAGATGTTCCGCGTTTTTTCAGGCGCGCTACTTGATGATTTACTTGCTGCCGGCAATGAGTCCGGTCTTAAGCCTCGTCAGCGCATGGCTATGCGTCCTGAGGGAACTGCTGGTGTGGTCCGTGCTGCTGTTGAGCATAACTTTGTGCCACAGGGAGGAACTCCTGCAAAGCTTTGGTACGCCGAGTCAATGTTCAGAGGAGAGCGTCCTCAGAAAGGCCGTCTGCGCCAGTTCCACCAGGTAGGTGTTGAGTGGCTTGGAGCCTCTGATCCAGCTGCCGATGCAGAGTCCATCATCATGTTGATAAAGTTTTACGAGCAGATGGGTTTCTCGCCAGCTGATATGAAGCTCATGATTAACTCTATGGGTGACGCGGAGTGCCGCCCAGCATATCGCGAGAAGGTCAAGCAGTTCATTCTTGATCATAAGGATGAGATGTGTGAGGACTGTCTTGAGCGTGCAGAGATTAATCCACTTCGTGCGTTTGACTGCAAAAATGAGAGCTGCCACGTGGTTATGAAGGACGCTCCGCTCATTTCTGACAACCTGTGTGATGATTGCCGTGCTCACTATGAGCAGGTCAAGGCATATCTGGACGCTGCTGGTATTTCGTATGTTGAGGATCCAACGCTTGTTCGAGGCTTGGATTACTATACGCGCACTGTCTTTGAGGTAGAGATTCCAAACGCTGGCGTTGGCGCTATCGGTGGTGGCGGCCGTTATGACGGTCTTGTTGAGCTTGAGGGCGGAAAACCAACCCCAGGCGTTGGATTTGCTGTTGGCTTTGAGCGCATTATGCTGGCGCTGGAGGCTCTTGGTATTGCGGCTGAACCTGCGGCTCCAAGCTGCGTGTATGTTGCTTGTGCAGGTGCTGAGCAGGCTCCTGTTGTATTTGATACCGTGTTGGCATTGCGTGAAGCTGGTATTAGATGCGAGGCTGATCGTACTGGTCGTTCGCTGAAGGCTCAGTTTAAGCAGGCAGATAAGATGGGCGCAACGCTTTGCGTGGTCATTGGTCCAGATGAGGTTGAGGCTGGTGCGGTAACCCTTCGTGATATGGAGTCTCACGAGCAGGTACAGGTACCTGCTAACCAGCTTGTTGCTGAGGTTAAAGCAAGACAGTAATCAATAACATTAATGTTAAATTAAGCCCTCTCATGTTAAACTACCTCCCATTTCTTGGACATAAGAAATGGGAGGTAGTTCATATGCAGGTGATTATG
>ERZ773233.1583-NODE-1583-length-13175-cov-3.121646_pt1 | contig 13175 bp, 10 predicted proteins | sample MGYA00580991_ERZ773233 | MGnify/ENA primary metagenome ERZ773233 (study PRJEB29015, sample SAMEA2738178) | human oral metagenome | biome: human oral; feature: human-associated habitat; material: saliva | place: China | collected 2161 ...
CCCCCCGCCACTCGCTCTCCGTGTACTGGCCTCGAACCACACGGCGACGGATCTCGTCATCGGACATAGGACGGAAGGATTGATAGACCTTCACGACCTCATTGCGAAAGTGATCTGCATTGAACTGAACCGGAGGCTCCATGGCGGTGAGAGCGACTAGCTGAGCGAGGTGATTCTGTACCATATCTCGTAGAGCACCCGTCTGATCGTAGAATCCACCACGACTCTCGATACCCATATTCTCTACGGCTGTGATCTCGATACGATCGATGTAGTTACGGTTCCAGAGAGGCTCAAAGATCCCATTAGCAAAGCGCAGTGCCATGATATCCTGTACCGTCTCCTTCCCCAGGAAGTGGTCGATACGATAGAGCTGATGCTCCTCAAAGCCTTCTTTATAGATCTTGTTTAGATCTAGCGCAGACTCTAGGTCATAGCCGAAGGGCTTTTCAATGACGATACGGCGAAGCACTTCTGATCCGTCAGTCTGTTCCTCTTCATTCAGACCAACACTCATCAAGTGCTGGGGAACGACTCCATAGAGAGAGGGTGGAGTAGAGAGGTAGTAGATGTAGTTCCCTGGGTTAGCTATGACTGTATCAAGCTCTGCTAGACGCTCCTTAAGTCGAGGATAATCGGTCTGCAAAGCTGGATCCATAGCGAGGTAATGTACAGAGGCGAGGAATTGCTCCGCTAGTGAAGCGTCATATTCTCCTTCGGCTAGATACTTCTGTAACGAAGTATCTAGATGAGGGCGATAGGTCGCATCGGTATAGTCTGTACGTCCAAGACCAAGGACTGCAAAGCGAGTCGGGAGCTTGTCTTGCTTGAAAAGCTGATAGAGCGAAGGTATGAGCTTACGCTTCGTAAGGTCTCCTGATCCTCCAAAGATGACGAGGATGAGACTCTCAGGCTTCTTATAGAATGAAGTCATGATGACCTTTAGATATTATAGGTAGATGAAGAGGTGTCCCCTCCATGGCCTGTCCAGTTTTCATGGAAGAAGACTCCACGGGGCTGATCAATGCGCTCGAAGGTATGAGCACCAAAGAAATCTCTCTGGGCCTGTACCATATTGGCTGGTAGGCGACGTGTCTTGAGAGAGAAGAAATAGCTCAAGGCTGAAGAGAAGGCTGGTACGGGACATTCTGCCTCGATAGCACGCATGACGATGCGTCCCCAGTCAGCCTGTGCTTCCTGGATCTCTTGGATGAAGTAGGGAGCGAGAAGTAGGTGCTCCAGCTCTGGATTTGCCTCGTAGGCAGAAGCGATGTCATTGAGGAAAGAGGAGCGAATGATACATCCATTTCGCCAAACACGAGCGATGGAAGCGAGGTCAAGCTCCCAATGGTTTGCTCTTGAAGCTGCAGCTAGAAGAGCGAATCCCTGAGCATAGGAGATGATCTTTGAGGCATAAAGGCTACGCTGTAGGGCTAGGATGTCATCCTCAGTCAGTGTCGTAGGATGCTGCTTCTCTCCATATACTTTAGAGGCTGAAGCACGAAGACTAACCATAGAGGAGAGGCTACGCTCATAGACTGCTGTAGCTATGAGACCTAGATGCTGACCATACTCTAGAGAATTGATGACTGACCACTTCCCTGTTCCCTTTTGGCCTGCAGCATCAAGGATCTGATCAATGAGGTAGTCTCCATTTTGCTCTTTATGTGCAAGGATGGAGGCTGTGATTTCGATGAGATAGCTACTGAGCTTATCTGCATTCCATGAAGCGAAGATCTTAGCCATCTCTTCGTTAGAAGCACCACCGACCGAGCGTAGGAATCCATAGGCATCAGCGATGAGCTGCATATCGCCATACTCAATGCCATTATGCACCATCTTTACGAAGTGTCCTGAACCACCAGAGCCGATCCAGGAGCAACAGGGGGCTCCATCGTCAGCCTTTGCTGCTATCTGAGTAAAGATCGGCTCGAGGGTAGGCCATGCCTCCTTTGCCCCCCCAGGCATAATAGCAGGTCCATTGAGAGCACCTTCTTCACCCCCTGAGATGCCACAGCCGACGAAGAATACTCCATGCTCACGCAGGGAAGCCTCACGACGCTCAGAGTCCTCCCAGTTAGAGTTCCCTCCATCGATGACGATGTCTCCAGCCTCAAGGTAGGGAAGAAGGGCTTCGATGACAAGGTCCACGGGCTTACCTGCACGGATCATCATCATGATTTTGCGAGGACGTTCGATGGAGGCTACGAAGTCCTTGAGGTCGGTGAAGCCAAGGAATCTCTTCCCAGCTCCACGTCCGGACATAAAGCGAGAGACCACTTCGGCTTCAGCGCCTTCAGCACGGTTATAGACAGACACCTGGAAGCCATTGCGCTCCATGTTGAGGGCGAGGTTCTCACCCATGACGGCTAGGCCGATGAGCCCGATGTTAGATAGCTTATTCATATGGAATAGGTTTGTCAGAAGAATGTATCGAGGAAATGCCTAATAGTAGACACTCAATAGTACTAAAAGTAGAGCGAGAAAGGCAGGAAGACCCTGCTTGAAGAGAATACTCTTACTCGAGCGCCATGCTCCATATAGAGCTGCCACAAGGATGCAACTGAGGAAGAAAAGCTGGATATACACAGACCAGCTAGGATCTGTGATGAAGAGTCCCCAAAGGAGCCCTGCTGCTAGAAAACCATTGTATAATCCTTGGTTAGCAGCGAGTCCTTGTGTCCTCTCAAAGAGCTCGTCAGGTAAGGCGCCTTTGAAGACTTCCTTACCCTTTGTTGTCCAAGCAAACATCTCGATCCAGAGAATGTAAATATGCTCTATCGCCACGAGTGCCACGAGGATACTAGCCAGAGTAGACATCTATATGTATCGTTTTAAAGAGATGGAGTTGTAGGATCTATTAGGAAGGCTTAGTCTCGTTTAAGACTGAGGAGGATCCTAGGGTACTCATTTACAGAAACGGGTGTGTCTTTGAAAAAGTTCATCTACTCTCGTCTTACTGGGCTGAACAATCACCCCCTAAAGTTAGTTTCATCAGTGATATAAGCATTCACTCACTGACGTCTCCCTGCAAGGAGCGTCTACATTCCCAATGATTCTATGGCAACAGTAACCCTAAAGAACAGCATCACTATTAATCTCAATGGTGAACTCCCTGCAGTAGGCGCTCAGGCTCCTAACTTCGGAGGTGTCAAGACAGACCTCAGCGAACTTCATCTAGAAGATCTTCGTGGACAGCGTGTCGTATTGAATATCTTCCCTAGCGTCGATACAGGGGTATGTGCAGCGAGCGTACGTCGCTTCAATGCCGAAGCATCTAAGCTAGAGAACACGACCGTTCTTTGTGTCTCGAAGGATCTGCCTTTTGCTCAGGCTCGCTTCTGTGGTGCAGAAGGTCTTGACAAGGTCATTCCTGTTTCGGAGTTCCGTCATACGTGCTTCCAGGATAACTATGGTATGCTTCAGCAGGATGGTCCTCTAGCAGGCCTCTTCGCTCGTGGTGTCGTCGTCATCGACGAAGCTGGTAAGGTCCTCTACTCTGAGCTTGTCCCAGAGATTACCGAAGAGCCTAACTACGAGGCAGCTCTAGCAGCTCTAGCACGCTAGGATCTTTCCTTGATATAGCATTAGGAGCGCATCTCTCAAATGAGGGATGCGCTCCTTTCTTTTTTATCTGCTCGAGGAGAATGGAGAGTTCCTTTGGGTTCCCTCTAGCATGCTAGCTGGGATAGCTATGCAGGAATAGGATGCTGTAGTCGGATTTCTAGAACCACTTGATGCGGCGGAAGAGGTAGAATGCTAGGGAGGAGATAAGCACCGAGGTACAGAAGATGACGAGGAATGCCCAGTACCACTCTCCGAGGTAGATGTCCACGTTCATCCCGAAGAAGCTAGAGATCATCGTCGGGATAGTCAGTACGATAGAGATACTCGTCATACGCTTCATGATCGTATTGACGTTGTTCGAGATGATATTTGCTGAGGCATCCATCATGCTCGTGACAATATCCGTGTAGATATTGATGGTATTATAGGCTTGTCGCAGTTCGATACTTACATCCTCAAAGAGGTCGGGATCGACATTGGAGGCTCGGGATGTGGTACGTAGGCGTCCCAGCATAGCTTCGTTGCCTCGGATAGAGGAATTGAAGTAGACCAGTGATCGCTGTAGTCGCATGATACGGAGTAGATCCTCATTACGGATGCTGAGCTCTAGCTCTTTCTCTGCTCGATTGATCTCGAGGGACATCAGCTTCAGATACTTCAGGAACCATACGGCAGAGGAGTAGATCATGCGGGTGATGAACTCCATTTGGTTGGATATTCCGATGTGCTTCCGTCGGATGTGGTTGATGAAGTCGGGGAGGATCTGTGTTCGCCGGTAGCAGACGGAGACTGTCGCCTGTGGGCTAGTGATGATACCAATGGGCACGGTCTGATAGGGCATACCCTGCCCCCCTCCATCTAATGGGATGCGTAGGATCGTCAGTAGCCAATCATCCTCACGCTCGGCACGAGGGCGCTCGTCGATATCGGCGATATCGGAGAGAAACTCACGTGGGATGCCAAGCTCACGAGTGAGGAAGAGGAAATCATCTTCGTCGGGGCACTCGACATGTACCCAGCAAGAGGGGGTGAAACTATCAAGCTCGGGTAGTCCAGGTTCAAAGCTGAGGAAGCTCTTCATTATCTCTAGGGGTGTCTGTTCGTCTATTGGGGAGTGATACGTCTTTTCCCGAGATCTTCTCTCGGTGGAGTCGACTCACCCAGTGAACTGCTACCCGATGCACGAAGAGCAAAGGTGGAGTAGGACAAGAGGTAAGACGACCTAGCTACAAGCGCTTTCACAGCGCTTACTCGGAGGGAGGGAGTCGTCCATAGGTGGCTACTTGAATGTTGTACTACTTGAATTGAGGACTTTACTGGAGGGGATCCATTCCCTCGATGGGGAAAGAGGTTCTTGCCTCAAGCGAAGATTTCAAACAAAGATACAAAAACCTAGTAGTATGCCCCTGTTATTCGATCATGAAAGTTCGATTACACATCTCATGATCAATGCCTCGACGACAAGGGAAACCTAATCTTCGAGGCATCGAGACCTGCCCATAGCGATAGAGCATCAGAGCTATTCAGTGAGCTTGGGAGAACGAAAGCGTATGACGCTGTGCCGCTCTTGCCATTATTCTCCTAAGATCTCTGCTTTGTGTGACAGATAGGTAGTGATATCCTTATCCCCACGTCCGCTCACAGTGAGTACGACTACATCCTCTGGATGGAACTTCATGTATGGAAGGAGCGCTAGGGCGTGGCTACTCTCTAAGGCAGGGATAATACCTTCCAGACGTGTCAGCTCGAAAGCGGCACGCAGGGCTTCATCATCATTGATAGATAGTACCTCTGCTCGCTGCTGTACAGCTATCTGTGAGATTAGTGGACCAATGCCAGGATAATCTAATCCTGCAGAGATGGAATAGGGCTCTTGTACCTCCCCTTCGGGCGTTTGGATCACGAGCGTACGACTGCCATGCAAGATGCCCTCTGTCCCGATATTGATAGTCGCTGCGGTTTCTCCACTATCTTTCCCAAGACCACCACCTTCTCCTAAGACGATGCGGACACGATGATCATCGAGATAGTGGTACATCGTACCTGCTGCGTTGGATCCTCCCCCGATGCAGGCTAGTAGATAGTCAGGGTAGTCACGCCCTTCCTTCTCTTGGAGCTGGGCCTTGATTTCCTTGCTGATGACGCTCTGCAGACGTGCTACCATATCGGGATAAGGATGTGGACCTACTGCTGATCCGATCAGATAGAAGGTGTCCTCTGGACATTCGCACCATGCCATGAGTGCTTCATTCACCGCATCCTTTAGTGTCTGATTGCCACTTTTCGCTGCGATGACCGTGGCTCCTAGCATCTTCATACGTTCGACATTGACATGCTGACGCTCTACATCGGCTGCGCCCATGTATATATGGCATTCCATGCCCATGAGAGCACAGGCTGTTGCAGTCGCTACTCCGTGTTGCCCTGCACCTGTCTCGGCGATGATACGGTGCTTACCTAGCTTCTTGGCTAGCAGGATCTGGCCGAGCGCATTATTGATCTTGTGCGCCCCCGTATGGTTTAGATCTTCTCGCTTGAGATAGATCTTGGCTCCATACTTAGCACTGAGTCGGCGTGCATGGTAGAGGGGGCTGGGACGTCCGACATAGTCACGTAGTAAGGAGTGAAACTCCTCCTGGAACTCTTTGCTCTCGATGATATGTAGGTAGGAGTCTTGCAACTCTTTGATGATGGGCTCTAGGATGGGCGGAACGAAGGAACCACCGAAGTTACCATAAAAGCCGTTGGAGTCTACTTGAAAAGGTGTCATGAGGATTGGGATTTGGAGTGAAGGATTAGAGCTAAGTAGAGAGCTCATGCAGGCGACGTCATTCCTGCTAATATGTACTCACGACAAAGAGGCTTGCCGTGAGTCACGACAAGCCTCTATTATGCTGATGATGGGATTTACAATAGGGACACGGAACGTCTAACTCACGATATTTCTATCTTGAGCGCGCCACCAACCTCTATTGTACATCCGAGCTATCATATTCTTATGCACTGTAGCTACTACTAGACCGCTACATTTTATTCTTTGTTTCTACAAAGGTAGAAGAATATTCTGAAATGACTACGTATAGCTTGGATAACCATTTTTACAAGGAGCTCGTCTACCGAATTCGCCTAGAAACGTATTACCTAAATCACTCCTCTCGTACTGTACTACCTACCGAGCCGTATAGCTGAGGACTCTTCTCCGGTATTGAGCCTGATGGCCATGCATGTTACGATATACCCAATCACTTAGTTACTATATACGTGACTCAATGGTCACTATATACGTAATCTGTGAACCACAATATACCTAACTCGATGAGCTAGTAGAGGTCTGACATTGGCCTTAGGTTAAGAGCTATGGGATCACTATCCTATGTGGCTTATCCAAAAATGATACCGCCAGTCTCCATAGAGGAGACTGGCGGTATGGCATAGGTAGTATCTAGGAAGAGCGCTCGACTAGGCCATCTCAACGACGGTGATGCCTGCACCCCCAAAGCGAACATCCTCATCACGGAAGCTAGCTACTCCGTTTACCGTGCGGAGATAGCTACGGATGGAGCTGAGCAAGGCTCCCGTACCTGTCCCATGAAGGATGCGTACCTGAGCGACCCCAAGCTGCAGTGCTTCGTCGATGAAGTAGGCTACCGCATCGACTGCTTCTTGAGCACGTAGCCCACGGACATCAAGCTCTGTACGGAAACTCAGTCGCTTCTGATGAATCTGATCGATGATCCCTGTAGAGCGAACGGATGGTTGTGTAGCTTGGCGTTTTAGACGCTGAGACTCCTGCGAGCTGGCATGATGAATACGGCTTAGGGGAAGTGTGGTCTTGAGAGCACCGAGAGCTACCACGGCATCCTTGGCATTCAGCTCAAGGATCGTACCTAAAGTCTTACTCCCCTCGATACGCACGACATCACCTAGGGCGAGCGGTCTGTTGCTACCTGTTGTCTCGGGAGCATTGGGAGAAGAGGAGACTTGGGTACGGAGCTGAATGGGCTCCTTGAACTTAGCCTTACGCTCGGCGTGTCGCTGACGGCGGGCAAGGAGGCGCTCGACCTCTCGCTCTGTCTTCTTGGCTTTAGCGAGAGCTTCGGCTTCCTCCTCAGCGGAGAGCCCTTCCTTATATTCGTTGAGGCGCTGGCGGATAAGGCGTGTTTGGTCCTTTGCAGCCTCTGCCTCACGGATCTCCCGAATAGTACGCTCGATCTGTCCTCCTGCTTCGGAGATGATGCGCTGGGCTTCTTTCTTTGCCTCGGCGAGGATGCGCTTACGTTCTTCGGCTAGCTGGCTCATCCCCTCTTGGTACTTGGTCGATGCCTCTTGAAGTAGCTTCTCCTCACGCCGCACGTTCTGTCGCTTTGTCTCCCAGTAGCGCTTATCTCGGATGATGTCTTGCAGGTACTTATCCATGTCGATGTAGTCTGAGCCTACTTCGGCACGTACCTCGTCAAGGATCTCTTCGGGTAGACCAATCTTGCGAGCGATCTCAATGGCAAAGGAGCTCCCAGGACGACCAATAGAGAGACGGAATAGTGGGCGCATCTCATGCCGATCATAGAGCATAGCCCCATTGATTAGACCGGGATGCTCCTCGGCGTAGGTCTTGAGATTCTGGTAGTGTGTGGTGATCACTCCGAAACAGCCCTGATCGTTGAAGCGGTGCAACAAGGCTTGGGCAATAGCTCCACCGATGGTCGGCTCGGTACCTCCTCCGAATTCATCAATGAGTAGTAGTGTCTTTCGGCCTCCCTCACGGATGAAGTGCTTCATATTCTTCAGATGGGAGCTGTAGGTACTCAGATCGTCCTCGATAGACTGCTCGTCACCGATGTCGATATAGAGCCGATCGAAGATACCGACAGATGAATGATCCAGCATTGGAATAGGGACACCACACTGGACGAGGTACTGAAGTAAGCCCACGGTCTTAAGACAAACGGACTTCCCACCAGCATTAGGCCCAGAGATCAGGAGTAGACGCTCGTCTGGAGCTGTCAGTCGGATGTCAAGTGGGACGATGCTACGTCCCTGAGCACGCAGTGAGCGCAGAAGCAGGGGATGCTGTGCCCCCCACCACTCCAAGACGGGTGATGGATGAAGTTTAGGGCAAACACCTCCGATATCTTGTGCCCAGCGTGCCTTGGCACGTACGAAGTCCAAGGTAGCGATGAGCTCGTAGGCTTGGAGTAGATGAGGGATGTTAGGGCGTAGGCGTGATGCTACCTCGGTAAGGATACGGATGATCTCACGGCGCTCCTCGCTCTCCAGCTCACGGATATGGTTGTTTGCTTCGACAAGCTCTACGGGTTCGACATAGACCGTCTTACCTGTGGCAGACTCATCATGGATGATACCTCGGATCTTCCGCTTGTGCATGGGACTGATAGGTATCACGAGGCGTCCATCACGTAGGGCAGGCTGGACATCTTGCTCAATCCATCCTTCTCGGCGAGCACCTGATAGGATACGCTGAAGCATGCCTGAGAGACTACGCTCCGTATCCCGAATGCTCTGCCGGATATGGAGAAGCTCTCGGGAAGCATTGTCTCGGAGCTTACCATCCTCAGTGAGCAGACTGCGTAAGTGCTGCTCGACCTTGGGGAAAGAAGGAGTGTCCTCAAGGAGCTTCGCTAGGTGAGGATAGTAGTAGGTAAAGCTTTCTTGGGAGCGATCTCCTTCACTTTGTTCTTCGAGGAAGAAGCGCTGCAGTGCATGCCACGTCTCTAGCATACGGAGCAGATCAATGAGTTCCTCTTCTTCGATGAATGTACCTTGGGGGCGAATCCGATGAAGGACGGAGCGACAATCTACGAGAGCTAGGGATGGGAGGGTACTTTCACTGGAGAGGATCGTGATCATCTCCCCAGTCTCTGCTAGAGCTTCGGCGATGAAGGTGTGATCAGCGCTAGCTTCGAGTATGAGCATACGCTCCTTTCCGAGAGTCGAAGCACAGTAGCCAGCGAGGAGTTCTCGTACCTCAGTATAGCCGATCTTCTCGGCAAAGTTATGGGGATAGACGTCTAGCTTAGGGGTATTCATTGCTGATGCTAAGGAGGGGGCGGGCTACTATCCGTAGTCCGTCCCCTCAGGGATATCTTAACTATATAATGAAGGTCTGGGTCGGGGAAATCAACGGCGCTTCGTCTTCTTCTTACGAACCGACCATCCGAAGTGCCCGATATAGTCTCCTAGTCCGAATACTCGCCATGGGCGTAGACAAGAAGCTCTGCTTTCTGCATGTCGAAGGCTCCTGTCTCAGGATCAATATACTGCTCGTCGGCACGTACGCCTACGACATCGGCTAGGAACATATCATGGCTCCCTAGTGGGGTGATCTCTCGCACACGGCACTCTAGGCTAATAGGGGACTCTTCGATCAAGGGTACGCCCAAGACAGAGCCAGCCTCCTTCGTAAATCCACAGGCCTTGAACTTGTCTTCTCTTCGTCCTGAGACGACTCCACACCAGTCTGTCTCCCGTGCCATAGCTCGGGTCGTGAGGTTAATGCCGAAGCATCCTGTCTCCTTGATGATAGCGTGGGAGTGGCGCTCGGGGCGGATACTCACCACGCACATGGGGGGATTTGTACAGACAGTACTGACCCAGGAGGCGGTAAGCAGGTTGGCTCCGCCGTCTTCCATCGTCCCACAGCTGATAAGCACGGCTGGTAGCGGATAGATCAGCGTACCTGGCTTCCAGTCAGTCCTCATAGTAGCTCGACCTCCTTGGCTTCTATCTTACGCCCACAGTAGTGGCATTCGAGGATGACGGCATCCTCTGCACCCCCCTGAGATACGTGGAAGTGGGTCTGCATAGGTTCGGCATTGGTGATGCACTTAGGGTTAGAGCAGCGAGCAAGTCCGCGTACCTCGGTAGGGAGAGCTACCTGATGCTTCTCGACGACTTGGTAGTCTCGGATGACATTCAGACGTACCTCGGGGGCAAGCAGGGCGATGCGCTTGATGTCCTCAGGCGATACGAAGTGGTCAGCTAGCTTGATGATCCCCTTGCGTCCTCTGCGAGCACTAGTGAGGTTATTCCCGATCGTCACGGGTGTCTTGAGCTCCTCGAGGTGAAGTAGGGTCGAGATCGTGAAGAGCTTACTGGCTGGGATATGATCCAGCACGACCCCATCACGGATTGCTTCGACGAGCATCTTATCTTTATTCATAGCTGTAGGGAGAAGTCGTTAATCGTTAGTCATTCACTTCGATACCTAAGACCTCACAGAGGATAGACTGGCGAACATAAAGCCCCCCTTGAGCCTGCTCGACGAAGTAAGCCCATGGGGTATCATCTACATCCTGAGCGATCTCGCCGACACGGGGTAGGGGATGGAGGATACGTAGATTCTCTCGGCAGCCTTGGAGCATCGAGGCGGTGAGGATATAGACATTCTTCACTCGCTCATATTCTTCAGGATCGATGAAGCGCTCCCGTTGGACACGTGTCATATACAGGATGTCGACGGACTGGATGACTTCGGGAGAGAATTCCTCGGTCTCGACGAAGGGGATCTCATGCTCACGACAGAAGTCTTTGCATTCCTCGGGCATACGAAGCTCTGGCGGAGAGACGAAAATGAAGCGGGGACGGAAATGAGACATCCCGACGATCAGCGAGTGTACTGTACGTCCATACTTGAGATCTCCCACCAAGGCGATCGTTTGGTCATAGAGTGATCCCTGCGTCTTACGGATGGCGTAGAGATCAAGTAGGGTCTGCGATGGATGTTGGTTTGCCCCATCTCCAGCGTTGACAATGGGGGCTCGCCCAAGCTCCGAAGCATAGAGAGCAGCACCCTCGAGATAGTGGCGCATGACGATGGCGTCTGCATAGTTCCCGACCATCGAAATCGTGTCTTTGAGCGACTCTCCCTTGGCCGAACTAGAGGTCGATGCGTCCGAGAAGCCGATGATGCGCCCACCGAGGCGATTGACCGCAGTCTCAAAGCTTAGACGTGTCCGTGTGGAGGGCTCAAAGAAAAGCGTTGCGATGACTCGCCCCTCGAGGAGACGGCGGTTAGGATTTTGTTCAAAACGAGCAGCTCGATCGAGAAGGCGGATGATCTCGTCTGCGGAGAGCTGATTGATCGATACTAGGTGCTTCATATCTCTGGAGAATGGTGGGCTAATCTATGGTGCGACTAGCTAGTGCAAAGATACGGAATACCCCTAAAAGCATCGCCTCAGAAGTCAATCTATACCTCCTCGGGGAATGAACTCAAGAGATAGGGATCTAGTTGGATGCTTGCTCTCAGAGCTAGGATAATCTGGAGCTATTCACTTCTTGGTATGGATCGGGAGGGCTCTTGGTCATTGCAAAGCCTATCCTTTGCGGAAAAGGAGCTATACCTTTTCGCTCTAAAAGGTATAGCCTTGGTATAGCAAAGGTCTATCTAAAACGAACGAGCGTCACACCCCAGCTGGGATGTGACGCTCGTGTTATCGTTGGAAGAGGGCTTCGCCCTAGTGAGCAAGCATGTCAGCTGTGACGTTGGGGAACTAGCCGTACTTGATGTTACGGAAGGCAACAGCACAACCGTCCCAATAGGTCGGGAAGCCACCACGTACTGCACCGATGAAGATGAGGCGAACCTTGTGCCAGCCAGCCTTGAGTGCTCTACTCTTGTCATGTCGGCTGAACTTGGGCGTTTCACCTGAGTTATCGATGAAGAGCTCACCATCGAGCCACATCTGATCGAGGTCTGTCGAGAAGACATAGACACCGTCAGCGGGGATCTTGATATAGCCTTCACCTACGACAGCCTTAGGCTGGATCTCGTCCATGTGGTTCTTGACCTTGTCGGGCTTGAGGTCTTCGGGCTTAAGGGCAACCCCTTCTGTCCAGTCTGTCGTCGTGGCAAGATCCGAAGCACGGTAGTAATGTCCGACAGCGGTCTTCGTCTTCAGTCCTGGCTTGAGATCCTTAAGGTCGATAGCTGGGGAGAATGTCTGCTTTTCGAAGGTGATAGCACGCACAGGGCTGAGCTTACCTGAGGGAAGAGCAGAAGCTACCTTGACTACTTGGCTCTTGTCGATGGACAAGGGGTGGGTGTAGGTGGCGGACTTAGCCGTGGGTTCTGATCCGTCGGTCGTATAAACGATGCGGATAGGACGGGTCGTCGTGAGTGTAAGATCAGCCTTGTCTGTGAAAGCGACGAAGCTTAGTGAAGCTGTACGTTCCTCGGGCTTAGCATTAGCAGCGACTCCAGGAAGTGGTTGCTCAGGCAGAGGAATGTGATAGTTAGCTCCGTGCTTATCGAGACGTACGTAGGCGTTATCTAGACGACGAGTGAAGTCCTTGAAATTCTTCTTCTCTAGAGGAGTCCAGACAGCCTCAGCGAGAGCGATCTCACGAGGGAAAGCACGATACTGCATGATGTCAGCCGTGTAGAGGTACTCTGCCCAGAGGTTAGTCTGAGCTCCCTTGATGTGGTGACGCTTAGCCGGATCGATCGCTTCGGGGATAGGATTATAAGAATAGGTCTTCTCTAGGGGAGCATAACCGCCAATGGCTACAGGCTCGATCTTAGAGTCTCCCTGATAGTGGTCAATATATAGTCCTCCGCTACCAGGAGTCATGATGACATCGTGGCCCAT
>ERZ773233.1585-NODE-1585-length-13173-cov-4.770849_pt1 | contig 13173 bp, 8 predicted proteins | sample MGYA00580991_ERZ773233 | MGnify/ENA primary metagenome ERZ773233 (study PRJEB29015, sample SAMEA2738178) | human oral metagenome | biome: human oral; feature: human-associated habitat; material: saliva | place: China | collected 2161 ...
ATAATTCATATACAAACAAATCCATAATAGTATGTATTATTTTAATAATATCATCCTTAATATATTTATCTTCAATCTTTTCATTTAAAATATTTGATATAACCCTATCTGTTCTTTCTTTTTGTACTAAAATTTCTTCATTTACATGTTCATCATCTTTAAATATTCTACTTAAATCTAATTTCATCTTTGATAATATTTCACTATTTAATCTTAATTCTTCCATACACACCTCATATATTTATTATACTAAATATAGAGCTACTTTCGTAGCCCTACTCTTTTCTATTAGTTAAGTTATTATTTAACTTTTTCTAATAATGTTACTATCTCACTTGCATCCTTCTTACCAAAGTCTACTATATCATCATTTATTATAATACATGGTACACTTAAGATACTGTATTTTTCTCTCTTTTCTTCTGCAAATGCTATATCATATATATTTAAATCTATGTCTATATTATTATTTGTTGCTTCTTTTAATACTTTAGCAAATTCCATTATTAGGTCTGGACATTTAGTACATGTTAAAGAAATAACTATATCTGCTGTTATTTTCCCTTTTAAGTTTGTTATTCTAGATATTAATTCATCATTTAATTCTACTTTTTCTCCAAATACCTTATACATTGTTACTACAAATGCTGTAAACTCATGTCCTCCAGGTATTCCATAGAACTTATACCCCACATTTTTAATACTTCCATCTTGTAGTCTTTCTCCCAATGTTATATAGCATGTATTATTTACATTTTCTTGTTTTTGTTTTTCTTCAATTATAATTTCTATATTTTTAGATATATTATCCATTTCAAGTAACATTGTTTTAAGTTCTTTAGATGTATTATCATCATATATATTTCCTGTTATAACTATTTTTTTAGTTAATGAATCAAAAAGGTTTTTAAGTTGTCCTTTCATATCTTCTGTTATATATTTACCATCTTTAACTTCAAAATAACTAACTTTTCTAATGATAGAATAATACTTATCACTATCATTAACCTCAGTTGATTCAACTCTAAAATTAATATTATTATCTTTTCTTACTATATTAGTAAAACCATTTTTATAAGTATAACTTATCTTGCTATTTTTATAACTCTTCTTAGAAATATCCCCTTCAAAATAATCATTGTATTCTTTTTGAATCTTACTTTCTTTATAGTTAGGTAAACTAATATATACAACTGCCGCAGTCTTTTCTTCATTACTCATCTTACTAAAATTAACATTAACATCTTTAATAAAATATCCAAGTAATTTATAACTATCGTCTTTTAATTTTTTACTAATATCAGCAGTTACCTTTATTAGAGGTTTACTTTGCTTTTTATTTAAAAACATAAATATAAATCCAATAATAAGTAATAATAATCCACACACTAATAATATCTTATAAATCTTCTTCATAATTATCTCCATACACACCAGTCAAAATTAATTCTCAAATCGATATTTGCTGAGTTTCCAGCCATATCTTGTATATTTACTATAATACCTACTCCTATTGTACTAGACGTACCTAAATAATCTTCCACTATATTAGATGCAGGATATGTATTATTTGTAGATGAATGACCACCATCCCATAAACTCCAGAATTCAATATTACGACTATAAATTCCAGATACATCATCTTTATATTGAGGCCAAATTATATGTGATTGTTTAAAACAACCAGAATAATATGGTGGAACTGTATCAAACATTACTCTTAATGCAGGTGATGCATCAGAAGCTACACCCTTAACATTATAACCTCTAAATACAACATAATTATCTCCATCAGGAATAACTTGTGCCGTTCTAAGCCAAGAAGCGTCTCTTGACTGTCTACCTTCATTTCTACCATATTGATTCCAGTGATTTACTAAACTTGCGACATGGCCATGAAATGCATTTTTTAAATCTGGATATTTTATATGATAATAAGCTGCATCTATTACTCTACTTGGATCATCATCATGTAAATCCTTCCAAGTACAGTTTCTTATTCCTTCTTCTACAGATTTATTACTACCAAAAATACAATACTGATATCCCGCAATAGTAGAACCAGTTAAATCAGTTGAAGGACTAGAAACCTCAACTATAGTCTTATTAGTCCATGTATTTATAGAATAAGCACTTATAGTTGGAGATGTTGGTCTGCATAATGAAGCAGATTTACTACAAGTTCTTGTTTCAGTTTCAACTCCACATGAATTATCAAAATATTTATCTTTATATTTTTGAGAAACCTTCTCAGTACCAGGATTATCGCATGTAGCATCACATGATTTAATTATAGTAGCTTCACCGTCTTTAACTTTTTCATTGCATTTTTTATAAACAGTATAATTGAAATCTTTCTCAGCTTTTGCTCCATTTAATCCAGTTACAACAACTTTTATTTTATGTGTTTTTCCATCTAATCCACCCGCAAAAGTATGCTCAACACTTCCAAATTGATTAAGTGTTTGCTTAAACCCATCATCTGTACTTATTTCTATAGATTTAACATTATATGGAACACTTCCATAACGAGAAACAAATATTTCTATAGAATTTGAATTATAAGCAGGTATATTACTAAGTACATTTAAAGTAAATTTAGGTGGAATACAAGCAGTTGAAGTATTAACAGTACAAGGCTCTGTAACTTCTATTGCAGGACAAGGTGTATTTGTATTAACATCTTTTTTATTTTGACTATATGTAATTACTCCAGGTTTACCATCACAAGTCGCATCACAATCTTTAATTTTTACTTTTTCACCATCATTTTTTGTCATACTGCATTGTTTATATACAGTATAACTTTCATTTTTAGCTAAATAAGTTCCATCACGATGCCAAACTTCCATTTTAACAACATTAACTCCTCCACTTAACCCACCTGGAAAAGTATAATTAAAGTTTTCTAATCCACCAGGTGAAGTATAATCCCTTTCGACTATAACTCCATTAGAATCAGTTAATTTAAGTTTAGTTATATAACATTGAGTAGCAGAACCAAGGCAACTGTAATTTAGAGAAACATTATCAGAATTATATGAACTTTGTTTAGACTTAATTTCTAATTTAAATATAGCAGCAGCATCATTACTCATAGTAGTACCAAGTAATGGAATTCCAGTAGGTTCAGTACAAGCATCTCTACTTAATCCACCAGGTAAATAGTCATATGTAGTCGCGTTACCTTTCTTACACTTTAAAGATAAGTAATAATGATATTTATTATTACTCTTAAGAACTCTAACAAAAGTATTATTGACTCCATCTTTATTAGCACAACTTACATCTTTTATATTTATATTTTGAATTAAATTCTTAGTTTTCAATTCTTCATATGTAATATCATAGCACCCATCTTTATCACCAAACATATCTACCCTATACTGATCAGTAAAAAATCTAGCGCCACTAAGAAGAGTCTTTCCATATGTATTATATTTAGTACTATTCTGAGAAAACATAACTCTTCTAATAGTAGGAAAAGCAAGTAAAGAAAGTATACCAAGTATTACTATAGTTATAAGTAACTCAATTAAAGTAAAACCTTTATTACGACATTTTATCATATAATCACATCCTATTTTAATTATATAAAAATAACTATTATTTTTCAATTAAAAAAGATGATTTCTCATCTTAATAATCACAATTACCTGGAGTTCTAGGATATGGTATAACATCTCTAATATTATCTATACCAGTAAGATACATTATAAGTCTTTCAAATCCCATACCAAATCCAGAATGTACATTAGTTCCGTATTTTCTTAAATTAACATACCATTCTATCTCTTTTTCATCAATTCCAAATTCCTTCATTCTATTAACTAATTTTTCTAAATTCTCTTCTCTTTGAGAACCACCCATTAATTCTCCAGAACCAGGTACTTCTAAATCAACTGCCGCAACAGTCTCATTATCTTCATTTAACTTCATATAATATGCCTTTATATCTTTAGGCCAATTTTTAATAAATACTGGTCCATTAAAATATTCAGTAATATATCTTTCATGTTCTTTAGCAATATCATCCTTATAACTTGGAGTAAACTCCCATTTATTAGGTGCTTTTAATAATATATCAACAACATCTTTATGATCTATTCTAACAAACTCTGAATCAATTAATTTTTCTAATTTTTCTCTTAATCCTTTAGATACAAATCCATCTAAAAAATCTATTTCACGAGGACACTTATCTAATACATACTTAACTATAAACTTAAGCATATCTTCTTCAATATCCATTAATTGGTCTAAATCACAAAAAGCAATTTCAGGTTCAATCATCCAAAATTCATTAGCATGTGTCTTAGTATTAGAATTCTCAGTTCTAAATGTAGGACCAAATGTATAAATATTTTTAAATGCAGCTGCAAAAGTTTCTCCATGTAATTGACCAGAGCCAGTAATATAACTCTTTTTACCAAATAAATCTTTAGTAAAATCAACTTTACCATTTATATTATCTAAATTTAAAGTAGTAATCTTAAACATTTGATCTGAGCCTTCACAATCAGCTGTAGTTATTAAAGGAGTATGTACATATAAATAATCTCTATCTTGAAAATATGTGTGTATAGCCATAGCCGCAACGCTTCTAATTCTAAATACAGCTTGGAATAAATTAGTTCTAGGTCTAAGATAAGCCTGTTCTCTCAAAAACTCTCTAGTATGTCTCTTAGGCTGAATAGGATAATCTTCCGTACTATCACCAAGTAATATTACTTCTTTTGCTAAAACTTCAAAATCTTGTCCAGAAGCAGGAGACTCATGTAACTCTCCTACTACTTTAATAGCTGCTCCTATATGATACTTTTGTATATCATCAAAATTACTTAATTTATTATCATAAACAATTTGTATAGGAGTAAAATAAGTACCATCAGAAAAAGATATAAAACCAAACTCTTTTTGTTTTCTATGATTCTTAATCCATCCCTCTAATACAACTTCCTTACCCATATATTTATCTAAATTTTTAAATATTTCTCTATCACTCATAACTACACCTACTTCATTATATTTTTAAACTCTATCGGAGTCTTAGTCTCAAATAACATAACTTCTTTCTTATGTGGATAATATACTTGTAATCTATTAGCATGTAAATAAAGTCTCTTTTCATTATCCTTCTTTATAAAATATTTCTTATCTCCTACTATAGGATTACCCATACTATTAAATAATACTCTAATCTGATTACGTCTACCAGTCTCTATATCAATAGCTACTAATGTATACTTATCATTTTCTTTAACTACATTATAATTAGTAATAGCCTCTAAACCATCTTTAGAAACATATACTAAATTAGTCTTAGTCTCTTTCAAATACTGTATAGATCTGTCACTCTTATTTTTTAATTTACCATGAACAACAGCAACATAACTTCTATGAGCATTACTATTCCAACCATCTTGTAACATATTCTTAGTTTCTTCATCTTTCGCAAGTAACACTACTCCACTAGTATCTTTATCTAATCTATGTACTATAAATACTTTAGCATTCTTATTCTTAACTTTTAAATACTCTCTAACTTTATGATATAGAGTTTCACTTTTTTCTTTATCAGTTGCGATAGTAAGTAATCCACTAGGTTTATTAACAACTATTATATGCATATCTTCATATAATATATCAAAAGGTAAACTAGCATTATTCTTAGACTCTATAGTAATAATATTACCAATATTTAACTTATAATTATACTTAGTAGTTCTACTATTATTAACATATATAGAACCATGTTCTAAATATTGTTTAATTCTCTTCCTAGGCATATCTAAGTTATTACATAAATATTCTAATAACTCTCCTGCCTCTTTTACTTTTATTCTCATACTTCCTCCAAAAAACTTACCATAAAGGTAAGTTATTAAGTTAAATATATTATAAACTATATTTTATAATTAATCTACATCATTTCTAGATAATATCTTATGAGGAGTATTTCTCATAACATTAAATAAAGGTAATAGTCCAACTACTAAGTTAAGTACATATACTACAATAACACTAATTATAAATATTTCTTTATTTATAATAAACTGCTTACCTATTAAACTAACACTAGAAATTTGCTTCAAGAAAGAATTCATTATAATAAGTCCTGGAACAGATGCCACTGTAGTAATAACTAATATTTCTCCCATAAACATCTTATAAATATCAATCTTTTTAATACCAATAGCTCTAAGTATACCAACTTCTTTTATTCTACTCATAAATGATGATCTAATCATTAAGAATATTTCAACAAATGAAATTAATAAGAATACTCCTGCTATTAATAAATTATTATTAACACTCTTTTGTCTATTAGAAATAAACTTTAATCTATCTTGTTCATAAGTACTTTGTACTTCATAACCATTATTAATTAAATTATTAATAGAATCTTCTTTTCCATATACATAAAACTTACTCCAATTAGAATATAATAAATTAGTAACAGTATTATCACTTATATATATAGAATCATTAGTATAAGGACTAGTATAATATCCAACTACTTTTAATTTATTATTATTTATCTTACTATTTAAATAAGAATTTAACTTATAATTTTCCTTCTCACTTATATGTACTAAAGCTTCATAATCACCTGGTAATCTTCCTTCTTTTAAAGTAAAATTACCATCTTTTATATTTCTATAATTAGAAGTAAAGTTAGCATATTCTTCACTATTAATAAGATAACTAAAATCTTTTTTATTTATATAAAAACTCTTAACACCACAATCAACTATACCACTAACTCTTAGCTTCAATTTACCACTAACTAAGTATTTACCAACTAAATCTTTATAACTTAATATTCCTATACTTTTAGGACTATTAAATTTATCAATATTATTTTCTATTACTCTTTTATCTACTAATACTTCATTATCTCCTGGCATCATACCATATATTAAATCGCTCTTATCAATAACATCAGTAAAAGCAACTGGAGCAGATACATCTACACCTCTATCTTGAAACTGATATATAGTATTAGTCTCTATTTGATAATTACCAGAAATACTAGGAATAATAGAACCATCTCCTAATAAATTCTTAACATTATTTATCTTTTCTATATTACCCTTAGGTATATTTAAAGAATAATATTTTTTATTAACTTTCAAGAAATCAGAATCATCTATATGCATAACACCAGCTATATTAGAAATACTAAATAATATAAACATAGCACTAATAACAAAACCACCTAAAAGCATCTTCTTTATAAACTTATAATCAAGTACTATAGAAATACCCTTAGCTATCATACTTATAGGATTATAAATACTAGAATATTTAAGCTTCTTATCATTACTAAGTATACTTAAATCAAATTTATTCTTAATATAATCATCTTTAGTAATCTTCTTATAATGTTCATTAACTATCTCAATATTACTATTAGAATCAACTACTTCTACTTTCTTATCAGACTCAATATATATATTCCCATTCTTAACTACAATAGTAAAATTAATATTATCTAAACTCTCATTATATATTTTACCATTAAACATATCACCAGATATTTTTTTACATTTTTTAATATCTTTTAAATATATCTTATTATCAATTCTATAATCTAATTCATCATCATGATTATTATCATAAATCGCCTCAACCTTACCATCTACAAGTTCTATAATCTTATCACTATAAAACATTGCTAAAGGCTTTTCATGAGTAACAAGTATTACTAACTTCTCTTGACTTATAGTCTTGATTATATTCATAACTTCAATAGTATTTTTACTATCCAAGTTACCTGTGGGCTCATCCGCAATAATAACATCAGGATTCTTAACTATAGCTCTCGCAATACCAACTCTTTGTCTTTGTCCACCAGATAAAGCCGAAGCAGGTCTCTTGCGATATCTATACATATCTATCTTTTCTAATACATAATTAACTCTTTTTTTAATCTCTTCTTTATCTTTAATACCTATCATTCTAAGAGATAAAGCTATATTATCAAAAACACTCATATTATCAATTAAATTATAATTTTGAAATATATAACCAATTTTTAAAGTACGAATTTTATCTTTAAAATAACTAAAACGACTAAGTTTCTTACCATCTATATATATAGAACCACTATTAATATTGTCAAGTCCACCTATCGCATTAAGTAAAGTAGTCTTACCAGAACCAGATTCACCAAGTAAACTAACAAGGCCACTCCTACCAAGCTCAAAAGAAGTATTATTAATGACATGATTTTCATTCTTTTTAAATCTATTAAAATATTTATTTACTTTAACTAATTTTATCATTAAATCCCCTCCCTATAAGCTTCTAATGCAGAATACTTAAATACCTTTCTAGAATATCTTAACGTAATAAATATAGACATTAAAGCTAAAATAATATAGACATATATATAATCACTAAATCTAAAGTATTTAACTATATCAGCTACAAATTTTAATTTAATAAATCCCTTATTTGCCAAAGAACTAACAAATATAAATATAATATAACTAATATTTATATCAGTAAATAATTCCATAATAAGTAAATCCCTACATATCTTCTTAGTTCCACCAAGTATTCTAACAGTAGAATAATATACATTTCTTGATTTAAGTATCAAAGTAATAATGAAATAACTTAATAAGAATAAAGTAACTAAGCTAATCGCAAACATAATAACTCTTACAACCCTAACAATCGCATTAGCCTCTTCCATAGGATTAATTCCATAATCTTTTACAGGATAAACTGTATATTTCTTAGATAATTCTCTTATTACACCATCTATCTTATCTACATTATTAACTATTACACTAGTCTGATAACTTCCTCTATTAAACATCTTAGAATAAATTTCCCTAGATACAAATATAGTATTCATCTTATCTTCGTATTGTTCTTTACTAAGACCAAGTATCTTATTTATATTCTCACGATTAAATTTATTAACTACTTTTACTAATAAATTATCTTCAACATATAAACTCTTAGCATTTATATTAATATAACTATTAATACAATCATTCTTCTTACAATATATATCCATGGCATCAGACGTAATGGCTTGATCTCCCACTAACTTGTCACTAATCTCTAAATTAATAAATAATCTATTCACATCATATATATTATCATTTATAGTAAATTTTAATTTAAATAAAGTTCTATTATAAATCTCTCTAACTTTATTTATTATCGCATCACTACAATATATTGCTGAATTATCACCAAATGTAAGATGAACAATAGAATCTTTATTTTCTTCATCTAATAAATACCCAACAATTTTATATTTGCCAATTAAATTACCATCTATTTCTAAATTATAAAAATCATCTAATTTAACTTCAGTACTACCTTTAGAAATACGAACTACTATCTCATTGTCTGCAGTAGGCATTCTACCGAAGTCAACCCTCTTAACTTCACTTATATTTTTAATTTTACCATAGACATAACTATCTTTATTATCAAGTGCAAAAGCCTTATCTAATAAAAAGTCATCTTTCACAACATTTTTAACATTATTAATTTTTCTAATTTCATCAATATCACTATCAAATATTTCACTTCTATCCTTTTTAGTAATAATTAGTCTCTTCTTATCAATACCATCAGGAAATATATTACTTATATTATTATCTTTATTTGAATCATCATTACGTCTTAAACTTCCATAAGAAGAAAATACAATTAAAGTTAAGAATAAATAAACTAACATAAGTAAGAAAAACTTAGTAGGAATATTAAAAGTATTTCTAAATGATAAAATAATTTTATTTATTAATTTAATGTTTTTATATTCTCTAGGAGATGCACTTATCTTATCAGTTTTCTTTATAACTTTATCAGATATTATATTACCATCACTCATAGTAATCTTTCTAGTACAAAAAGCCTCTACATCTTCATAATTATGAGTAACAATTACTACTAATTTATCTCTAGATAATTCATATAATAATTTCATAATACTCTTCGCATTAGCTCTATCCAAATTACCAGTAGGCTCATCCGCCACAATAATAGGAGTATCTTTAACTAAACTACGAGCTATCGCAACTCTTTGCTTTTGCCCACCACTAAGTTTAGATGTCTTAGTATTTTTAAATTTAGTTAAACCAACCTTTTCTATTACATCAAGTATTCTATCCTTTATTTCAAATTTATTTGCCCCATCAAGTAATAATACTAATTCAATATTCTGATATACCGTATAACTATTAATCAAATTAAAAGTCTGAAATATATTACCAATATATCTTCTTCTATATACCTCTAAATCCTCTTCACTATAGTGACTAGTTTCTTCTCCATTTATATACATCTCACCTTCTTGATATGAATCAAGACCAGATATAACATTAAGTAAAGTAGATTTACCAGAACCAGATTCTCCAGTAATTACTACAAACTCACCCATATCTAAAGACAAATTAACTTTACTAAATCCACTACTAATAACACCATTATTACTATAAAATTTAGATACGTTACTAAGTTTAATAATACTCATTTCTTCACCTCAAAATAATTATAACAAAAAAGTAAAATTAAATCATTTAATTTTACTCTTTAAACTCTGCTTATACAAAGTATATATAAAAGATAATATAAGAAGTATTCCATATAATAATAATTTACTATTATGCATAACAAAATATCTATATATAAAATAAACTCCAATCATTGGCCATAATGCTATATATAAATATTTGAGTATCTTATCATTAATACTAACTATCGTACCAATATTACTATTATTAATATTCTTCATATTATTAATAGTAATAATTAACTCGAGTATCTTACCACTAAATACAAATAAATTAATTATAGAAATAAATATCGCAAGTACTAATAAATTTCTATATATAACACCCATAACTATAACTACAATAAATAATATAAAACTAATAATAACTCCAAGTACATTCTTAACTAATTCATCTCTCATTAAAACTTCTCCTTCATTAAATCAACAATAGATTGATACATCTTATATTTCTTCTTATATATATCTAAACTACTACTAAGGCTAAAACAATTAGAGTAATCATAAACACCACTACTATCACTAACGACACTAATTATCTGATCATTTTTAATTTTTTTAATCTTCATTATTTTATTAACTCCACTACACTTACTAACACCATAAGCAGTAATATCAATATGATTAAATCTTTCAAAGTAATTAACTTTAATGTTACCAATACTATTAATAATTTTTTTATTATTACCATAAATTTCTATTTTAAATATATCACTACCATAATAATCTAAAAAATTATCTATATTATCTATCTTTACAGGATAATTATATCCCATATCTTCTCCAATATAATATGAATTATTTATAGTATAAAAAACTACATTATAATTCTTAAACTTAGAATATATCTTTTTAACATTAGCTAAACTAATCTTCTTAGAATATATTTCTTTATCATTAATTAAGTCATATACATATGCTCCATCATAAGCAACAACATAATCAGAAAATATATAACTTCTATTATAATCAAATATAGTAACAGGACTATGACCTGTCGCAATTATAAATATTGCTCCATTATTTCTAATTCTATCAACTTCAAGCATGACATCTACCGCAATCGCATCATCCTTACCAAGTAATGAATATGAAAAATCACATACTATTGCCTTATACATATAATCACCTAAATAGATTATAGCATAAAAGTAAGAGAATAAACCCTTACTTTTATTATATATTTATCTAATCACTTCTTACACTAATAGTAATATTTTTAATAGTATTATCATCTACTAATATTATTTTATCACTTCTCTTACCATTAATAAGAATAAAATCTTCATCACTTTTAACAATTTCTATCTTATATAAAGTATTATTATAATAATATTTCAATCTAATATTACTTATATTATCAGGTAAACTAGGTCTAATAATTAACCTATCTAAACTAACTTTAAATCCTAATAAACCATCTATTATAGTAGAAAAATTTATAGAACTATTACATAAATACCTATAAGCTCTATTAGAATAACCCAATCTAAATAACTCTATTATATATAAATTAGATAAATAGACATTAACTCCACCATTATTTAAAGTATAAGGTAGTTCTCTAATCATATCACCAGGTATATTTAAACTATTTTGATATGGAATATCTATTGTTCTAATAGTATTATTCTTAACTAACTTAGACTCTATGCTATTAACTATACTAAGTATCTTATCTCTATCTTTTAATACACTAAGTCCTATAACATTAACACTTAAATATATACTACCCTCACTATTATCATATCTACCATATATATCATTACCTATCTTATATCTATAAAAATATTTATCAAAACACTTATCAATTACACTACTATAACTATTATAAAATTTATTTAATTTATTACTCTTACTAATATTAATAAATTGACCAAGTAATTTATATAACTTTAAACCGAGTAATACACTCTCTCCATCTTTAATACTATTAAAAGAAGTATCATATCCATCTCCAGCATCTATAATAGGTAAATTATTAGGGCCAATAGAATAAATACTATATAAAAATAATTTAACTATATGTTCATATACACTACCTACTCCATCATCATATATCTTAACTTCTTTACTAATATCATAAGAACTAATAGCTTCACTCTTAACATATCTAACTTCTTCTTCTAATATACTACTACCTCTAATACTAATATAATTTAAAATACCGTCTAATAGCCATAAATTTAAACATAGATTACGACGTCTCTCACCAGTATTATTATAAGGATTATATTTATTTATTACTTCTCCACTTCTCATAACTAAACCAAGTAATTTAATATAATCACTCTTATTATCATAAAACATATCAGTATCAACCAAATACCTAATATTATTAGGATAACTATTATCTAAATAATCAACATATTCTAAATATAAGTTATTAATAGACTCATTATACATTTCACACTGTACTTCAATATTATCTAATTTAAACAAACTAAATATCTTATCAATTAACTTACTACTTATCTTTTTATCATTCTTACTAATAGTAATAACTATATCTTTATAAGATTTACTATCTATATTATATTTACCAAAACCTCTAATATATAGAGGAATATCTCTCAAATCATCATCAAAATTATTTATAAATACTAAATTATCTTCATAATAATTAT
>ERZ773233.1592-NODE-1592-length-13139-cov-7.788520_pt1 | contig 13139 bp, 20 predicted proteins | sample MGYA00580991_ERZ773233 | MGnify/ENA primary metagenome ERZ773233 (study PRJEB29015, sample SAMEA2738178) | human oral metagenome | biome: human oral; feature: human-associated habitat; material: saliva | place: China | collected 2161 ...
TCATCTCCAAAATAGGATATCTTTAAATCTAGTATCCCCATTTCCCAATAATCTAGTTCTTCAAGCTCTTTTTGCTTAGTAGATAAATCAAATAGCAACAAGATTTTTCTCCTTCCCATTTATCTCCAAATAAATTCCTCAGATATTTATAGATGAATGTTTTCATCAATGGCGCTAAGCTCCACCCCAAAGTTCACACTAACATCAAGTCACCATCTATCTTGCAGATTGGCATCTTCAATGTATGCTAACCAGGCATCAATAGTGGGGAACACTTCTCTTTGCTCCCATCCTATACCAGCAAAGTCATGAATTATATGCACTAGAGTACTATCAACATCTTTAAAACAGGCGATATCATCATTATCACCTCTCCTTGCAAAGGGATATAATGTTCGCTCAGGATATCTTGTTTAAAGACCTCGAAATCTTCTCACTGTTTCATCGTCCTTCATCAAGTACCATACACCAAAATCAACCCTACCTTCGGAAACTAAATCCTTTAATGATTGTGGATAGGAAAAGAATGAATGCTCAAATGTAATATCTGACATGAATGTTCTCCTTGTTACTATTTAAAAAAACAGCAAATACTTGTTACCTTTCAGCCCATTTAGATAATTTGATACAATAATCTTCGATTAAAGCTTCTGTGTCATACATTTTTAGAATATTCTCGAAATCTATCGCTGATATTTCAGACACATCAAACTCCCCTGTAGCATTTATTGCATCAAAATCACTTGGATATGGAGCTTCTCCCAACTCCAAGGGTGTCCGATTATCAAAATAAGCTACGTGTCCATTATGGTAGATATCTAATCGTTTCGTTTCATAACGTTCCTCGTCTATTTCAGAATACATTATGATCGGATCACAGTCATTCGTATGATTCCAAATTGTTTTATAATACAACATACAAATCCTCCCTAATTTCCCTACTATCTATCCAATCAAAATCATCTTTCTTTAGATAATGGACTAAGTAAGTCTTTCGTTTAATTTCAACTTATTCAGTGATTGAATTATCCAGTAAGAAAACTGCAATCTCCCATTTCTATGTGGCATTAGTAACAGTAAACTATACAAGGTCATCCATAAAATTCAATTTCCCAAGTAGTACTATCGTATATTTCCAATCTTACTTGCAAAGCTTCTGCACCTTTTTCTATCGTTTCAAATTCAACAGGACTTGTAGAGGAAACAACTATTAAATTATTTATATCCTCTATTCCCTTTGAAAATTTTAAAAGTCCAGCCCAACTCATCTGATAGCCATATTTTGAATTTAAGACTAAATCTTCAAATTCTGACATAGGCAGATTATTTGGAGCTTTTCCTACAGCATCACATTCAAAGATATACCAATCTTCACTATTAGATGGTATTTGAGAAAGAATCTCAAAAAAAGTCAGCTTTTGATTATCCTTTAACAATTGTCCACTTATTTTCAACTCGTATTCTCCAAATTTTCTGTGATAAGGTCCATCTACAATTCTCTCATCTGTCACACGGTCCAAAACACAGTTTACTAAGACTTGTTCCGATAGCTACTTTTAAAGCAGGTTTAATGGCTCCCACCTACTAGGCTAGTAAACCAATCATCATAAAATTGTTTCTGTTCTGCGACACTGACACAGTTTAAGTTTGGTTTATCTTGGTCAAAAATCTCATAAACATTGTTTAAACTAGCTTGTTTTCCCATTTCCAAGAAATAGGCTTTTTCTCCACCAAAATTCATCTGCATCGGAGAAGGAAATACACACTTGTCAGCTCCATTACATTGTAGAATCCCGCCTTCCTTTTCCAAATCCAGACGATAGTTCGTAAGCGCCTCAAAGAAAGAGTCGGCTTCATAGCGTTTAAAACCCGAATCTCTATCAACATCAAGAATACATAATTCTTCGCTATCTCGAATAAAAATCTGACACGTTTCTATTCGATTCTCATTTTTATAATAAATTGGCAATAAAACGACTCTCATTTCCCACCTCTGCTGATTTTATGTAAAATCTTTTACTTTAAATTTTTCTATTTCAAACATCCATCTCATAATTTTGTTCTGTGCAAGCAAGGAAACCTACCAAGTAGAAATCTCAACACTTTTTCCATAGAACTTGCATGTTCAAAGCCCAAAATATTATTATAAGACGATAATTTGCTAAACTATACTCTGTAGTTCGAGTAGACAATTCTTTAAATGATATACTGAAACTCTCCCCTGATCCAATTCATTCATAAGGATTGGATAACAACTACCCCAATTTGAATTTTCAAGGTGTATAAAAACAGTTGAAAAAAAGAAATTCAAAATCCAATTGTCTAATAGAACAAGCCAACCTTTAAGGCAAGTGACATAGCAATCCCCATAAATTTATTTCAACAGAAAATCTCTTATTCTAAGCTATTATAGCATTCTTTCGAGTAAAGTTGTATGGTTTTCTAAAATTCATCAAAAAACACCCCATGGTGTGAACCATGAAGTGTTTCGAAACGTTGGTGTAATCGTATTGGTTAATTTTTTGTTACCACTGACTTCGTCAGTTTACAGAACAATTTCGTATAGAAAACATCTGAGCTCTCCTCTGTATTAAGTGTAAAATACTTTATAAGTTCAATGGAAGATATTCATGTTGGGTTAAACAATTTTCATCACCTTAAAGTGCCCCTCTGGATAATTGCCTTGGTAGCCAACTGGAATGTAGCCACTCTCATAAATCAAAAGCAAATCATCATGAAAGGAAGACTCTATCCCAAAATCATCTTGCAGTAATTTATAGTTTCTAAGAGTGCTTACATCAAATAAAATAGAATCTATGCATGCCTGCGGCAAAAAATTTCTCTGTAGGTATTCTTTTAATATAGGTTCAATAGATTTACGAAAGTAGGCTGCATTTTCATTCCAGATTTCTCCTATTCCAGCTCTGACCTGGCCTTTGTTCTTAAGTAAGAATTCACTACGAAATTCCCAAACAAGCTCTTCCCATTCACTAGACTCTATATGTTGCAATCCTTCAGTGCTATCTAATATTTCTATCTTAAAGGGAATTTCCACATTACCTTCTCTAAAACACTCAAGAATATACTTCATATCCATATATTTTTCTTTCATTTAGAAAAACCTCATTTCTTTTTAAGTAACGGCATTCTACCTGGTAAAATTATTTCTGAAGAATGATTCCGTCCCTAATAATCTGGTTCAGCTCTCATAGCAAAAATTGGTTTTATAATGACTTATAAAAACTCAATACTCAGTAATAAATTACATGTTTTTTTGTTGTTCTTCGATCCTTTATGATAACAGTTTAGCTACACTTTACTCATTCTACTGTTTCATTATCCTGCCAAAAGAACTGTGCATCCTTTAACTCAAGATGTTCTATCTGAATATCACGACAAATAATTGTTATATCCATAATACCTAGATCCATTATGCACTCAACAAAATTTTTATTTTGAACATACTGAAGCAACGTGAAATTTTGTGCGGAATAACCAAGTTGTGTCTTTTTCAAACTTTTGACATTATAATCTCGCCAATTCTTCCATAGAGCATCTGTTGTATACTCTACTTTGCCACATAAAAGGAAGGTTACGCGCCAATATTTTTCTTGATCATCCTCATACTCAATAACAGTTTCATCCCCAAAATAGGACACATAAAAATTGTAAATAGTTGCATCCCAATAATATGTTAAGTCTAATTCTTTTTGTTTTTGTTCAATATTCATATTTCTATTTATATTTCTATTTAATAATATTCAGTCATACTTATCCCATGGAATATGGGCATCTGGACTGCTTTTGTTAACAATAAAACTTAGTGGAACAATCTCTACATCCCCAAGATTGTCAACTGAATAACGTTGACTGCCATTTTTGAACCAGCGTTCTAGAACGACATCATAGAGCATGAAGTGAGACTTTTCGTTAATCTATTGCGTTTTCGCTAATCATCTTTACATTCCCCCAATTTTCAACTGAAAACTGACTAGGATAAGCGGAACGCCAATCTGAAATAAGTTTATTTTTCAAAATATCATTTGCAATTTCAGTGTATACTTTTATATCTAGTTTGTTTTGAGTGATGTATTGTTCGACTGGATACTCTTGCTTATAATCATCTGAAAATATCCTTATTTTCTGAATTAGTTGATTTGATTGATGTTGGTACATGTATTCAACCTTCAAAATATCTGAGTTTGGCAAATCAACATTTATGACAATTAAAACATTCCCATTTCCCAACTCATTATCAGGATATTCGAATATGTAATTAATACTATGAATATTTTTAGGTAAGCTATTTTTCTTGTAGTTTTCCCCGGTTACTCCGTATAGTAAGCCTCTTGTACGTTTTTTTCCATATCGGGTAAAGATTCTAAAGTAGAGGCTGTTGGAGATAACCAGGACCCTACAGCATGATGGTACTCGTCATGACAAATTTCTTCAAAAACATTACTATATCGTGGCTTTAAAAAAATGAAAGCGAGCGGAAGTAGCATGATTAAAAACGCCCCTATAGATAAGCTATAAAACATTTTTTTATTCATTTAGCGACCTCTTTCTTGTTAATCAATATAATCGTGCAAATCATTTTTCTCATCTTCTAAATTTCGAATAAAATTATAAGAATCTGGATAGTTTTTCTTCAAGTATTCCATGGATTCTGCATCCGTTCGTCTACTTTAGGATTGGATATTTGGCCCTAAATCTATCGTTTTACTAGGAACTAAACTATTATATACTGCTTTTTTAACATAATCTAGACTAACATTTTCTTTAAAAGCATTTGCTTGAAATCACGCACGTTAATCATGACTTATCTATACTTTAATATCAATTAATGTATCTCATACAGATATCCTCAAGTTTATCTTGCTTCCTTTTCGACTTGTATAGCTACTATTTAAACTCGGGTCGTAACCAAAAAGACTGGATTTCTCCCTGCTTATCAATCTCAGCAATTGTATCTTTATAAAATTCTACAGAATCAAGATTCTCGTATTCCGTCTTAGAAGCTATCTTCATCCAGCCCGTTTTGTCATCATAATATGTTTCCCAATCATTTGCAGACTTTACTCGAAAACTGTCTCCACCTTCAATGTCTGTGTTGATAAGTAAAATACTACCCTCATCTGCCTTAGGAGGAATCAAGTTTTTCTTAATCCAGGTACAGTCGTGATGATACCCCCATAACTGAGTAGATTCCATATCTTCAGAATTAAAACCAAGAAACAAATAAATAAAACTAAAGGTTATATCACTATTTTTAATTGGTAATGCAATTAATTCTTTTGTGTTGGTACTATATATTAGCTGTTCATATAGATTTCGTTCTTTTTTTATAATTTTAAACATGTATTCTCCTATCTCACATCATTAAAGTGAACAATTTGATTTGTATCCAAATCAACAACCAACTCCTATATTCCTTCTACGTGATTATAAAATGAATTTTATAATCACGTAGAAAGGACTCAGTAACTGAAGGGCGCTAGCCTTCAATTTTCCCAAAAAATATGTCCAAAATGTTGACAGTATTCCAAAAATTCTAAAAAAAGCTCCAGTGAATTTGAGTTTCTATGATTTTTTCAAATCTACTTTATTTGTTTAAACGTTTTATAATGCTCATATGCGTAGCAAACACTTTCGTCACTTCTTTATTATTCTGAAACAACTATTGCAAAATAAAAATATTTTCCATTGCTATCTACATACTAGTTGATATAATTTTTGGCCACAGAAATCGACTCCAGTGAATCATTATCTTTATTTTTAGGAGTATAGTACCAGCTATCATAAGTTATATCAAACATATCGCCTTGTCTTGAATACACATCTCCACCAAGAATAACAAACTTTTTTGATTCTATCCAGTCGATATAAGCCAACATATCTTGATATGTATATGCATAACTTGCGACACCCAATTCTGCTAAAGAGCTACCTTTATTTTCAAAATTAAATTTACCTAGTTCCATATGATTGGACTCCTACTTTTTTCATTTTTAATACGTTACTTTTTCGAGCTGGTTATTGACAATATAGGTATAGGTCTCCTTATCTCCACTTCCTTGTGTCGCTGTAAGCAACTGATCCTTTAGGTCATAGGTGTGACATAAAACTCTCGAAGAAATCCTTCTAGAGAGTTTTTGCATGTTTCTATCACAACAGAAGATAGCTGTTCAATATAGAGCAACTAAATCCTAAAAGCCTAAAATTTGATTAGTCTATTTAGAAAAACTTAGTGGCACAATCTCTACATCCCCAAGATTGTCAACTGAGTAACGTTGACTACCATTTTTAAACCAGCGTTCTAGAACGACATCATAGAGCATGAAGTGGGATTTTTCTTTAATCCAAGCTTCATCAATCCCATAAGGCTTTAAATACTCTAGTGCTTCGTTGGGATTTGTTAGGTAAAAATTAGGTATCGAATCCCCTGTTTTCGACTGACGTGATAATTCTTTATATGCCTCCAAATCTAGTTTTCCCTCATCCTTATGGAGTATATTATAACTAGCTAAGTCATACGCTACCGACCATTTAGAATCTGAGATTTCGACTGATTGGTTGAGTTTCTTATCATTGTAGTCATATTTTATATAAAGATATCTCCCATCAGATAATAGTTGCTGGTATTCAATAATAAAAGTTTCTTCAAAACCTACAATCACTTCTAAACTTTCATTTTCAGACAAGCCTGCATCAAGTCCTATGGGAATTATCCAGTCTGGATCTCTAAACGACTGACTTCCGTCAACGGCTTTGCTAAAATCAGCGAGTCCAGGTAAAATACCACTATGGGTTTCTGCATAGTTCATCTCTAAAAAGACATTACTTAAAGATTCATACACTCCTTTATAATAATACCTTTGATAGACACGATATAGACCAAACAAAGTTAGAAAAACTAATATCGTTATGACTAAGATTTTTAAAAATTTTTTCATCTACCTTTTTCCTTACTTAAATCTTGGATAAACTGATAAGCAACATTGTTCTTCTCTTTTAACATCTCCATTGCTTGGGTATCATCCTATTCAGAAAATCTTAGTGGTACAATCTCTACATCCCCAAGATTGTCAACTGAGTAACGTTGACTACCATTTTTAAACCAGCGTTCTAGAACGACATCATAGAGCATGAAGTGGGATTTTTCTTTAATCCAAGCTTCATCAATCCCATAAGGCTTTAAATACTCTAGTACTTCGTTTGGATTTGTTATCTGAAAATTTGGTAAGCCTTTAGTCGAGCTAAAACTATAGGAACTTTTTAAATGTAGCTCTAAATCAGATTCTTTTCCACTCTTCACTTCTATATTATAACCAATTAATCCGTAAGCTAATGATTGATAAGATTCCGAAATTTCAATAGTTTGTTTGAGTATTTTATCGCTATAATCATAGTCAATAAAAAGATATCTACCGTCAGGTAACGTCCGCCTATACTCAATTAGAAATGTTTCTTCAATACCTACATACACTAATATAGTTTCACCTTCAGATAAGCCTGCTTCAAAACTCATACCAACTATAATATCCTTATCGCGATATGATTCACCTCCGTCAACGGCTTTACTAAAATCAGCGAGGCCAGGTAAGATACCACTATGGGTTTCTGCATAGTTCATCTCTAGAAAAACATTACTTAAAGATTCATACACTCCCTTATAATAATTCTTTTGATAGACACGATATAGACCAAACAAAGTTAGAAAAACTAATACAGTTATGACTAAGATTTTTAAAATTTTTTTCATCTACTTTTTTCTCCTCTAAATACTTACATAAAACTTTTCTGCTATATTTGTAATCAAAAAAATGATAGACGCCCCTACCTCAACTCCTTGGCTATTCTGCTCTTTTCAAGTTTTCCCTTAGTAATTCGTTTCCATAAAACAAGTGGGTTCAAACTATAAGATAGGCGTACGAGGTAATAATTAACCCATTCGATAAAGGCAAAAAGCTGTATCAACGTGGCTAAGATAGCAACTTGGACACTCTGTGTGTTCCAGACAATAAAAGGAAATCCTGAAATAAGTAAAGCAAGGTCTAGTATTCTGAAACCACCATATAGTGTGGGCACACTTCCACTTCCGAGCTGAGGTTTCGACAGCCTTCTAATCAAAATTGCCCAATAGATTGAACCTTGAAGCAAAATAAATGTTAGCAAAGACAAAGGATAGAGAATGGTTACTAGACTATTCCAATCAGCAAGCCGATTTTTCAAAAGGAAAAAACAAAACCAAAAGGATAGGACGGCTGTGAACTCTCCCAAACAGAGGGACACCAACTCTTTTTTAACTTTCTCTTTTTGTATGTTCATTATCTCACCCATCTATCATCAATCCTATATCAGAAAAAAGCCATTCGAAGCATTTTCTAGTCAAGATTTCTCAGAATCAAGGCATTCTAAGCATCGAACAGTTCGATTCTTTTAATATCTATGTGATTCTAGACATAGAATTCCTATAAACTAAATGTTTTCGCACTATTCTAAGCCATTGATTGTCTTAGATTTTAATTTTTGAAGGATTCTAAAGCTAGAATTGCTCAAAAACAAGGAAAAAACTATTCTAAACTTAGAAAAACTTTTCCTAAATTTCACTGTTTCTTGAACTAATGAGATTTAAAATTCTTCCGGTGAGCTTTGAGTTTTTTCAGAGCCCAATCATAATGACTGAAGGTGTTACTGACAAAGTAAGAACCTAGACTTGTTCCGCCGGTCCACTTATAGACACCTTTTGTGAACAATTCGTCATTGCTGAAGCCTTCTATCAACTCTAAAACCTCTCTATGTGATTGTTCTAGGAGTCTAGTCGCTTCTTCTAAGGAGGTTTTCTGGTGCTTCTTCCAAAAAGCGACATTCATTTCCCCATAAGTTTTCCAATTATATGGCTCAGGGAGAAAAGGTCTTTCATGACCCTTTTGATTAGAATGTACCCAGGTCAAAAGTAACTGATGCCATTCATAGAGATGGATCAGAACATCTCTTAGATTTTTATCTCTTTTCCAGTGAGCTTCTTTTTTCTTTTGGTCTTTTGAAAAATCAAAAGGAGTCTGTAGTTCCTCTTCACTTAATTTAGATATAAAGTGATTGAGCTTTTCATAGTTTTCCTTAGAGGCTAACACTAATTCTTCTTTCGTTCTTGGTCTAGGCATAGGAGTTCTCCCTTCATTTTTAAGTAGAATAAGCTATTTTCTTACTTCATTATACCATAACCATAATCAAAAAGCAGTTCTTCATTTTACGAAAAACTGCTTTTACTGACTAGTTATTTTATGCTTATAGTCACTACTTTACATATAAATCTCTAAAGCGTCCATCCACTTTAGCTATCTGATAGAGCAAGTGGGCTAGTTCTTGGTAATCTTCTTTTAAACATGAAAGGTGGGCTTGACCAAATAGAGTAGCCAATTCCTCTTTTAATCTTGCCCCTTCGGGATCATGGTCTTTTAAGAATTTACTGAGATAGAGATTTCGAACAGCAGCAAGTTTAAAGCTGAAATACTGATGCAATTGCTTTTGCTCCATATTTAAGCCGTTTTCAGCAACTGCCTTTGCATAGCATTCCAAAACATTACTTTGTCCATCCAGATATCTGTCCCTTATAAGCCTTGCTGTTTCTTGATAGATTTGAGTTTGACTAGGACTCTTTACCTTCCTAAAATTTCCCCACATGGAGTAAGATCCACGCTTATAGTCAATAGCCTCCGCCTTCCAAGCTTCTAAAATGTCATTAAAAGTAACCTTCATACAGGCAAAACCAGCTGGATCATGCAAATAGAGATACTGACTATCAAGAGCATACACAGTTACAAAGTGATCTACACCATAGAGGATTTTGTGATTGGGATTGTAGGTCAGATGCCCCATATCAAGAGGACCCAGTACGACAGGTCCATTGGACAGAAACGATTCCAACTTACCTTTAATCTCTTCCAAATCTACTTCCACTCCATCTTTTACATAGAATTCTTCAAAGTCAAACCCTAGTATTTTTAAGGAATGGGAGATGGAAAGATCTGGCATTCCATTATCAAAGAATACTAGAGGGTGCTGCTCATCTTCCTTTACGATACTAGCGCCATTTCCCATCACCATAATTGCCTCTAAAAACTCTGCTTTAAAGTCATAACCATAGGCGTCGAGTGCCATTGCCAATGAATAGCTATAGCAAAGTGACACATCTCCAAAATACATCTGCATATTCATGCCTCCTTATCTTCTATGGAACTATTATACCGAGATAACGTTACTCATACCCCATAAAATCCAAACAAAAAAATATGGGTATTTGTGATCTATAGTCATGAACTTCAATAAGAAAACTGGCTGTTTCTCTCAACAACCAGTTTTCAATTTTTAAGCTAATTCTTGACTGTTTTTCTTATGAAAGAAAAGCGAGGCGATAGCCAAAATAGCAAATGCTAGGCCAACATACCAGTAAGGTTGGTCTAAGGTCGTTGAACGACCTGATAGATTGACGATTCCGCGAAAAAGCATACCAGTTGTTAGAACGGCTACTGACGAGTTCCATAAGTTTAGACTGATTCGCCCTAAGTTTGGAATGATTTTCAGCAGTAATGCCAGAATGACGCCCCCTACTAGGGGGACTACAAAAAGATAGTGCATATGAAGGGAGGTTTCCCCAAAACTGAAAGACTCGTAGATACGGCTAAATACTAAAAAGAAAATAGTAAGAATACTATAGCCGACTAGCGTCTTTTGGAGGCGTTTGTTTTTATTTTTAGTAACCGATGTAGACAATATCACTCACCGCCCTTTCTGATATTTTGCTTCCACCTGTAGTCGGTTTATTGATTACATGACCATTAAAGTAGAGAGTTGAAGAACCTCCACCATCTAGGTTGTAGGCCGTCTTCACTCCGTAAGATTTCATCACTTCTGCCATCTGGTAAAGAGACAAGCCCTTGCTCTCCGAGGTACGACCATCTGAAACAACAATGATATAGTGGTTTTCATCGATAATACCAATAGCTGTACGAGGATTTGAAGCCATAGCCTGACCAACTTCTGTATTGATACCGACAGAAATCTCACCATTTTCAACTAGAGACGGACCAAATGCCAGTAGATTAACTACACCATCTTGAACTAATTGGTCAGCTGAGATTTGGTTCTCATAAATGATTTTAAAAGAGCCATCCTTGTAAATGGCAAGGTCACCATTACTGGCGTCTTCACGGATACTATCCCGATAGACGACACCATTACGGATAACATAACCTGAGCTATTAGCTCCATAGTAGTCGCCATTGACAGCTAAAATAGCATTGTTTTCAGCTGCTGTCACAGAGGTTTTGGCTGTAACGTTGGTTCCATAGGAGTTTTGAGCTAGGGCTGTTTTCAGATAATCTGCAGAGCTCAAAGTCACATCCGCCACATAGATTTTCGTATCATTCACCGTCTTTTCAGTTAGATTGACGCTGATTTTTTCATCTGAATAGCTGGTATCCGTTACTTGGGCATTTGGGACTGCCTGACTTGCTACTTCTGTGTTAGATGTAGAACTGGTATTAGATACAGTGGAGATAGTCTCCGCTAATACAAATGTCTTTAACATCGAATAGGTAAAGGAACTTGTCAGAAGTAAGCCAAAGACCGAGGCGTATAGATAAGCTTTCTTAAAAAATTTCATACTGGATAACAAGTCCTTTCTTTGAAAATAAATCGTGTTTGAACAGTCCAAGATACCACAAAGAGAAGCATTCCTACAAAAATTTTAGCCATGAATAAATTGATTCCGAAACCTGTATTAAAAAGGCTAATTAGGAGAGTATCTAAGAAAAAGAGAACAACAGACAAGGTTAAATAACCTGCACCTGTTTTTAAATTACTTGCTTTATTTTTAAATACCAATTTTTTATTAGTCGAAAAGTTGAAGATAGAGCTGGTCACACGAGCCAGCCCATTTGATAGGAGGAGGTGTAAACCTGATGGAATAAAGCTCAAGAAAAGAATAGAAAAAACATAAACTAGATAATCTACGATAAAACTACTAAATGATGAAAGAGCGAATTTCAAAATGTTTTTGTAAATCATTAAACCATCTCGAATAGGTCGGAAGTGAGAAGCTTGATTGTCGTTTATATAGACTGTTTCAATAGGAACTTCCAAAATCGGATATTGCTTGCTGGCTTCCAATAGCATGTTCATTTCATACTCATAACGTTGTCCTTCCACTTCCATCATAAAAGGAATCAAGTCTGTCGTGAAAGCACGAAGTCCTGTCTGTGTGTCTGAAACTGCTACGCCTGTTTGGATTTTAAATAAGATACGTGTCAAGCTATTTCCAAAGCGACTACGCAAGGGAACCTTGCCAGTAAAAGCACGAACACCAAGAACCAGAGTGCTAGGATTTTCGTTGGCCTTGTTACTAGTGCGGAGTATGTCCCAAATCTTGTGTTGACCATCCGCATCTGCTGTAACGATAGTTCCAGGCATCTTGAGGGATTGAATGTAAACAAAAGCTGTTTTCAAAGCCTGCCCCTTACCTTGATTGACCTGATGACGAAGTACAGTCCCATAGTTTTCAGCCTGAGCAAATATTTCTTTACATTCAGGAGAACTACCATCATCAATCACAATGATAGAAAAATCACCCTTCTTGTGAATTTTTTCAATCAGTGTTAGCAAATTAAAATCAGGTTGATAAGCTGGAATAACTAAATAATTCATAGCTGTACCTCTTTCTTTTTGTTTGTATAAGTATACGTTCACTTGCTTAAAAAATCCTTATAACTACTTTTTTATAAAAATAAATTGATGATTTCTCAAAAATAGACCATAAAGAGAAAACTCCATAGAAATGATTTCTACAGAGTTAGAACAGTATCTTTATAATAATAAATAGGATAGTCAATCTCTATAACTTATCCTTTAATTTCTCAACAAAGAGATAAGCTGCTGGACAGGTCAAAGTGTTCTTAATTGTTAAATGGTTGATTTGATGGATTTTTTTACGGTCTGTATGGGGAAATTCCCGACAGGCCTTTGGACGAACATCATAGATAGAACAGAGATTATCTCCTCCTAAAAAGGGACAGGGCATGGATTTAAAAACCTTATCCCCATCTTCATCTACCTGTAAAAACTCTGCTTCAAATGCT
>ERZ773233.1593-NODE-1593-length-13132-cov-6.791466_pt1 | contig 13132 bp, 9 predicted proteins | sample MGYA00580991_ERZ773233 | MGnify/ENA primary metagenome ERZ773233 (study PRJEB29015, sample SAMEA2738178) | human oral metagenome | biome: human oral; feature: human-associated habitat; material: saliva | place: China | collected 2161 ...
ATAGAGCTTGTCAGTACAAACTTTATGCTGAAATATAGTTTTTAAGGGACGACTATTTAAACATAAAACAAATACGAATGAAAGCTCACTCCTATGATCTTTACAATTTGAACTATTCTTGCCGGTCAACAAACGACGAAACGAGAATAATACCCACACAAAGGTCTCACAACTTTTAGCGGAATTCTCTCCTATCCGGCTCACGTGCTATTATGGCCTACTCGCTCCTCGCACGCCACCAATGCTAATCCGCACAAAAAAAGGCGGCCGTCTTATTTTCGCTACCTCTTACAAAGGGTTTGCAACAATAAGACGGCCGCCTTTAGTCTATTGAATCAGCGCTCAGTCCTTATCTGCTGCCATTGCAGCAGCTCTCTCTGCCTGAACACGGGCATATTCTTCAGCATCAGCTACGACAAGGTTGGAGAATTCTCGGAGACCTGTGCCGGCCGGGATTAAGTGGCCGCAGATCACGTTTTCCTTCATACCTTCCAAATAATCTATCTTTCCGCTGATTGCAGCCTCGTTTAAGACTTTTGTCGTCTCCTGGAAGGAAGCTGCCGACATAAAGCTCTTGGTCTGCAACGCTGCACGGGTAATACCTTGCAAGATCTGCGTAGACGTAGCCGGCACGGCATCGCGCACCTTCACCAACTTAAGATCGAGACGCTTGAGGCGAGAATTTTCATCGCGGAGCTTGCGCGCCGTAATGATCATACCCTTCTTCATCATCTCGCTATCGCCGGCATCTACTACGACTTTCTTACTCCAAATACGGTCATTTTCCTCAGCAAAATCGAGTTTGTCGACCACTTGCAACTCCAAGAAGCGTGTATCTCCCGGGTCGTTAATCTGCACCTTGCGCATCATCTGACGAACGATGACTTCAAAATGCTTATCGTTGATCTTCACGCCCTGTAGACGATAGACGTCTTGTATCTCGTTAACAATATATTCTTGCACTGCGGTCGGACCCTTGATAGCCAAAATGTCGGCCGGCGTGATCGAACCGTCACTGAGTGCTTCACCTGCACGAACGTAGTCGTTTTCCTGTACCAAGATCTGCTTAGACAGCGGTACGAGGTAGGCTTTAACCTCTCCGAGTTTGGACGTAATGATGATCTCACGGTTACCACGCTTAATCGTGCCCATCTTCACCTCGCCATCAATTTCAGAAACGACAGCAGGGTTAGACGGATTGCGCGCTTCAAAGAGTTCCGTAACACGCGGCAGGCCACCGGTAATATCACCGGCCTTACCTACGGCACGCGGAATCTTCACCAAGACAGCACCGGCTTTCAACTCTTCGCCATCTTCTACGGCCAAGTGACCATTGATGGGGAAGTTGTAAGAACGAATGATGTTGCCTTTCTCATCCAAAATATCCGCTGAAGGAATGCGGTTTCGCTCCTTAGCTTCTATAATGATGCGCTCACGAAGACCTGTAGCTTCATCTTCTTCGATGCGATACGTAACACCTTCAATCACATCATTGAAATGGATCCGACCTGCCAACTCCGTAACGATAACGGCATTAAACGGATCCCACTTGGCCACCATCGTACCCTTCTCAATTTTCTCTTTATCGTTTACAAACAACTGTGCGCCATAGGGGATATTCTGCGAAGATAAGATGATACCGGTATTGATGTCGATAAAATGCACTTCAGCCAAACGACCGACAACGACTTTGCCGGCAGCGCCGTCGTCGTTGATAATGTCGACCGTACGCATTTCTTCAAATTCGACGCGGCAGTCTTGCTTAGAAATAATAGAGGCATTAGCTGCAGCATTAGAAGCAATACCACCGGCGTGGAAAGTACGAAGCGTTAACTGCGTACCCGGCTCACCAATAGACTGAGCTGCGATGACACCAACAGCTTCTCCCTTCTGAACCATACGAGAGGTAGCTAAGTTGCGACCATAACACTTCTGGCAAACGCCGTGCTTGCTCTCACAAGTAAGAACGGAGCGAATTTCTACACTCTCTATTGGCGAAGCCTCAATCTCAGCAGCAATCGGCTCGGTAATTTCTTCACCGGCAGCAACAATGAGGCGACCCGTCATCGGATGAATAATATCGTGAACAGATACGCGACCCAAGATACGCTCACTCAGTGATGAGATCACTTCATCGCCATCTTTAAGGGCAGCGCAAACGAGTCCACGCAAAGTGCCGCAATCTTCTTCAGTAATGATCACATCGTGAGACACATCGACCAAACGACGCGTCAGATAACCGGCATCGGCCGTTTTCAAAGCTGTATCAGCCAAACCTTTACGTGCACCGTGAGTAGAGATGAAGTACTCCAATACGCTCATACCTTCCTTGAAGTTGGAGAGAATCGGGTTTTCAATAATCTGTGCACCTTCTGCACCGGCTTTCTGCGGTTTAGCCATCAAACCACGCATACCGGCCAACTGCGCAATCTGATCAGCAGAACCACGAGCACCAGAATCCAACATCATAAATACGGCGTTGAAACCTTGATCAGCTTCGGTCATCTGCTTCATCAGGGTACGCTTCAAATTGGTATTGGCATGCGTCCAGGTGTCGATAACTTGGTTGTAACGCTCATTATCGGTGATGAAACCCATATTATAATTGGCCATGATCTGGTCTATCTCCTCGTTACCCTTCGCTACGATGTCTTGCTTCTCTTGTGGGATAATGATATCATCTAAGTTGAAAGAAAGGCCACCTTCATAGGATTTGCGATAGCCTAAGTTTTTGATACCATCCAAGAACTCGCACGCACGTGCCATACCTACGGTTTTGATGACGCGAGCAATAATGTCGCGCAAAGACTTCTTGGAGATAATACCATTGAAATAGCCCACTTCTTTCGGAATAATCTCATTGACAATTACACGACCTACAGAAGTCTCAAGCATTCGCTTAACTAACGTGCCATTCTCATCAAGATCGTCTACAATAACCTTGATCGGAGCATGAACTTCTACGCGGCGCTCATTGTAAGCGATAATAGCTTCTTCAGGGCCATAGAAGGTTAAGCCCTCGCCCTTAGTACCCTTGCGCAGTTTGGTAATATAATAGAGGCCCAACACCATATCCTGAGAAGGAACGGTAATCGGCGCTCCATTTGCAGGATTGAGGATATTATGGCTCTGAAGCATCAAAATCTGTGCTTCAATAATAGCTTCATTGCTCAGCGGAAGGTGAACAGCCATCTGGTCGCCGTCGAAGTCGGCATTAAATGCGGTACAAGCCAAAGGGTGCAACTGAATTGCCTTACCTTCAATCAACTTCGGCTGAAAAGCTTGGATACCGAGACGGTGCAAGGTCGGAGCACGGTTAAGCAGAACGGGGTGACCTTTCATGACAAATTCGAGAATGTCCCAAATAATGGCATCGCGACGGTCTACGATCTTCTTCGCGCTCTTTACGGTCTTTACAATACCGCGCTCAATCAAGCGACGAATAATAAATGGTTTATAGAGTTCGGCAGCCATTAACTTCGGAAGACCGCACTCACCCATCTTCAACTCCGGACCTACGACGATAACTGAACGTGCTGAATAGTCAACACGCTTACCGAGCAGGTTCTGGCGGAAACGTCCTTGCTTACCCTTCAAGGCATCAGACAAAGACTTCAACGGACGATTACTATCGCTCTTTACAGCTGAAGACTTGCGAGAATTATCAAAGAGGCTGTCAACAGCTTCCTGCAACATACGCTTCTCATTGCGAAGGATCACTTCGGGAGCCTTAATTTCCAATAAGCGTTTCAAGCGGTTGTTGCGGATCAACACGCGACGATAGAGGTCGTTTAAGTCTGAAGTGGCAAAGCGTCCACCATCAAGAGGCACAAGCGGACGAAGATCTGGCGGAATAACGGGCAGAATCTTCATAATCATCCACTCGGGCTTATTGCGCTCCTTGCTTGCCCGGAAGGACTCTACAACCTGAAGGCGCTTCAAGGCCTCGTTCTTACGTTGCGCAGAACGATCAGAATTAGCACGATCGCGAAGATCATAGCTCAACTGGTCAAGATCAATGCGCTGAAGCATATCCAAAACAGCTTCTGCACCCATCTTTGCAATAAACTTATTGGGGTCAGAATCGTCAAGATATTGATTCTCTTTAGGCAATTTACGCAACAACTCAAGATACTCATCTTCAGTGAGGAGTTGGTTAACCTCTACTTCTTCACCCAAAACGCCCGGTTGGATAACAACATAACGCTCATAATATATAATAGTATCGAGCTTCTTCGTTGGGAGTCCTAAAAGATAACCGATCTTATTGGGCAAAGAACGGAAGTACCAAATGTGTACGACAGGAACGACCAATGCAATATGGCCGGCACGCTCACGTCTTACTTTTTTCTCTGTAACTTCAACACCGCAACGATCGCAAACAATACCTTTATAGCGAATACGCTTGTATTTACCGCAATGACACTCGTAGTCTTTTGTCGGTCCAAAAATACGCTCGCAGAAGAGTCCGTCACGCTCAGGCTTGTAGGTGCGGTAGTTGATCGTCTCAGGCTTGAGCACTTCACCATAAGAATTAGCTAAAATCTCCTCTGGAGAAGCTAAGCCAATCGTGATTTTCGTAAAGTTGCTCTTTATCTTATTATCTCTTTTAAAAGCCATTTTTTTTGAATTTAGTCGTTAATCCAGCGTAATACTCAAACCCAACCCACGCAACTCGTGCAGCAAGACATTAAGCGATTCAGGAATGCCCGGAGTAGGCATCGTCTCTCCCTTAACGACGGCTTCATAAGCTTTTGCGCGGCCGGTAACATCATCTGACTTAATAGTCAAAATCTCTTGTAGGACGTGAGATGCGCCAAAGGCCTCAATAGCCCAAACCTCCATCTCACCAAAACGCTGACCACCAAACTGAGCTTTACCTCCAAGAGGTTGCTGTGTAATCAGAGAATATGGACCAATGCTACGGGCGTGCATCTTATCTTCAACCATATGGCCGAGCTTCAGCATATAGGTAACACCTACAGTAGCCTTTTGGTCAAATGGTTCACCAGTTCCACCGTCAAAAAGCTGCTCTGCGCAATAGCGAGGCAAGCCGGCTTTGTCAGTCCATGCGCAAAGTTCATCCAACTTTGCACCATCGAAGATCGGAGTTGCAAACTTCACACCTAAGCGCTTACCTGCTGCACCAAGAATAGCCTCAAAGATCTGTCCTAAATTCATACGAGAAGGCACACCTAGCGGGTTCAAGACAATGTCTACAGGACGACCATCAGCCAAGAACGGCATATCTTCTTGACGAACAATCTTTGACACAATACCCTTATTACCGTGGCGACCGGCCATCTTATCTCCGACACCGATCTTGCGCTTCTTAGCAATATAGACTTTGGCTTGCTGAATAATACCTGAAGGAAGTTCGTCGCCAATCGTAATGGCAAACTTACGACGCTTCAAGACAGCATCCATCTTATTATACTTCTTCAAATAGTTGAGCACCAAGCTGCGGATCAAGAGATTGGTATGCTCATCATTCGTCCAATCATTCAATTGCAAAGACGTGTAGCTTAACGAGTCAAGCAGAGACTTCGAGAATTTTGTGCCTTTTGCAATAATCTCCGTGCCAATAGTATCTTTAACGCCTAAAGACGTTTTTCCTTTTGTCAACACCAGTAATTTATCAATCATTGTAGACTTCAACACTGATGTTTCCTTGTCAAATTGCTCATCGAGTTCTAATAGGGTTGACTTATCTGCAGCCTTAGAAGAACGACTCTTTTGCGCCTTAGAATATAAGCGGCGATCAATTACCACACCAGACAAAGAGGGATTTGCTTTAAGAGATGCATCTTTTACATCACCAGCCTTATCGCCAAAGATCGCACGCAACAATTTCTCTTCAGGCGTAGGATCACTCTCACCTTTAGGTGTAATCTTACCAATTAAGATATCACCAGGAACTACGCGAGCACCAATTCGAATAATACCATTTTCATCCAAGTCTTTCGTAGCTTCTTCACTGACGTTGGGGATGTCATTGGTTAACTCTTCAACGCCTCGCTTAGTTTCACGAACATCTAAAGAGAATTCGTCTACGTGAACAGACGTCAAAATATCATCGCGAACCATGCGCTCATTAAGCACGATCGCATCCTCATAGTTGTACCCTTTCCAAGGCATATAAGCCACAAGAAGATTACGGCCAAGCGCCAACTCGCCACCCTCCGTAGCATAGCCTTCTGTAAGGATATCTCCTTTTTTAACACGTTGCCCCTTTTCACAAATCGGTCTTAAGTCAAAGACCATGTTTTGGTTCGTGCGGCGGAATTTGGGGATGCGATATTCTTTAAGAGCAGACTCGAAGCTTACAAACTCTTCGTCTTCTGTACGATCATATAATACACGAATTGTCGTTGCGTCCACAAAATCGACAACGCCATCACCCTCAGCACTAATCATCGTGCGAGAGTCGATACAAACTTGTCTTTCGATACCAGTACCTACAATCGGAGCTTCAGAACGAATCAATGGTACAGCTTGGCGCATCATGTTAGATCCCATCAATGCACGGTGAGCATCGTCGTGCTCCAAGAAAGGGATCAGGCCGGCAGCAATAGACGCAATTTGCTGAGGAGCAACGTCCATCAACTCAACTTGCTTCGGCGAAACAACAGGATAGTCAGCATCTTGACGACACTTAACCTTAGAAAGAATAAACGTACCATCTGCATTCAAGGGCGCATTACCTTGTCCAATGATCTTATCTTCCTCTTCTTCGGCACTCAAATAGACAACGTCATTATTATCTAGATCTACCTTAGAATTTTCGACTTTACGATAGGGAGTCTCAATAAAACCAAGGCTATCAATCTTTGCATATACACACAAAGAAGAGATCAAACCAATATTCGGACCTTCAGGAGATTCAATAGGACAAAGACGACCATAGTGAGTATAGTGCACGTCACGAACCTCGAAACCTGCACGCTCACGCGACAAACCGCCGGGACCTAAGGCCGAGAGACGACGTTTGTACGTAACCTCTGACAGCGGGTTAGTTTGGTCCATAAATTGAGACAAAGCATTTGTCCCAAAGAAAGAATTTATAACTGAAGAAATAGTCTTTGCGTTAATTAAGTCAGTAGGTGTAAACACCTCATTGTCTCGCACATTCATTCGCTCACGAATTGTACGAGTCATACGAGCTAAACCTACAGAGAACTGATTAGCTAATTGTTCTCCAACAGTTCTTACTCTTCGGTTGCTCAAGTGGTCAATATCATCGACTGAAGCCTTAGAGTTGATGAGTTCGATAAGATACTTGATAATTTCGATGATATCTTCTCTCGTCAACACGCGGGTATCTCCATCTGTTGATAAGCCCAACTTGCGATTCATACGGTAACGTCCGACTTCACCTAAATCATAACGCTTTTCAGAGAAGAACAGGTTATTAATAACCTCGCGTGCACTCGCATCATCTGCAGGGTCTGCATTTCGCAACAAACGATAAATGTAGTTGACGGCCTCCTTCTCTGAGTTACACGGATCCTTCTGGAACGTATTGAAAATAATCGAGTAGTCGATACCCATTGAAGAGTCTAAATGCACTTCTATCGTCTTCGACCCACTATTAAGAATTTCCTCAACGTTGTCGACTGTGATCTCAGTTTCTCGCTCAAGGATAACTTCTGTACGCTCAATAGAAACGACTTCGCCCGTCTCTTCATCTACAAAATCTTCTACCCACGTTTTCAAAACACGCGCAGCCAATTTACGACCGGTGTATTTTTTCAAATTAGCTTTGGTCACTTTAACCTCTTCAGAAAGGCCAAAGATTTGAAGAATGTCTTTATCCTTTTCAAAGCCAATAGCACGCAACAAAGTCGTAACGGGAAGTTTCTTCTTACGATCAATGTATGCATACATTACATTGTTGATATCCGTAGCAAACTCAATCCAAGAACCCTTGAAAGGAATGATACGCGCGCTATATAATTGCGTTCCATTCGCATGAATGCTAGAGCCAAAGAAAACGCCTGGGGAGCGATGCAACTGAGATACTACAACGCGCTCAGCTCCATTAATTACGAATGTACCATTCTCTGTCATATAAGGGATAGGTCCCAAAAAGACATCTTGTACGACAGTATCAAAATCTTCATGATCAGGATCAGTACAATAGAGTTTCAACTTTGCCTTGAGGGGAACACTATAAGTCAAGCCTCTTTCCAAACACTCTTCTACAGAATAGCGAGGAGCGTCAATGTAGTAGTCAAGAAACTCCAGGACAAAGTTGTTTCGTGTGTCTGCGATTGGGAAATTTTCTGCAAACACCTTGTACAATCCGTCATTCTTTCTCTGTTCAGCCGGCGTATCCAACTGAAGGAAATCCTTAAATGATTTCAATTGAACATCGAGGAAATCCGGATAGGGCATCGGATTATGAACAGATGCAAAATTAACTCGGTTATTAATTACTTGGGACATTCGTTATGTATTAATGAAGGCTGCAACAATGCATCAAGAGCAACCCTGAGTAATCGGAATATTTATAGATGCAAAAAGGTTAAGAACCCCCTACCAGAGGATTCTTAACCGTAACTCTTTATAGAGCCGTAGAGAAATTATGCAATCTCTACTTCAGCGCCAGCTTCTTCAAGAACCTTCTTGAGAGATTCTGCTTCTTCTTTTGCAACGCCTTCCTTCAACTTGCTAGGAACGCCGTCTACGAGATCTTTAGCTTCCTTCAAGCCAAGGCCACAATTTTCTTTCACAGCCTTAACAACTTGAAGCTTTGCAGAACCTGCAGCCTTGAGAATAACGTCGAATGCCGACTTCTCTTCAGCCGCAGCTGCACCAGCAGCAGGACCAGCAGCAACAGCAACAGCTGCAGCAGCGGGTTCTATACCATACTCGTCCTTGAGGACAGTTGCTAACTCATTAACTTCTTTTACTGTCAAATTTACCAATTCTTCAGCAATAGCTTTAATATCTGCCATTTCAAATATAATTTTATTGTTTCTACTTTGTAAGGGTGGAGAGATTATCTAGACTTATTCAGGACGCTCTCCTAATGTCTTGAGTACACCGTGAATTGTTTGGCCAGCTGATTGAAGTGAGCCAATAACATTCTTCGCAGGAGATTGCAATAGAGAAACCACCTCAGCGATGAGTTCGGCTTTACTCTTAATTGCACACAGCGTTTCAAGATTTTCAGCACCTACATAGAATTCCTCTTCTACGTAAGCAGCCTTGAGTGAGGGAATGCCTTCTTTACCAACCTCTTTGATCAATTTGGCCGGAACATTTGCAGTATCGCATAAGAATAATGCAGTTGTACCTTTCAGTGTATCATAGAGAGGAGAGTAGTCTTTTTCTGACGCTTCAAAAGCCTTGTGGAGCAAAGTGTTTTTCACTACGACCATTTTGATCTGTGAACCGAAACACTTTCTACGCAAGCTACTTGTTGCTTCAGCATTGAGGCCAGTTACATCTACTAAATAGAGATGTGTATATTCCTTGATGTATTCACCGAGTTGTTCGATGATTCTGCTTTTATCTTCCTTTCTCATATCATTTACTATTAAGCCTCCTCTATTGATTTAGGATCAATCTTGATCCCCTGACTCATAGTAGAGGAAAGATAAATGCTCTTAACATAAGTACCTTTAGAAGAAGAAGGTTTGAGCTTAATGATCGTGGATATAAACTCTTTAGCATTACCAAAGATTTGATCAGGTGCAAATGAAACCTTACCGATTGAAGCGTGTACAATACCCGTCTTGTCAACCTTAAAGTCAATCTTACCTTGTTTCACCTCCTTGATAGCCTTCTCAACGTCCATTGTTACCGTTCCGCTTTTGGGGTTAGGCATCAAACCACGCGGACCAAGCACGCGACCAAGAGCACCGATTTTACCCATGATAGCCGGCATTGTAATAATGACGTCAATGTCAGTCCAACCACCTTTAATTTTCTCGATATATTCATCGAGACCTACATAGTCAGCGCCTGCAGCCTTTGCAGCCTCCTCCTTATCAGGAGTGCAGAGGCAAAGAACGCGAACTGTCTTACCGGTTCCGTTAGGGAGAGAAACGACACCACGAACCATCTGATTTGCCTTACGAGGATCTACCCCGAGACGCACATCAATATCAACAGAAGCATCAAACTTCGTCGTCGTGATCTCTTTCACCAAAGAACTTGCTTCCTTGAGTGTATAAGCCTTCCCCGCTTCAACTTTACCAGCTACAATCTTCTGATTTTTTGTCAGTTTGCTCATTGTTGTTTAAAATTGAAGTTAGTTATTTCCGGGGAATTCACCTTTAACAGTGATACCCATACTGCGTGCAGTACCTGCAATCAGGCGCATTGCACTTTCGATTGTAAAACAATTCAAGTCCGGCATTTTATCCTCAGCGATGGCACGCACTTGTTCCCAAGTAACAGCAGCCACTTTCTGACGATTAGGCTGGGCAGAACCGCTTTTCTTTTTGGCGGCTTCCAACAATTGAACGGCAGCAGGAGGAGTCTTTACCTCAAAGGTAAAAGATTTGTCATTAAAGTAAGTAATGACAACCGGAAGTACCTTACCGGCCTTATCCTGTGTTCTGGCGTTGAACTGCTTGCAGAAATCCATAATATTGATACCCTTAGAACCCAAAGCAGGTCCTACGGGAGGAGACGGATTCGCTGCACCACCTTTAATCTGTAATTTGATTAATCCAGCAACTTCTTTTGCCATTGTTTGTATTATTAATTGATTATCGTGAGGAGGAAAAAGACTAGCGTAACAACAAACCTTATTCCTTCTCTACTTGCATAAAACCTAAATCAAGACCCGTACTACGGCCGAAGACCTTTACTGTAACAGTAACCTTCTTCTTCTCATCATCGATCTTTTCAACCGTACCAGAGAAACCGCTGAACGGACCTTCCGTAACCTTCACCGAGTCGCCAATAACAAATGGCACAGTAAGTGCCTCATTAACGTCCGGTTCTTCATCAGCCTTACCGAGAATACGATTCACTTCTGATTCGCGCAACGGTGTCGGGTCGTTCGTATCCGGCAAAAAACCCAAAACATTGGGCGTATTGCGAAGCATGTGCGTAATCTCGCCCACCAATTTTGCTTCCACTAATACATAGCCGGGTAAATAATTGCGCTCTTTCACAGTACGCTTTCCGTTGTGGACTTGCACGATCTTTTCAGTTGGCACTAGAACTTGGGAGACATTGCCCTGAAAAGCATTTAGCTTAATTTCAGCATCAATATACTCCTTAACCTTGTTCTCTTTACCGCTGATAGCTCGTAACACGTACCACGCCATTTCAATTCCAGCCATTTTCGTAAGAAATTAAACAGTGGGGTAGATGAACTTCATCAAGTAGTCAAACGCCGTGTCCATTACAAACACCATTAACGCAATCACAATGGAAGCAACAAGAACGACAATTGCAGTATGAGTTAACTCCCGACGCGTTGGCCACGTGGTTTTATATGCGAGTTCTTCGTAAGATTCTTTACAATATGTAATTATACCCTTGAACATAGAGTAGCTATTCTTTAAGCACGGGAAGAGAGGCTCGAACTCCCGACACCTGGTTTTGGAGACCAGTGCTCTACCAACTGAGCTATTCCCGTAAGAATGAGCCTCGCCATAAAAGGCGAGCGCTCATTACTGATTCTTTATAGAGATAGGTTTCGTCTACTTAAAGACGAGAAGCCTATTAATCGTCAAGGATCTCAGTGATCTGACCAGAACCTACCGTACGGCCGCCTTCACGGATTGCGAAGCGAAGACCTACGTTCAATGCTACCGGATAGATCAATTCTACAGAAATCTCAACATTATCGCCAGGCATAACCATTTCTACGCCTTCAGGGAGGTGAATTTCACCCGTGCAGTCCATCGTACGGAGATAGAACTGAGGACGATATTTGTTGCCGAACGGAGTATGACGGCCACCTTCTTCCTTCTTCAATACGTAGATAGAAGCCTTAAACTTAGAGTGAGGTTTGATAGTTCCCGGGTGCGTGATAACCATACCGCGCTTGATTTCGTCTTTTTCGATACCACGAAGAAGAAGACCTACATTATCGCCAGCTTCACCTGTATCCAAAATCTTACGGAACATCTCAACGCCAGTTACAACTGACTTCTTGTCTTCACCAAGACCGAGGATCTGAACTTCGTCGCTCACCTTAACCACACCGGTTTCGATACGGCCGGTAGCAACAGTACCACGACCTGTGATAGAGAACACGTCCTCAACAGGCATCAAGAAAGGCTTCTCAACGTCGCGAACAGGCTCTTCAATCCAAGTATCAACAGCGTTCATCAATTCGATAACGCTATCCTCCCACTTAGCAACACCGTTCAACGCACCGAGTGCAGAACCGCGAATGATAGGAGTATCGCCTTCATAGTCGTATTCTTCGAGCAATTCACGAACCTCCATTTCAACGAGTTCGATCAACTCTTCGTCCTCAACCATGTCACACTTGTTCAAGAAGACAACAAGACGAGGAACGTTTACCTGACGAGCAAGAAGGATGTGCTCACGCGTTTGAGGCATCGGACCATCCGTAGCAGCAACTACAAGAATAGCACCGTCCATCTGGGCAGCACCCGTTACCATGTTCTTCACGTAGTCGGCGTGACCCGGGCAGTCTACGTGTGCATAGTGACGTTTTTCTGTTTCATATTCAACGTGCGACGTATTAATCGTAATACCACGCTCTTTTTCCTCAGGAGCATTATCAATCTGATCGAAAGATTTGATCTCGTCAGATTTAGAAAAACCCCTCTCAGCGAGTACCTTTGTAATGGCTGCCGTCAAGGTCGTCTTACCGTGATCGACGTGACCAATCGTACCGATGTTTACGTGCGGTTTGGTCCGCTCAAATTTTTCTTTAGCCATAGCTGTATTTATTTAAAATATGAATGTTCGTTATTTTGAGTAAGCAAGGAACCCAAGGAAAGACTTTCCCTGCGCGCCATACATTTTCAAGCCGAGCAGAGCTGTAACCGAGATTTGAACTCGGGACCTCTTCCTTACCAAGGAAGTGCTCTACCGCTGAGCTATTACAGCAAGAGTGAGCGGAAAACGGGACTCAAACCCGCGACCCCCAGCTTGGAAGGCTAGTGCTCTATCAACTGAGCTATTT
>ERZ773233.1594-NODE-1594-length-13132-cov-3.515256_pt1 | contig 13132 bp, 22 predicted proteins | sample MGYA00580991_ERZ773233 | MGnify/ENA primary metagenome ERZ773233 (study PRJEB29015, sample SAMEA2738178) | human oral metagenome | biome: human oral; feature: human-associated habitat; material: saliva | place: China | collected 2161 ...
GGAATCGGACAACATGGACTTAGAAAAGCAAAACGCAATCATGCGAGAACTTGAACTCCCTATCGCAACACTCGTGTACAGCGGTGGAAAGTCCATTCATGCGATTGTACGAATCGAAGCAGCAAACAAAGAAGAATACAAAAAACGTGTTGACTACTTATACAAAATTTGTAAGAAGAACGGTCTAAATGTAGACGAACAAAACAAGAATCCAAGTCGCTTGAGTCGTCTTCCTGGGTTCATTAGAGATGGCAAGAAACAATTCATCATTGACACCAATATCGGACACAAGTCTTGGGATGATTGGTATCAATACATCGAAGACTTAAACGATGATTTGCCGGATCCAGAAGGACTTAGCGAGACTTGGGACAATATGCCCGAGCTTGCTCCCGAGCTCATCAAAGGCGTACTCAGACAAGGTCACAAGATGTTGATTGCGGGACCTTCAAAAGCTGGGAAGTCATTTGGACTCATCAATATGTCAATCGCAATCGCAGAAGGCTCTCAATGGTTCGGCTGGGAATGCACTCAAGGAAAGATTCTATATGTGAATCTCGAGCTCGATAGAGCCTCATGCTTGCACCGATTCAAGGATGTATATGCAGCAATGGGCATCGAGCCTCGAAACGTATCAAACATCGATATTTGGAACTTACGTGGGAAGACCGTCCCAATGGACAAGCTTGCACCGAAATTGATTCGAAGAGCCCACAAGAAAGGCTATATCGCTGTGATTATCGACCCTATATACAAGGTTTTAACTGGGGATGAAAATAGTGCGGATCAGATGGCTCACTTCACGAATCAATTTGACAAAGTTGCGACCGAACTAGGATGTTCAGTCATCTACTGTCACCACCACTCAAAAGGGGCACAAGGTGGCAAGAAGTCCATGGACCGTGCAAGTGGTTCAGGAGTATTTGCTCGGGACCCCGATGCACTTGTCGATTTAGTGGAATTAGAGCTCACGGATGAGATTATCCAACAACGATGCGACCAAATGGCTTGCGACATCTACAAGGATGCAATCAATCGCATGAATCGTCCATATATGGAACAGTACATCGGACTAGACGACTTAAGAAGTCCATACGCAATGCGTAATCACTTCGAGAAAGCTGTCGTAAACATTCAAGATAGATGGCAAACGAATGAGCTTATCAATCGAGAGACAAGCAAAATTCAAACGATGTCAGCGTGGCGTGTGGATGGTACGCTTCGAGAATTCGCTAAGTTCAAACCAAGAAATGTGTGGTTCAGTTATCCACTACACATTGTGGATAACACGGGCATCCTCGATGACATCGAGTTGGATGATAATACACCAAATTGGAAAAAGACTTGGAAGAAGAATTTCAATGAAAAGATGACTCCAGCACAACGCAAGGAAGAACGAAAAATTGCATTCGACACAGCATACTCAGCTCTGAATGATGGAGTCGCTCCAGTGACTTCAGAGGCACTTTGTGAATATATGGGCATATCTGAGAAGACTCTGAAGAGACGAATCAAGGAGTTGGATGGGTATGAACTCGAAGGTGAACATGTCACCTTGAAAAAGTAAAATCGGAAAAAATCCTATTTTTGGACAGGACAAACTCGGTCTTGGACACCGAGACAGACAGGACAAAAGACCGAGTTTGTCCGTGTCCACGAGATAAAAATAATTAACCTAAAAGGTGTACTTGGAAAGGACAAAGTCGGAGTCAGACACCGAGTTTGTCCACGGACAGACAACCTATAACCCTAAGAGGGTGTAATTGGGAAGTGTCCGAAGATTCGTCCATTGTCCATGATAGGAACAGAACAGGTGGGCTTTAGACTCCGCCCACCATGTCTGTCCTTTCTACCATGGACAAAAAGCAAAAATAAAAAATAAAAGTCTGTGTGGAATTTCACAAACTTAAAAGGAGAAAAATATGGCAAGTAAAAAATCAAAATTGTTGGAAGTCGGGAAAGAGATGCCGCTCTTATATCATTCATTTCCAGATGAAGAATATGACCCAACGCAATCACAAGTCCTTCGATGGATTTCAGAACAGCCCGAATTGATGGAATGGATTTTCAGACAATTGAAATCTACTGGATATGTTATCTATGAACCTCAATGGGGGGCATGGAGAGGTGTGGGGAATCATGATTGAATTCTTCATTCCAATGGAATTGCCAACAACGACTCATCAACAAAAGCAAGTGACTTGTAGGAATGGTAAACCTCATTTTTATGAACCTCCTAAACTCATACAGGCTCGAGCGAAGTATATGGCACACTTCTCTCACTTTGCCCCTAAAACGCCTCTACGGGGCTGTGTGAGGCTCACAATCAAATGGTGCTTCCCTTTAAAAGATGGAACATACAACGGACAGTACAAAGGCACAAAACCAGATTTGGACAACATGGAGAAATTGCTGCTTGACTGTCTGACCGATTTGGGATTTTGGGAAGACGACAATAAGGTCGCATCTAAAATCTCAGAGAAGTTCTATGCGGATCCACCTGGAATCTATATCCGATTGGAGGAGCTTGAATGAAATTAGATTATCACGAATTCATGAACAAAGTTGCCGATTGGATTGTTGAACAAGAAAAAGTCGCTCAGAAGTTGGGCTTCGGTTCGGTTGAATATTTCAATTGGGTATTTGAATCAAGTGGAAAGCTATGTGATGAATACGAGAATCATCCATTCGTAAAAAGACAAATGCTCATGGTGTTCGAACACATCGATGAAGCCTTCAAAAATCAAAATCAAAAATAAGGAGAATAATATGGCAAATCAAATCGAAGGATTGAACGGGACTCGTTCAACTTACATGTACGAGAACATCGAGATTGTGGAGATTGATGGTGTTCGCATGGTTCGAAGATTAAAAGACAAGAAAATCATCGGACTAAATGCACCAAAGAAAGAAACACAAGAAGGGAACTATCAACGACAACGCAGCAAGAGCAAACCAAGATATCAAGACTTAGCTCTGAAAGAAGAGCTTACTCAATTCTTAAAAGACACAGGGATGTCAATCGGAGAGTTCGTCAAAGATTCCAACATCATCAATTATCATCTTGTGTGGAGTTTTGTTCATGGAAAGAATCGCATCACATTAGATGCTATCAACGAAATCAAAAGGAGAATAGATGCTTATGGAAGACATTAAAATCTATATGATTATTAGAAATCAAGAGCCTCACTTCTTATTCGAACGCATTGAAGACTATTCAAGTATGAGAGGATATCTCGCAAAGGCTCATCCGCTCTACACACACCGATTCACGAAACACGTTGAGAAGGCGATGCACTTCTTAACAATCAAAGAAGCGTTGGACTTCATCAACGAACACAAAATCGATGGCTCTATCATCAAGGACTTATCGCAAGAGAGACTTAAACGGAGAAAGATGTCCAAACAGTATCTTGAAGATTATGGAGATGTTATCACTTATCTGTATAGCGTGATTGGGAATTCAAGCGATAAGATGCTTCAAGCTGCTCATGATATGCACGTTAGTGTGACATCGTTGAGTAAATTCATGCGAGATCCGTATTCGCTCACTTCTCAAACAAGAGACAAGATTGTGTCGAATATTACACGAATCAATAAGGAGGACTAAGAATGAAAGAGAAAACACCATTCGAAAAACTGATGGACGATGTTCACTACTTGATTGTGGCACATTGTAAGTACAAGGACATGTCGATGTATGACAGAGCGTTGAAGCAATTCCAGAAAGATATCAATTATGGACAGCTCGAAGAGATGAGCTATGATGAACGATTCGCTTTCTTACTTGGATTTGAAACCTCTCTGAAGGCGATTGATAATGCAATCAAATTAAGCAAACAATTGAAGGAAAATCCCACCAAAACGATTGAAGTGTTCAATAATATGTTGGGGATGAGTAAATGAAAATAAATATCAAGGATTTGATTGAAAAAGCTCGAAAAATTTATGGAGAACTCGAAGTCGATGGATATTATGGAGAGCAATGTACGATTGAACAAGACGGAGTGATTCTATATCAAGGCATAGGCGAATGGAGAACATATAGAGAAGTATGGGAATGCAGCAAACGAATCTTAGATTTAAAGGAGGATGAAATATGGATGAAACGACAACATCGTTGAGCATTAAGGTTAAATTTAGAATCATCCCTTTTGACGATGCATTGTGGAGGGCGGTTTTCCCGCAACTCAAAGAACAATTGGGAATCGAACAAATCAATATTGTGGAATCTCAATTATATCTTTCAGCATTTAAGCATTACTACGATGTATATGTGGATAAGGCTTTGATTGATAAATATGGTATGGAAGTAGTAAACGAAATGGTTCGAGAAAAAATCAAAGAACGAATCGACAAAGAAATGGAACGAGATTTAGGTTTTTTGAAAGATATGAAGGAAAACGAGGTGCAAGAATGATAACTTGTTATGACTTATTATCAAAAAGAAAAGTATGGATAAATCCACGTTGTGTGATAAGTGTGGAATTTAGGGAAGATGCAACAGGAAAATATGCAGAAATCCACATCACGGGTGAACCGTATAGGATAAAGGTTGAAGAAAACGCAAGAGAAATCAAAGAAATCAAGGAGTTCTTTGAAAAAATAGGGGAGGAATAAAATGGAACTAGTTATCTTTTTAAAAAATGGGAATACTCTTAAATTTAAAGATGTGACAGAATTAAAACGTGATTACAATTACATCAACATTATCTCATTCGATTATGTGAGTGCATCAACGCATAAAAAGAAAAATGCGATGTTCTTCTCGAATCATATTGCAGGACTGTCCTTTTCAGAGAAGGAGGGGTTCGATGTTAACAGTCTACTCAAAGCCTAGATGTATGCAATGTGAGATGACAAAGATGTGGTTGAATCAAAACAAGATTGAGTTTGAGAATGTGGACATCGAAGCGAATCCAGGAGCGTTGGAGCTACTGAGACATTATGGCTGGCAAGCTCTTCCAGTCGTTGCTATTGATGATGAACTAAGCGATAAGTCAAAAGCGTGGGCAGGATTTCAAATTGATAAGTTAGAAGCTCTATTGTGAGGTGAATAATGGACAATAGAGGGTATTACGGAATATGTGCTGGAATTATTGAAAGAGCCGTTGATGACTACAAAACAGCTTTAAGATACTTACTTTCCAAAGGAATTGTAAAATCCGATTGGAATTTAAAAGAGAAGCATTTTAGAAACAGGCATCATCGAACAGCGTGGTATATGAAAATGGACTGTGAGCGGTTCTTTTTAAGTCAATATTTTGATTATTTATCAAATACTGAAGAATTCGGTTTGACCTTAATGAATCGGATTAGAGAGGATGTGAAAAATGGGAATTAAACATCAATTGAAGCAAATTCGGTTAATCGATTTGGAAGTAAAAACAAAAATGGAAGAGTTAGACCGCTTGAATAATTCTTTCTTGAAATCTCCGTCTCTAAAAGAAATAAATGTTCAAGAATCAAAAGTAAGTCTTAAAGACGATGCATACGTTAAAATAATCAATTTGAATGATTACATTAATGACCAAGTAGACAAATTGATTGATTTAAAATATCAACTTATCCAAGCGATCGAACAATTAGATAATTCTAGAGAACGAACAATCATTTGGATGAAATACATTTCTTCTAAAAATTGGGACGAAATTGCTGAAGAATTGCAAATCTCTAAAACTACACTATTCATTCTTCATGATGAAGCTGTTAAGAAAATCGAAAGGTGTACTAAAAAAGATGATTCTGTACCAAATGATACTAAAGATTCTATGATATAGTTATGATGTGAAAAGATGTGGAAAGAGATATTCTTTTCTCGTGGTTTAGACTCCTTTATTTTTTCCTCTCAAGCCCTCCAGCTCGAGGGGTTTTTGTATGCAAGGCTACTACTAGTCTGATGATACACACTATGAGCCTAGCGCTCATACTAAGACGTCTAATTAAAGGCGTCTTTTTTGTTGTTTAGGAAAAAAGAGAGGGACCTTACGTGCTATAAAATTGTTTGACGATGAAATCAAAAAAAATGTTTGTGGAGGTATAAAGATGAATTTACAAGAAAATGCACGAATGAAAGAAGCAGTAAATAAGCCTAGTCACTATGTAGGTGAAAAAGGATTAGAAGTGAAAGAAGTGCTTGAAAACTTTGTTAAAAATAAAAAAGGCATGGAAGCTCATAGATGGTGTAGCGCTGTAGAATACTTATTAAGATATGCTGAAAAAAATGGAGTCGAAGACTTAAAGAAAGCTAGAAAGAACATGGAGTGGTTGATTGAAAGTTAATTAGGGAGTGATACATTGAAAGAGGAACAAGACCGTATTCTAGACTTGAAAGAAGAAGGATACTCGTGGATACAGATTGCTAATCGGTTAGGTTATCCAAATATAGATTCTGTACGAGGAAAGGTGCGACACACACAGCGATACAAGGAGATAGTGACGGCGCAAAAAGAACAAACCGTTGCTAGAAACCACACGCAAGAAGACTTCCAACAGAAAAATTATAACGATGACGGTTCAATCGGTTCACAGATTCGAGTGAGACAGAAAATTAAGAAAGTATTCACGAATGAAGAACTCATTGAGTTACACGGATTCGACCCTAAAGAAGTCACATTAAAATCAGCCACATCTAATGAATGGACTACTCCAACAAATGGAGAAACTTATTATAATTACCAGTCTAAAATCGTTGTAGTCCCTAAGAATCAAGCAGCAATCACGCTAGAAGAAATAAAACAATTTTTTGAAGATATCGAGCCGCGCAGAATCGAGCTATCGTGTGAAGAATTACCAAAATATTATTTATTAATTCCACTAGCAGATATGCACTTCGGTTTAAACACAGATAAAGACTATGAAGGATTAAGACGGGAGATTGCAGATAAGATTATTAACCAGTATGAAGAAATCTTATTCACATTACATGGCGATTACTTCCATGTGGATAATTTTCTGAACACTACTGAAAAAGGTACACGTATTGATGAAGTGGATTTTCGAGACGGTGTTCAGGCGGGTTATCGATTCTTGTTACCACTATTAGAACTAGCGCTTGAAAACAGTCCAAACGTAAAAGTCGTGTACTTAAAAGGCAATCATGCACCATCTACTGACTACATGTTCATTAACGGGTTAGAACGCTTATACCCACAAATCGAGTTTGATACATCACTTGACGAATTTAAGCATGCATGGTTAGGGAATCATTCCATCTTCATGCATCACGGAGATAAAGTGAAAAGTGCAAACAAGCTAGTTGAAATCATGGTAGCGCATTTCGGGAAGGAATGGGGAGAAAGTAAGTCACGGTATCTCATTACTGGACACTTTCACCATGAAAAATCACTATCATTCGCTGGACTAACATGGTATCAGTTGCAAAGTCCTAGTAAGCATTCATCGTATGATAAAGCATACGGGTACGATACAAGCGAATCAGGGCAAATGCTATTCGAGTTTACAGAAACGAAAAGGAGTGCGATTTATTACGTATAAGAAAAAAGTGACATTTAACACTAGGAGGTGGTTCAGTGAGTGAGTAAGTTAACAACAAAACAAGAAATATTTGTCCAACAACTAATCGCTGGACAATCTCAAAGGCAAGCGTATAGGAGTGCTTACCCGTCAGCTAAAAAATGGAAAGATAATGTCGTTGATAATAAAGCTAGTGAATTGCTTAAAAATGGTGAGGTTTCGGTTAGGTATCGAGAACTATTAAAACAATTTTCAAATATGGCGCTTTGGTCTAGGGAGCAAGCGTTCAATGAATATGAGTGGCTCAAGAATAAAGCTAAAGCTAGTATTGAGAACGAAGGAGTAAGGCAAGCTAATTCCAATGCTTTCCTTGCATCGCTAGAAGGCATGAATAATATGTCCTTTAATGATTTAGAATTAGCAGATAAGAAACTGAAACTTGAAATCGAGAAACTCCAATCACAAATTGAAGGAGATAGCGAACAAGATGACAAACTGATAGATTTCGCTAAGGCTTTAAGAGGTGCTTTTAATGACGAATAAATTCACCCCTAAACAAGAGCAAGTACTTAAGCGAGTATTGAATGATGATTTCTTTATTTGTGGCCTGCATGGTGCAAAACGGTCGGGTAAAACTGTTCTAAATAACATAGTTTTCATGAACGAGATCGCACGAGTGAGAGAAACAGCCGACAGGTTAAACATTGAAGAACCAATGTATATATTGGCTGGAACATCTTCTACATCGATACAAAATAACATCATCCAAGAGCTGCACAACATGTTCAGCATAGAACCGAAGTACGATAAACACGGAGCATTTACTCTTTGTGGAGTTAAGGTAATCCAAGTATACACTGGTTCAATCTCTGGCTTAAAACGAGCTAGAGGGTTCACTGCATTTGGAGCTTACATAAACGAGGCATCTCTTGCAAACGAACAAGTGTTCAAAGAAATCATCTCACGTTGTTCTGGAGAAGGAGCACGGATTGTTTGGGATAGTAACCCCGACATTCCAACACACTGGCTCAGACGGGATTATATAAACTCTGGTGACGATATGATTATAGACTTTCATTTCAAGCTGGATGATAACACGTTCATGTCTGAAAGATATCGCAATAATATCAAGAACGCTACTCCAGAAGGCGTGTTTTACGATAGAGACATTCTAGGCATGTGGGTAACTGGTGAGGGGGTTGTTTATCGTGATTTCAGTGAAGATATGTTTGTGGATACTATTCCAAAAAATATCACTAAGATATACGCTGGCGTTGACTGGGGTTATGAACACTATGGTTCTATCGTCGTTATAGGAGAAACTCCAGACGGCGACGTTTATCTGTTAGAAGAACATGCCCACCAATATAAAGAGATAGACTTTTGGGTTGATGTTGCTAAGAATATCAAGGAACGATACGGAGATATTACTTTCTGGGCAGATAGCGCAAGGCCTGAGCACGTTGCTAGATTTCAAAGAGAGAGATTAAGAACATTTAACGCCAATAAATCGGTTTTATCTGGTATTGAAGAAGTCGCTAAGCTGATGAAAGCTGGGCGTTTTTTTGTTGTTTCAAACAAGGTTAGCAAGTTCAAGGATGAAATTTATCAGTACATCTGGAATGAAAAGACAGGCGAACCAGTAAAAGAGAATGATGACGTGCTAGACGCGGTTCGTTATGCGATTTACTCACAACATTCTGGTATAGGAAGTAAAATCAAAATGTTAAAAGGAGGATTTTAAAACTTGGCAAAAGTTTTTGTTAATAAACGGAAAGTCATTACGACAACAAGCGATGTAGTGACTGAAGAAGTCGTTACAGAAGCAATACGATTACACTTAAGTAAATTAGTTAAGAATTATGTTGAAAGCGAGGATATGTATCTTTCACAACATGAAGTTTTAAAAATGCCTAAGAAAGATAGCTGGAAACCTGATAACCGCTTGGTGTTTAATTACGCGAAGTACATTGTCGATACGTTTACAGGTTATCAGATTGGTGTTCCAGTTAAAATCAAGCATGATGATGAAAATGTGAATCAGTTTGTCGCTGATTTTCGTAAGATTAACGACATGGAAGATTCAGAGTTCGAACTTGCTAAGATGTCTAGTGTGTTTGGTCATGCGTTCATCTACATTTATCAAGACGAGTACAAACAAACTAGAGCGACGTATAACAGTCCAATCAATCTGTTCATCGTGCATGATAACAGCATTGAAGAACGTCCGTTGTTCGCAGTGAGATACACGTTTAATGAGAATAGCCAAACAGGTGTCGGACAAGTTATCACGAACGACGAAGTGATTGAAGCTACTTTTTCAACTGGCGGATCAGTAAAATTCGGTGAGCGTACTCAGCACATCTATAGTTCCGTTCCAGTCGTTGAAGTGATTGAGAATGAAGAACGACAAAGCATTTTCGAAAGTGTCAAGACTTTGATTAATGCTTTAAATAAGGCAGCGAGTGAGAAAGCGAATGATGTAGATTATTTTGCAGATGCTTATTTGAAGGTTCTTGGCGTTGAATTAAAGGAAGAAGATGCTGGCCAAATCAGAGAGAATAGAATTTTCAATCTTTGGAATAATGGTGACGGCACTCTTCCAGATGTAGGGTTCTTGGAGAAGCCAAATTCAGACACGACTCAAGAAAATTTAATTAGTTTACTGAAAGATTCTATCTTTGCTATTTCGATGGTTGCTAATATGTCAGAATCTGAGTTTGGGAATTCATCTGGAACTGCTCTTGCTTTTAAATTGCAGGCTATGGATAACCTTGCTCGGATGAAAGATAGAAAGTTACAGTCTGCATTTAACCGCTTATATCAGATTGTGTTTAGCGTGCCTTTGACAACTGTTTATGAGGATGCATGGGCAGGTTTGACTTACACGTTTACTAGAAATGTACCAAGAAATCTTCTGGAAGAAGCGCAGATTGTCGGGCAGTTATCTGGACAAGTGTCAGAGGAAACCAAGTTATCTGTTCTATCTATCATTGATGATCCGCAGAAAGAAATTCGAAGAATGGAAAAAGAAGAAGAGGCTATGGGCGACCTTGAAACACGTCTAGAAAAACAAAAAATCTACTCAGACGCTGAGATGAGCGAAAGTAAGAAGGTTATAGCAGATGTTGACTAATGAGTACTGGGAAGAAAGATACCGTGTCGAAGAAAAGGCTAGAGAGCTAGCTGATAAGGGAGTAGCTTATCAACTGCACGGTGTCTATCAACAACACGCTAACAATATTCAAAAAGAAATCGATAGCTTCTGGCAAAGATATGCTGATAGAGAAGGAATCACGAAGCTAGAAGCTAAACAACGAGCAGATAGGCTTGATATGATTAATGTCGAGTTTAAAGCTAAGCAGTTAGTTGAGCGCGCTAATCGTTTGAGAGAGCGTGGCAAGAAAGTAACAAGTGATGATTTCACAAGAGCGGAAAATGACTTGATGAGATTGTATAACTTGAAGATGAAAACAAGTCGTTTAGAAGTGTTGCAAGCGAATATTAAGCTTCATCAATATGATTTAGCTTTGAACGAGTTTGAAATAATTGATAAGCACTTGATTGAATCAATCAGACGTGAAAATCTGTTTAGCGCTGGTGTTTTGAACATGACACTCGGAAGTTTTGAAGCTTCAAAAATATCTGCTGACTCTATCGTGTATGCCAATTTCAACGGAGCGACGTGGTCGTCTAGAGTTTGGAAAAGACAGAACGAATTAAGAAACATTGTTAAAAAAGGAGTTGCTGATACTGTTTTTAGAGGTAAAGGCACAAACGTTCTGATTAACAGTCTAAAAAAAGAGTTTGATGTTTCCTATGGCTACGCTAGACGGTTAGCAGTGACAGAATCAGCAAGAGTATATTCAGAGGCTTAGAAATCGAACTATGAAACCAATGATGTTGAAGAGTATGAGGTTATGACTGAATTAAAAGCGTGTCATATCTGTCAACCGTTTAACGGAAAAATATTTAAAGTATCTGAGTTGGTGCCAGCATTGAACGCACCACCATTTCATCCCAATTGTCGATGTACGACAGTACCGCATTTTAAAAAAGATGTAAATCGTTCTGGAAGACGTGATGATACGGATTATGAAGTCTTGAACAACAAGTATGTTGCGAAAGATGGGGAAAAGGTGTATAATCAGGGTATGGAAGGTATGTATCGTAAAAAAGTAATTGATCAGTCCAAAATGTCAAAGGCCTCTCAGGAGCAGATAAATCGTTTGTCTAGGAAATTTAGAAAAAGAGGCGGAGTTTTTATTTCTGATGAAGATGCTATTAAATACCTTGATGAGAAAAAAGCAGAGGCTATTACTTTAGATCCATATACAATTTTAAAGAGAGACGAAATCTCCATATCTGCGCTCATTGAGGAGTTGGAGCACGCTGAACAATATTTGAGAAATGAAAATGATGGCACAGCTTTAAGTGTTGCGATAAATGAATTAAACGCCAAGAGAAAGTCGATTGAAGAAAGAGAACGATATAAGCTCCCTAAAATAGAAATCGATAGCGTCCGAAAGGACATAAAATACTATGAAAAAGAAGTCGAGAGGTTAACAAATGAAAATTTTAAGTTCTAAAAAATTTGGTCGTAGGTTAGTATTGACTTTGGAAGAAAATCTTCCTGATGATTTTACGAATAATTCTAAAATTTCCGTTGACGGTCATATATTTACAGACGCTCTTGTTGCGATGACTTCTGGAAAAAATTCACGTAATGTTCTTTCTGTTTTATTTGATGGAGTTTCTAATGTAGATGGGAAAGAACTAGTGATTTTGTAGATTGCTTGTTCAGGAGGCAAGCGAAAATGGCGAAGATTGATAAACAAATTATTACTATGCGTAAAATAGAAGATGGTACTGCTATGAGACAATATTCTGCCGTTAGTGGAGAATGCCAAGGTATTGCAACAGTTGATAAAACCACTTTAAAATATAGCTACACAGGAGATGATTTAGGGCAATTCGCTTCGTTTGTAAAAGATACTTTAACTAAAAGCATTAAGCTGGGTAAAGAGTTGCCAGATAAATTTTCTTACTCAGATCTAGAGAAATTTGCGACAAGAGATGCTCAGAGGAATACAACAAACAATGACTTAGGAATTGACAATAAGTTTTATAAACATCGCTTGCGAAAGCGCATAAAGAAACTTAAAGGAACGCAAAAAAGGTTTTCTTATACCAAATCTCCTGAGTATAATGATTTGCAGCTTGTCTTGAATCAGTTCGCAAAGTCAAAAACCAATCCAATTTTTGTGATTCCGCCCGTTAATGCGAAATGGACGGCTTACACAGGATTGAGTCAGGAAAAATACCAACAGGCTGTGAAAAAAATTCGTTATCAACTAGAAAGTCAAGGATTCAAGAATATTGCTGACTTTTCAAACGATGGCGGAAAACCTTACTTTATGCAGGATACGATTCATATGGGATGGCTTGGTTGGCTAGCGTTTGATAAGGCTGTGAATCCTTTTATTTCAAATCCAAAACCAGCTCCTAACTATCAGATAAATAATCGATTCTTTAGCAAAGAATGGGCAAATTATGACGGCGATGCCAAGGATTTTAAATAATCATAAAAAGCTGAGAGAAATCTCAGCTTTTTAGAATGGGAGAAAGGGATGATACGACTTGTAAAAAGAGAGGA
>ERZ773233.1595-NODE-1595-length-13130-cov-4.525430_pt1 | contig 13130 bp, 10 predicted proteins | sample MGYA00580991_ERZ773233 | MGnify/ENA primary metagenome ERZ773233 (study PRJEB29015, sample SAMEA2738178) | human oral metagenome | biome: human oral; feature: human-associated habitat; material: saliva | place: China | collected 2161 ...
AATAAGAGTAGGAGGTAATCTTCAATCTGAAATACAAGAAAAGAAAGATAGATATGATGATGCAGTACTCTCTGTAAAAACAGCTATTGAACATGGTTATAACGCTGGAGCAGGGTCAGTGTTTATTCACGCTCGTAGAAGACCAGAAATAGCTCTTAATTTGACGAAAAAAGTTTTGTTGGAGGTTTATAACCAGCTAATGAAAAACGCAGAAATAGAACCTTATTATCACCTTGCAGAAATTGACGCTAAAGGTATAAACCATGGTTTTAACTTAGCTACAATGAAAGTAGAAAACCTCATAAAGTCAGGAGTAGTAGATTCTACTTATGGGTTGATAAAATCTATTGAAAACTCTATTAATTCTGCGTGTGTATTTGCAGATATAGATGATGTTGTTATTTCACATTTAAAATAAAAGCTATAAAAAATGGTACTACACGATACAATAAAATATACACTTCTACCACCAGAAGAGCAACCTAAAAAAACACCATTTGCTCCTAATAACGAAAACTTAAAAAAGGTTAGAGTAGAAGAAACAGGTTCAGAAACCGACCCTAAAATAAAAAAAGGAGCTATCCTTACCGTGTGGGTAAATAACCTGAGACATCTAACACCCACAACAGGATATTGCTACGATAGAGATGTTATTTTCATAGAAGATAAACCAAGAACAGATAAAGTCCAAGTATATCCACAAGGAGCCATAAACATAACCTCAGATATACACAAAGGTAAAGTGCTATCATCAGACTATCCTCATGTAGAAAAAGATGATACTATACATTACTACGGAAAAGGAGGAGGTCTAGAATTACCAGACCAATCCTTAATCATATCAAAAAACATCCTGTTCGAAAAACTATAATTCTATCATATTATTTAATTTTCCACCTATTCAAACAAAGAGTAGGTGGTTTTTTATACAATATGGTGGAAAAACAGATTCTTTTTCACAATACAAGCGTTTAACGTGTGTTACTAAACCATAATCACCAAAACAAAATGTCCAAGATTTGTCCAAAAAAGGACAGTAAAAATGAGTAGTTTTATAAGTAAAAACGCTTACAAATTGTTACTATACAATAATTTATAAATGTCCAAATAATGTGGTGGAAAAACCACTGTGTAGTTCACTCATTTGACATACTCCCCTTTTTTTAACATACCCATACCAATAACACCTCGCGAAGCCCCTATTTACAGGTACATTCTAAATAACCGTTCAAATCTCCAGTTTTAGACACTTTCTCGGAGTGGGTGATATAATACCATTACTTTATAGTGTAAATGGATTTTTGATAGGTTTCTGTTTGCGAGAGCCCCCTTTGTTCACTTTTTCTATATATCAGGTATCCTCATAATGTACCCTAAAATATTCCCTTATTTACCCCAAAATTTGTGCCCCTATTTCGATAGTTAACTTACTAATAATCATAACGATATTTCATTAATTTCAAAAAAGGTTACAATACTTTACTGGAGCCACCCCCCCATACCTACGGTATTTTAGTGTATGTATAATAATATATACGGGCACACACGTACATGTACACACATGTACGCACATGCATACGTACGCATGTACACATACCCATACCCGTACACACGTACACCCATACACACATGTGTTTCTTGGCTATATATTCAATAACAAATATTGGGATATTTTTATTTTTTTTTTGATAGTGGGATAGGTGGATGTAGGATAAGTTTGGATTAAGGGTATATGGGATAGATTGGGATTGGTGAAAATGGTAAAATAATAAACCCAAAAAGGTAATTAGGGGCGCGACGATTTTTCCTGAGGTTTTTATGCGCGTTTTTTTCTTGACATGTTTTTTCTGAGTTTTTAACGGCTTTTTAGTGTACGTCATCAACACACACCTATCACTCCCCCTCTCCACTACATTATCAAAAACAGCTAATGAAAAAAAAATAACTAAAAATGGGATTTGGGGGCGCCGATAAAAGTTTAATCCACTTAAAATCGTAGCATCATCATAGAGGCTGTTTTTAGCCAATTTTAGACACTTTCTCCCTCTGACCGATATAAGAGTATTACCAAGATTGAGAAAATGGAAAATAGATGCCTTAAAAAAGGTTGATTAAAAATAATCTAAACTGCGCCCTCTAATTCCCACAAAGTTCTAAAACCAGCGATCTTTTTCACCGAACCATGTAAAAACCAGCATAGACAACCAACCAAACATAGCTAATGAAAAAAAAACCAAAAAAATTACTATTATTAAAATGAAATTTTTATAACTGATAATCAGTGTTTTAAATATAAAGCGTTTAAATTGTTTTAACGGATTTGGAAGTTATTATGAAAGTTTATATATTTGCGCTGTTGATATTGAATAGTTCACCATAGCAGACTGTGGAGACTGCGATGACTTGCGAAAAAATCAATAGAAGTCGATTTGAAGCACTGTTTTGAGTAACTATTTGATAATACAAGGTTTGAAACACCTTTTGATAGAAGCCCTATGTAAAACTTGAATTTTTACGATGTAAAAGTTGGGGGATATTGAAAAGACGACTGGACATACGAATAAGTTTTTGAGAAAGTTGTCGTGGGTTATTGATAGAACGTTTCGGTGTTTTTTAAATTTTTTGTTTAACTATTTTTCAATGCGTTCTTCATGAAGGATAATGTAAAAACTACAGTAAAAGAAAACGTTGCAAGGTACAATTTGGACGCTAACGAGAATATTGTTGGTAGTACTTACAACGGTCAGCTTGTTTTTGCTTATAGGTGTCATATGATACCTGGAGACCTTCTTGCGCACATATTGAAAAACGGTTATGAGAGAGAATTAGCTGTTTTCTTAAAACTATCTGAGGTTTTTGTGCATAAACACTTTGCTCACAAAGACAAAGCATCAAAGAGAACTACGTTTTTTAAGGAGTTAGGGTTAAAACTCGGAATGCCTCATGGTATGCTTCTGAAAAGCGTTAAAACTCTAATTAGCTTAGGTCTAATAAAGGTAGAGTATACGTACAGAAACAAAAAAGTTTCGTATTGGTTGTTAGGTAGACGTGCATTGTTTGCTAATAGGCTTAAATACGGAAGATTTGGGTCGAAAGAACGAGTGTGGCATTCTGACCGCAGGTATAAATCGACTTATTCAGGAAATCAGATAGGTCTTGTGAAAATAGCTAAAGGACTACCGATTGATGACTTGAGGTTAGCTATCAAGTGGTATCTTGCGGTTAGCGTTATTAAGTCTCAAAGAAAAATCATCGATGAAAAGGTGAACCTACTCGAAAAAACAACTGGAGGTTCGTTTCTAAAACCTGGAGATATGTCCAAGTTGGAAGCGAGGCATTCATTTAACGGTTACACTCTGCAGACTGATGGTTATCTAAGACTTACTAATGAAAGATTGCTGGAGCTTCTTGGTACGAACTATACGGGTCTCATTAAGTTCAAAAAACATTGTCAATCTTGGTATGGGTTATTGCCTTTACAGGGTATAACGGAGCATTGTAAGGATGTATCATATAATACATTACTTCAAATGAAGCGTGCGGGAAGTGTACCTGAACATGCTTATTTGAGTGGTGATGGTATTGTTCGTTCTAACGATTGTACGAAGTATATGAATAGGCTTTTAAATCTATATACCGAGGATGTCAGAACTTTATTTTCTAAGAAAGATTATCCCTATTTTGAACTTATCAAAAAGGAAATTTTCAAGGAAGCGAAAGGTAATGTAGGTTTCGAGCTATCTTTTGTTGATTTTAACAACAAAGTTGTTTATAGAACGTATGAACAGTTTAACGAAATCGACTTGATACATTTCGCTAAGTACACAATGGATGAACATAGACGAAGAGCTCACCAAGCTGAGGAAGACATGAGGCTTCGAGAGATTGAAAGAAGAACGGCTATCAAAAAAGAAAAAGGTGAAGATCTTACTGTAAGTTATGTTAGTAAATATTACATAACAAGAGCTATCAATCCTGTTCTTAGTCCAGATGCTATTAGTGCTTTGAATGCTAATTATCCAGGTTTGGATATGAGAGTTGAAATAAGTTATGATATTAACGATTATTTCACTAAACTTTCGTTTGTAAGTCCTGTTACAAAACTACCAAAGACTATCAAGTTTATTGGTGAATTTAATCAGATTGATGCTGGAGATTTTATCATGGACAAATTCATTGAAATGTCTATGTTTAAGAGAGAAGTTGAATCTTATAGACATGATTCTGCAAGAGACCTTAACGTTGTGGTTAATGTTGATAAATTCTTATACGAGAAAAAAACAGGTGATATTGTAAGAGTTGTGAGTACGGGAAGACTTCTTAAAATTTACAAAGGTTTTCGTTATTACAAAGAAAAGGCGGGTAGAATGTCGTATATTACAGCAAGGATTCCTAATAGAACTTGTTATACGTATGTTACAAATGCTGATAATTCTACTAAAACGCATACTAACAAATACACAAACTTTATTAGAGTAGAGATTGATAAAAAGCATACTTTCCCTCGGGAATTTAGAGATGCTGTTAAGAAAAAGTTTGAAGAACGAAAATTGCAAAATATTGAAGCTGAAAAAGCAAGACTTGCTAAAGTTGAAAACTAAAACTAAAACTAAAACGGTAATTTTATGATTATGAATATAAAAAAGAGCATTGATAGTTCTTTTGAGCTATATTGCAATGTTCTATTGATAAATAATGTTGTTCGTAATTGGGGTATATCAGATACGCATGTAAAAATCTTAGCTTACCTGATGATACACGGTTACAACAAGATTACTTTTGATTTGATATGTTCAGAGCTAAATATGTCAGAAAAGTCTTTGAGGACTAATATGTCATATTTGAGGACGGGTCGTATTGGAAGTAAAAGGACTATGCCTCTTCTTCAAATATCAAAATATCATCACAACATATCGGAGCTATCAGAAGAGCTATTGATTATTAAAAAGTTTGTAGAAAGTGGTGATGAACTAAAGGCTTGTACAATAACTTTTGAAACAAATTAAAAATTATGGGTAAGCCGATAGTAGCTATACCCAAAGAACTTCAAGTAATAACCGAAAAACAGATACTTGACGAAGTATTTGAGGAAAATGACTTGGGTTGGACACGGGAAGATGTACAGAGGGTATATGATGTTTTACCAGCTTTCTATGAGTTCTTAATAAAAGAAGTTAAAGAGTGTTCCATGCCTTTGACCTTTTTGGGTAGAGGGTTCTTTAGTACTTATACGCTTAACAATACGGGTGATGAAACTCGAGGACGAGATGTGTGGAAAGTATTAAAAAAAGACATTATTGAACATTCTATAAATGAGCCTAAACCTTCGGCACACATGTGGAAACCACCTATCATCCGAGCTAGAGGTTTAAATTTCTATAATGCTTTAAAAACAGATGTTAATAAGAACGGTAAAAAAGTAATAAAAAAGATTAAGAACAGTTACCAAGATTTGGTAAATTTTCAAAATCAATATTTCTTTGAAGAGGATAGAGATTATAGAGACAGGCGAGAAGAGTTATCTGATGCTTTTCAACGAAGAGAAGATATACCTGAGGAGCTATTTCAATTTGGTATAGACGCTAGTATTGATGGTAGGAAAACACCCTTACAGCTGTTATACAAACAGGTAAAAGCTAAGAACAAAATAAAGAAAGAGAAACATGGTAAAAGGACTCTTGGGAAAAATATGGGTAATCGTTGCGTCAGTTTTACGAAACAAAAAAAAGCTAAGTAAAGAAGCTAATTGGTATAATGAACGATTAGCTATTTGTGCTAAATGTGAATATAACTCTAAGAATTATATGGGTTCTAAAGGGTTATTTCATTGGTTTTGGAATACTATAAATTTATCAAAACCTTTTTGTGAAATATGCGGGTGTAACTTGAGAAATAAATTATCCGAACCTTTGGAGCAATGTCCACATCCTAACGGAGCTAAGTGGACAATTGTAAGAAAATCTAAAACTAAATAAAATTATACTATAATGTCAAATATTATTGCTACAAACACTATTTTGTCAAATGATGATAATTCTTTAGTGTTGTTATCCCAATCTCCAGAAGAAATTGCTAAAATGAGCTTGGAAGATGGCAAAGTAAATACACTGTCTTTTGATAATGACGATAACATGGTTGTTATTGATTTTGGAGATAAAAAACATGAGGATATTTTAGAATATAACTTTTTTGTTAAAACCAAACATCCTTTGACTTCGGTGTCGGGGTCGTGTTCATGTCATGGTTTGCTTGTTAATTATAACATGAGTTCTACTTATCCTGATGATTGTACAATGATTACAGTAAGTATAGCTTCTGGAAAATTGAGACCTAATTTTTATCAGATTGGGGGATTATATTTTGGTGATAAAGGAAGAATTGTTCTTTCTGTAAAAGCTAATTTAAAATAGTTAAACTTGATACTATGACTTTTGAAGGACTTTTATTAGAGTTAGTAGTTTTGCAGAAAGTATTGAAAGCTGAGAATGAGAAGAACGGTCTGATGAATGAGGACATAACTTTAGGAAAGGTTCTTTATTCAGCTTTGGTAGGCATTCAGAAATCGGATTTGTTAAATATTAGCGATTCTGATTTTGCAAAGCATATTCAAAAAGTTCAACAACGAGAGCGAGAATTTGAAACTACCATAGAAGATATAGTATTACAAGCTAATGCTATAAAACAAGAATATCTACAAAACAAATTAAACGAAAATAAAATTTTTGATGATTATGAGCAAGAATATCAAAAAGAACTTGAGCGAAAAGAACGTCGAAGAGAGTACTACGAAAACCTCGAAAACGAAAAATACAAAGATGAAGAAGAGTACAACTATGACAGAGAAAACGACAGTTTCTCAGAAGAAGACGGATACTCAATTGTCGGATAGTACAATTAAATTACAAAAAGAGCTTGATGGTTTGACTAAAGAAGCTCTTGATATATTACACTACATAAGAAAGTATGATGTTGAGGTTTTGGAAAAGTACAAACTTGAAGAAATTGTGAGTGTAGATAATATCACCCCTGAAATAACTAAGTTGTTATTCAAAAGAGCTATTCTTGAAAGCGATTGTAAAAAGATTATCACTAAAATTATTCATTTGTGTTATATTGCTAATGTATTGGGAGAAGAGCTTAACATTATTAAAGTAGAGGAAATCAGCAAACATGTTCGCTTTGATTTTGAAGACTTTGATATAACTACAAGTGGGGTGTTTAATTACAACGAAGAAACCAAAACCTTTGATTTTAAAAATCCTGTTGAGCAAGATGATAATCTAAAACAGCTATATTCTGAATATGAAGTTCAGTTAAAACAGATGTTTCTTAGACATCATGGTGAGCAAGAAAACAAAACTGAATAATAGGTTTGATATATGACCGAATCAAGCAAAGTATTATTGCAAGAATACAACCTGCAGTTTGATAAATACGGTTCGATCATTAAAGACAATCCTTGGTTATATGATGTAGCAGAAAACCCAAGAACAGGGGATTTAGAGAGCGACATTCTAAAAGTAGAAATGACTCTGATAGCGGGTATTCTAAGAGGGGTTGATAAGTTTAAAACGGATATGGGTTCGGATATACATTCGAAATCAGTCCGTAATTTTCTTAAAAAGACATCTGATATTATTCAGATTCACCTTAATAGAATACAGGATTATCAAAATGAATTTCAGATTGGAGTGGGTGATGAGGCTGTAAGTTTGGCGGAAATAAAATTTGATTCTGAATTATTTACACAGGCTGTAAAAATAAAAACAGCATTAACCAAGCTAAACTTAGATGGTGAACAAACCAAAAAAGGCTCATTAGACCTGTTTTATGGTGATGAAAAAGCTACTATTCCAATGAGGGAATATCTTTGTAAAACGATTCCTGATGTAAAAGTATTAACTGATTCTTTGGGAATAGATTTTACAGATAGTTTCATGAATTATAAAACATCAAAAATGATGTATATACACATGAAACCTGAGGATATTCCTTATTATGACCCTAACAAACACTTTTTTGAACAGACTCCAGAAGCTATACGATTTTGGGAAGAAGAGTTCAGGAAAATAAAATATGGGGTTGATTTGGGTGGTTATCATATGTCAGGGTGGTTGTATTTTGATATGAACCATTTCATGGTGGATTATATTCACCCTGAAACAGAAATAAAAGGTGCGCAACCTGCTCTTCTTAGAGACAACGAGCTTTATTTTGAAGATATGTACGAAGAAGCCAAAAGACAAGGTAATGTAGGAGCTTTGTTTTATGGTTCTCGTAGGTTCTCTAAGAGTAAAAACATGTCTTCAAAACTTTATTACAATTTACTTACGATTCCTAACTGTAAAGGTACGGTCCAAGCATTCTCAGAGAGACCTGATATGAAGGCTATAATGGACTATTTTTCTATTCACACGGCTAATGTACACCCAGCGTTAAAAGTCCCTTTAATATCGCTTTCTGTATCCGAGGGAGCTGTTTTAGGATTGAAAGGTAAAAAGGCGCAGAACAGATATGAGATGTCTAAGTTATACCTTGTCAATATGGACGGTGGTACAACGAAAGAAGGTACTCAAAAAACAGCAGGTTCTACTCCCGATATATTTTTATTGGACGAGATAGGTAAAGGAGCTTGTATAAAACCGTGGAACGCGGCTAAGCCTTCTTTTGCGTCGGGTACTGGTAAATGGAGATGTGTACCTATGTTGGCGGGTACGGCGGGTGAGAGTGAATTATCCAAAGAAGCAGAAGAAATGTTAAAAAGTCCTTCTGAATACAGTATCCTGAAAATGGATTGGGAGATATTGAATAAATATTGTCCTGAAGAGTTCAGAACTTGGGACGCAACAACTACTTTTGCTACATTTATCCCTGCTCAAATGAGCTTAGAAGGAGCTAAAAAAGTAAAATCCAATTTGGGTGTTGTATTAGGTCTCGAAGATAATCCTTATCTTAAAAACATAGATGTTTGGGTAACAGATTGGGAATCTCAAAAACAATATTTTGAGGGAGAAAGAGAAAAGTTAAGTAATAATTTAGCAAACTTAGCTTCGTTTATGAACTCTTATCCGTTGAAACCTGAAGACTGTTATTTAACAACGGAAATAAATAAGTTCCCAGGTATTGAGTGTAAGATGAGAAAAGATTACATTGTACAACAAGGTATTGTTGGGGATAAAGTAAGACTTGTTAAAGACAGTATGGGGGTAATAAAAGTTGTACAAACACCTAATGATCCTGTTATAGAACATTATCCTTTTAAAGGAGGTGTAATAGATGCTCCAATAATGATGTTGGAAAACCCGTTATTACGACAAGATACACCTCCATTGGGACTGTATGTATTAGGATTGGATGATGTTAAACAAAACGGTACGGATGGTGATTCTGTAATGTCAGCATGTATATTTAAAAGGGGTTATGAAGGAGGAGAGTGGGCAAACAGAATAGTAGCTTATTATGATTCGAGACCTGATAAAAAAGTAACCTTTTACAAACAGCTATATATGTTGATGAAAATATATAATGCCAGAGTGTTATATGAAAATGCGGATAATGGTTTTATAGAGTATTTAGAACAATATCACCCTGAAGACGTACATGTACATTTTTCGAGAGGTGTAGGATTAGCTTCTGAAGAGAACATGCATTACAATAAAAATAGAAAGTTTGGGTGGGTTCCGACTACACAAAACATTTATTTAGCTGAACAAAAAGTTGTAATGTATACAAAAGAAGAAAATGTTGTTGTGGGTGATACTGTGGTATCGGGGGTAGATAGAATAAATCACCCTATGTTGTTAGAAGAGCTTTATAAATATAAAAAGGATAATAACGCCGATAGACTAAGGAGTTTTTCTTTGGCTCTTACTTTAGCAAGATATTACGATAATACACATCAGTATATGGCTTTTAGAAAAAGAAGTCTTAGAAACGGTATGAACTATCAAGAAAACCGTAATAAAAAACACGAATCTAAGTTTGGAGGTTTGATATGGGATGACCGTTTACTATAATTTTAATCCTTTTGTAGTATATAAAATAACTCGGTAGATTTGCAAAATGAGTAGTTCAGGAGTGCTTGGACAGGAATACGCCTTTTTTGGTGGGGGACGATTGGCTAACGCGGGGTCATCGGTATTACCTCCTCAAGCGATTCCCAAGCGAAATAAAAACGAAAAATGGATAAAAGCTAATCTGGATAATCTTGAAAGAGAAGGTTTAAACCAGTATATGGAAAATCTAGAAATGATAGATTACTATCGTATGATCGATGGTGATGTAGCATATATGGATATAACTGACGGTGATAAAGACCTTTTATTAAAATATGTTCAAGATGTAAAAGACAAACTTCATATACCATCACAATTGAAACATTACGATTTATTATTTCCGTTGTTATCTAAGTTGACGGGGGAGTGGGCGTTGAGTAACACAGACCTAAGATTTGATACAACAGATGATGTTTCAGCTAATGATTATATCCGCGAAAGAACATTTAGGCTTGCAGAATACACCAAAGCTCTTTTTGACAGAGAACTTCGCAAAGCTATGATTGTGAACGGATTGGATGTAGATACCCAATTCAAATCGGAAGAAGAACAGCAGGCATACGAAGCTAAACAAGAGCAGATTCTACGTGACTATTTCCCTGAAAAAATAGATTCGGACATGAAGCGTAACTTTAAGACAGAAGCCGCGCAATGGGCTGAAAAAACGTGGGAAAGAGATTACGAAAGGTTTAGAATGAATATCCTTGAAAACAGTGAAATAAAGGATATTTTAATGACTGGTAAATCGGCTCGTCATTACAGAATAGGATATGACTATTATTATCCAGAACATTGGCATCCAGTAGAGGTATTTCATTCTAAAGAGGATTCTGTAACGAGACTTGAAGATTGTGAGTTTGCAGGGAGAATAAAGTGGTATAGTTTAACAGACTTAATGACTACGTATGGTCATTTATTAAGTGAAAAGCAGAGAAAGGGTATTTACAAATACTATTTTGGTGAAAACTATTACGAATCTTTTGAAACTTCAGGTTCTCATACTACAGGACAAGGGGTAGCACCTTTATTGGGACACAACACTGCTATAAAGAGAGATGTGGGTATACAAGGTTACTCTGATAATAAGTTAGCTGTAGAGTGGGAGCAAGCAACAGGTATTCCTCAATCGGAAACTACAAATTTGATTACGGGGGAAACAAAACCTTCTTTTACAACACCTTTGGATGGTCCTGACCCAAGAACGGCGCATGGTAAACTATTAGCCCAAGCTCTAAGAAACGATTTCACAATAAGAACGGATACTGTACAAACAACAGAAGTATACTTCAAAGGTTCTAAAAAAATAGGTTTGATGACTTATAGAACGGAATCTGGTTATTTAAACACTATTGAAGTAGATGAAGACATACTACCTGAAGTTCTAAAAGAAAAGAAAATATCGGTAAAGAGGAATATTTCTTTAACAGAATATAATCTATTGAAAGATGACGATAAAGAAAACACCTTGGTGTGGGTAGATGTTCCTGTTGTTTATAGGGGGGTTAAAATAAATGTTCAAAGTTTTGACCTTGAAGATATTTACATTTTAGAAGAACTTCCTTTTCAGATACGAGGAGAAAAGGGTAATATCTTTGATGTAAAACTTCCTGTGTGTGGTTATATAGGTTCAAGTTTCTTTAAGAAAATAAGACCTTATCAATCTGTTTATAACTATCTAAATAATCAAGTAACAAACTATTTGCAAAAGGAGGTAGGGGCTTTTTTTGTAATAGATGTTAATACGATACCTACAGAGTTCTTTGAAAATTCTGATGAGAGTACTGAAGGAGCATTAATAGAAGTTAGAAACTTAGCTAAGAAGACAGGGTTGTTACCTACGGACATGAGTAGAAACAGCTTGGCTCAGAATGGTGGAGGTTTAGCTTTTAATCCTATGGTATATAATGAAGCTCATTTTACAAATCCAATACGAAGGAATATAGAGCTAATGGATGTTTTCAAATGGAAAGCCTATGAGACTTTGGGTATAACCCCTCAGGCTATGGGAACACCGAGTGAATATTCTACTGTAGAAGGTATTGAAGTAGGTCAAAAAGCGCAGATGGCTCAATCTCAAAATATTGATGAGATATTTATGGAGAATAAGAGAGCGGGTGCAATAATACACATGGCTGTAGCACAATACTGCCAGCTTAACAATAACGATGTAAATTATGTGTATATGGCTTCGGATAATGAGTTGAACTTTTTATCTACCATTAAAGACGAGGATTTTGACCTTAGACAAATAGATGTAAGGAGTACTTATGATCGTAGAAAAAATCATCAATTCCAGCAATTAAAAACAGCGTTGATTCAAAACAATACTATGGGTAATGATGCTTTAGCTTTATTTGAAATAGTAATGTCAGATGATTATTTGGAATTAAAAGATGCTGTGAGACGAGCAAGAGAATATGGTGAGAAGATGCAACTACAGCAACAACAAGCTAATGCTGAAGAAGCTCAAAAAGAAAGAGACTATGATTATAAGAAACATACTGAAAAGTTACAAGTAGATAGAGAGCGAATAGAAGCCACTAAATTTTCGGCTACGGTTAGAGGTGCTGGACAAGCCGCTCCTTCTAATGATGATAATATAGCACAAGAGATTTTGGCTAAAGGGGACCAAGATATAAAACGACAAAAGGTAAATAATCAGTTTCAAATTGAAAGGGAAAAGATTGAGGCAGACCTTAAAAAACACTCTTTAGCTGTAAATAATAAATTAGAAGAGCTTCTTTTAAAACGAGAAGAAAACGCACTCAAAAGAGAAGATCTTAGAACCAAAAAGTATGTAGCTGAGTTAAAACACAAAGATTCTATTATAAATAAAAATTAAAACAACAAAAACTGTACGAATCAATTTATGATCAAAATCAAAAGCAATTAATCTCTCATATGAGAATTTGGAATAATTAATATTACTAAAAAGAAGCCATAAATATAGTGGTAGATACGAGGTGATAAACAATGTCCACTTAGAAAAAAGATCTCGTTGCATTATTACCGTCCTTCTTCAACAGTTTCAACCTCAGAAATGTAAGCTTTCACAAATGCATCAGATATAGCATT
>ERZ773233.1598-NODE-1598-length-13112-cov-4.036226_pt1 | contig 13112 bp, 10 predicted proteins | sample MGYA00580991_ERZ773233 | MGnify/ENA primary metagenome ERZ773233 (study PRJEB29015, sample SAMEA2738178) | human oral metagenome | biome: human oral; feature: human-associated habitat; material: saliva | place: China | collected 2161 ...
GGTGTCGAAGAGATAGAGGTGGTTGAAACCATCGCGTTCGCTTTGGTAGATGAACTTGTGGTCGTCCCAAGGGAGGAAGGTGAGCGGATTTTGGGGTTCTACGAAACGGTCATTGGTTTCGGTGTAGAGTGTCTTGAGGCGTTTACCAGTGGTGGCATCATAAGCCACGAGGTCGCAACGCTTTTGGCTGCGTGGCACCTCCATGATGTAGAGGGTTTTGCCGTCAGGACTCCAAGAGAGGTTGGTGAAATAGCGGTCGGTGACGTCGCCCAATTCCAACCAAACGGTGCGGTCTGTGGCAGGAGAGAAGATGCCGACAGTGACTTTGTGCATCGCCATGCCTGCCATGGGATATTTATCGGGGTCGGGTTGAGCAATGCGCACTTCTGGTGTCACCAAAGCGTTGACTTGTGGATAGTCCGTCACCATGGACTGATCCATGCGATAGAAAGCGAGTTGGTCGCCCTTGGGACTCCAGAAGGTGCCTTTGTGGATGCCAAACTCATCGCGGTGAACAGAAGTGCCGTAGAGCAGTTCGCGGTTACCATCGGTAGACACTTGGTGAGTGCGACCGTCGGAGGTGGTGACAAAGAGGTTGTAGTCTTTGGTGAAAGCGAGGGAACGAGAGGCATTGCAGAAGTCTTGATGGCCGATGCCCCTTTCGAGAGGTAGTGTCCAAACGATGGCTTTTTGCCTCCAGTCGTAGGCTACAATAGCCTTGGCGAGTGTGATCTTGGCTACGTTTTTTGTGCCTTCGGGGAAGGTGGTGCCGATGAGATTGCGTGCTTTGCCATAGCGTGCGGTGTCGAGGACACTATTGAGGGCTGCGAGATCGAAAAGCACTTGTCCGTCTGTGCCGAGCTTTTTGCCTTTCGCATTGAGAATCATGCGCACATCGTTGACATTGGTTTGTACTAAAGCATCCCCCCACCATGTGGTGTGAATGGATTGGGGTTGGAGATTCCAATAGTTGGTGCCGCCCCACATGAGGTCATCGAGAGTGGGACGTTGTTTGGTTTGTGCCATAGCAGTGAGATATAGAAATGGCAGAAGCAGGAAGAAGAAAAATTTGTATTTCATGCCAATATGATAGTAGGTTTGCGTGAGGTGTGGGGAGAAAATCGTTCATTCCCACAAGCTGATTTTGCCAACTTGTGGGAATGATATAGGGGGTGAATCTTTAGTCTTCGCGACGTTTGCGGAGATTGCCACCACGTGCGGGGCGAGAGAAGCCGCCCTCTTGACGGGGCTTACGGTCGAAACCACCACGCTTGTCATATCCTCCTCGTCTTTCGCTGCGATCACCGCGGTCACGATCACCGCGGGTGCGGTCGCCACGTCCTTCAAATCTGTCATCGCGATGCTTGAATTCGCGGTTACCGCGGAAGTCATCGCCTTCTCTTCGTGGAGAACGAGAGGAAGAACGGCGGTCGTCGCGCTGACCACGAGAGCGGTTGTCGTCTCTGCGTTCAAACTTGCCACGGTCACTGCGGTCGCCACGTGCTGCGCGCTCTTTGGCAGCTCGTACGCCTTCAAAGGCACTGTGACGTGCACGGAGGGTGCGGTAGGTAGCAGCGAGTTCGGGGTCATCGGAGAAGTCGAAACCAGAGCGGTAGTCGCTGTCTTCATAGCGTGGACGGCGATCTTCGTAGCGGTCTTTGCGGTCGAAGGATTTTCGGTCTCTGTCGAAAGGCTTGCGGTCTCGATCAAACGATTTACGCTCTCTGTCAAAGGAGCGTTCACCACGATCGGAGAAGTCGCGGTCGTCTTCGTCGTTGTAGCGTTTGCGAGAAAACTCGCGCTTGCGACCATCGCGGAAGCGACCCTTTTCGCTCATGCGCTGACGTTCGGCATCGGTCTTCACCTCGTTGCCTTCTGCGCGGAACTGGTCGAGCTTGCCATCGAAGGTGACATACTTGCGGAGTTCGCAGTCGAGAGAACCATTGTTGAGAGGCACGCGGAATGAGGGGCGCAGACGCATATCATCGAACAATTCTTCCTTAGAAGAAATCACCCATGCATCGCAACCTTGGCAGTCTTTCTTGAGCTTGGTGCCGAGTGTGCGGTAGATTTGTGAGAGATCCTCTGGACGGAGACGCTCACCGTAGGGAGGATTGGTGACGATAATCGCCTTTTCGCAGCCTTCGGGAAGGACGAAGTCGCGGATGTCGCGCTGCTCGAGTGTGATGAGGTCTGCCACTCGTGCAGCCTTTGCATTGTCTTGTGCAGCTTCGATGGCGCGAAGATTGAGGTCATAGCCGTAAATCTTGTGATTAAACTCACGTTCGTGGCTGTCGTCGTCGAAGATGGTGCTCAGGAGTTCGGGATTGAAGTCTTTCCAGTTTTCAAAACCAAACTTGCGGCGGAAGATACCAGGATAGATGTTACGCGCCATGAGGGCGGCTTCTACCAAAATAGTACCCGATCCGCAGAAAGGATCGATGAAATCGCTGTTGAAGTCCCAGCCACTCATCTTGACCAAAGCAGCAGCGAGCACCTCGTTGATGGGGGCTTCTACCGTTGCCGTGCGATAGCCGCGGATGTGGAGGCTTTCTCCACTGGAGTCCAAAGAGAGGGTGCAACTGTCTTCTGCGATGTGCATGTTGAGGCGGAGGTCGGGATTGGCCACGCTGATGTTGGGGCGTTTGCCGGTAAGCTCCATGAAGTAGTCGACAATCGCATCTTTGACCTTGTAGGCAACAAACTTAGAATTGCGGAATTCGGTGCTATAAACGGTGGTGTCTACAGCGAAAGAAGTGTCGAGATCGAGGATTTCGTTCCACTCAATTCCCTTCACTGCCTTGTAAACAGCTTCCGCATCCTTGGCGCGGAAGTGGAGAATGGGCTTCAACACTCTGACTGCCGTGCGGAGGCAGAAGTTGGCACGGTACATCATTTCTTGATTACCCGAGAAAGAGACCATGCGGCGGCCGATTTGCACGTCGTCGGCACCGAGTTCGATGAGTTCCTGTGCCAAGACTTCTTCCAGACCTTGGAAGGTCTTGGCTATGAGTTCGAAGGATTGTTGCATTAAAATAAGTCGAGATGGAAAGTAAATTGGGGCAAAGTTACTATTCGTCGGTCGAATGTCCAAGATTTGCGGTTGTTTTTTGGCGGGCAATCGACGCGCGAATTTATTTTGCCGTTTGGAGCTGTCCGTTTACGAGGTGTAGCACGTAGGTGCGTCCTTTTTGTGTGGGAAACTCCACGGTTTGTTGTCCGTAGCGCACGGTGCAGTCTTCGCCGGCCTGCGAGGTGATGCGCGCTTCGTGGAGTTGCCCGTTGCGCCAGTCGAGATCGACCACAAAGGCACCGCGGGCGCGCAGTCCTTTCACGTTGCCGTTGCGCCACGCGTCGGGCAGCGAAGGCAGGAGGTGCAAACCACCGATGTGACTTTGGAGGAGCATCTCCGCCACGCCCGCCGTACCGCCGAAGTTTCCATCGATTTGGAACGGCGGGTGCATGTCCCAGAGGTTGTCAGCCGTACCGTTTTTGAGCAAATTAGCAAAGAGTTTGTAGCTGCGGTTGCCGTCGTGCAGGCGCGCCCACTGGTTGAGTTTCCAACCCATCGACCAACCCGTAGCGCCGTCGCCGCGATGGTCGAGCACCACGCGCGACGCCTCGGCGAGTTGCGGTGTGCTGATGGGCGAAATCGTCGTACCGGGGTGCAGTCCGAAGAGGTGATTCACATGGCGGTGGTGGTCGTTCGGATCGTCGATGTCTTTGCTCCATTCCTGCAACTGTCCGTAGCGACCGATCTTATACGGAGCCAAATTGGCGAGCGTATTGTTCCACGTTGCCACCTCGCTGTTGTCGACACCGAGAATCATCGCCGCGCGCACCGCTTCTTGGAGGTTTTCGCGAATCACGGCGTGCGTGAACGTCGTCCCCTCGTCCACCGGCCCGTGTTCGGGCGAGGTCGAAGGAGCGGCCGTCAGTGTGCCGTTCGGCTTTTGCCAAAGATAGTCTTCCGAGAATTGCGCGCACTCCTTCAGCACCGGATAGGCCACTTGGGAGAGAAAACGCTTATCGCGCGTGAACTCGTAGTACTCCCACAGGTGCGTCGCCAACCAGTGTGCCGCCACGGGGTTGTAGTTCCACGACATGTCTTGGCTCACGAAGGGCGAGGTGAAGCCGAAGGGGTTGCCGCTGATACCGGCCATCCATCCGCGGGCGTTGAAATACTTGCGCGCCGTCACCGCGCCGGGTTTGCGCATGGAGAGAATGAACTCTGTGAGCGGTTCGGCACACTCAGCCAAGCCCGTCGTCAGCGCCGGCCAGTAGTTCATCTGGAGGTTGATGTTGTTGTGGTAGTCCACGCGCCACGGGCCGTCGACGTTGTTGTGCCACACCCCTTGCAGATTCGCGGGGAGATTGCCCGGTCGCGACGAGGCGATGAGCAGATAACGGCCGAATTGGAAATAGAGCGCCTCGAGGTCATGATCCGGTGCGCCGTTGCGGTAGGCCGCCAGTCGGCGATCCGTGGGGAGGTTGCGGAGCGAGTCGGGCGTGTTGCCGAGTTGCAAACTCACGCGGTTGTAGAGTGCGGCGTAGTCCTTGTAGTGACGCGCAAAGAGGGAGGAGAAGTTGCGTCGCGCCGCCGCTTTCATCCATTTCGCCGTGGTGCGTTCGGGATCCACACCCACATAGGCTTTGGGGTCGTCGAAGCGCGGATCGAGATTCATGCGGTAGTCCGTGTCCGCGGTGAGCAAGAAGGTCACCTCATCGGCACCCTTCACCGTGAAGCGACCGTCGGTGTTCGTCACCGTGCCGCCTTTCGCCACCGCGCGCAGGCGCACCACATAGCGCATGCCGTTGTTGTCCAACTGTGCGCGATAGACCAACCCATCTTTGCCCTCCGGTACCATCTTGCCCTCGGCGCAGGGGTTCGGCGCGTAGGAAAGGGTGAGGTTTTGCTGTCCGCGGTGGTCGGCAGTGAAGCGTACCACCAACACATTGTCGGGGTAGGAGATGAACGCGCGACGGGCGTAGCGTGTGCCGTCGGCCGCAGTGAAATTCACCGTGGCAAAGGCCGAATCGACCGAAAGCGTACGCTCGTAGTCGCGGATCTTCGCCTCGTCGAGTCCCGTGGCGATGTGAAGTTCGCCCATCGTGGTGAACGAACCGAAACGGAAATCTTTCTCCCCTTGGGTTTCGTAGGACGCCTTGCCGTTGAAGTTCTCGCGGGTGAGTCGCGCCGCCTCTTGGCCGTTACCCTCGGTGAAGGCACGACGAATGGCTTTGAGCACCGGCGCGCTGTCTTTGTTCACATCCCAGTAGTAAGTCGGTCCGCTCTTCACACCGGGGCCGCCGCGCCACAGGCTTTTCTCGTTGAGCGTGAGGCGTTCGGTCGCCACCGATCCCATGAGGTTCGCCCCCAAGTGACCATTGCCCAACGGGAGCGAACGGCGTTCCCATTCGGGGTCGGGGTTCACCGCGGCATCGCCGGCGCTGACGGGTTTGCGCAGGCTGTCAAAGCGTTCGGGGTGACCGCCCCACCAACTTTCGGCGCCTTTGAAGGAAGTCGGTTGGTCAAGTCGAATGACGTGGCCGGCCGTGGATTGTGCGGCGGCCGTGCCGGCGCTCACGAGCAGGGCAAGCGGCAGTGCATGGCGAAGGAAGTGCATGGGAGGAGTGGAGGTTAGGGAGTTAGGCTTGGTTTTGACGTTCGAAAGCCGCGCGAATCGCGTCGGCCGTGGCTTGCATCTCTTCGGCGGGGAGTTGCAGTTTGGGTTTGCGGAAGTCCATATCGCCCTCGTTGTTGAGGGGGATGAGGTGCAAGTGGGCGTGCGGCACTTCGAGTCCGATGGCCGCCATGCCGACTTTGCGACAAGGCAGCACTTCGCCGATGGCCTGCGCCACGCGCTTGGCGAAACGGTGGTAGGCGGCGAGCGTTTCGTCGTCGAGGTCGAAGACATAGTCCACCTCGCGGCGCGGAATCACCAGGGTGTGGCCTTTCGCCACGGGATTGATGTCGAGAAACGCGTAGAAGTCTTCGTTTTCCGCGCATTTATAGGAGGGAATTTCGCCGGCGGCGATTTTGCTGAAAATAGTCATGGTGTACCGGTATTTGTTGTGGAGAGTAGGCGCCGAAAGCGGGGGCGCACTGCGTTTTCGCAAATATACTAAAAAGCAGCGAAATGTCGGCGGCTTGTCACGCAAAAAAACACCCTTCCCCGCATTCCCGGCGAGTGGAAAACGAGTGGGCACCCCAAGTGGCGAAAAGGCCGACAACCTTTCACGGCATTTCGGCGGCGAGCACGACGCGTGCAGTCTACACTCCGGTGAAAGCTGAGGAGAGGAAAGAGAAAGTGGGGCGTTTTCGTCGAGAAGTGGAGCGTTTTTCTTTTCTTCTTCCCCACTTTCACCGGTCGGTTGCGCCTTTCGTGTTCGCTTCGCGCACGCGTGTATGCGCGCTCAGCGAGTTTTCTGATTTTTGCCTTCACCGCGGCACTTTCTCCTTTCAATTTATTGATTTTCAGTGCGTTGTGGGTGAAGGTTTCACCTTTTGTTGTTTTTGCTCTATTGCATTGTGAGTCAAATCGTTAGGGGTGAAGGAACGATTTGCGATTAGCGTTCACCGAAACATCGCCGTCTGAAAGAGCAATGAGGAAAACATCGACGCGAATTTTAGGTCCGAGATGAGGGTGAAGGAAAGGTGAAGGAAAAAAGGGGGTGAATCCTTCACACGTAAGTGGATGATATATAGTGAGTTGTGTGCGATTGGTGAAGAGGTGAAGGAAAAAGTCAAAAATCACTGGACGCGCGCCCGCGCGAGACTTGGCTGTAGGTACATAGAAATGGGGGCATGAGAAAAAAGGCGTGGTGATTTAGGTGTTTTGTGGACAAATGAAAGTAAAGTGGGTTTTATGTGTCTTCTTGTTTACGGGTTGCGTGTTTGTGTTTTTCATTTGTCTTGTAATGTGCGCGAGGCGAGAAGTGAACTGTTCATTCTGTGTAGTTGTCTGTGCGTGAATACCACAAAAAAGTAAATAATCGTGCCGTCGGGTGCTTTTTTTGTGCCTTTCGTTTGGTCGCTCACGGGCTTTCCTCTACATTTGCCTTATGAACCCTGCCGCTTCACGGCGGCACACAAAGCAACGATTATGAAACGAATCTACTCTCTCCTTTGGGCGCTGCCCGTCCTGCTCGTGAGTGCCTTGTTCCTCACGTCCTGCGTGTACGATCCGTATTACGACGAAGGTCGTGTCATCGACAACTATTATAACAACCCCAACTATAACGGCTACGGCGACCGCGGTCGTGCCCGAACCGTCAGCGGCGAGTGGCAAGGTGATTTCGGCATGTTCTATGCCGTGGTCAACCCCATCACGGGACAAAGCGTACCATTCGATTCGCGCAACTCCTATTTGCTTTTCCAACCGAATTACTACGGAGCCAGCGCGGGTTGGGGTAAGCAGATCGACTTCTACGAGAACGGCCCCCTCTCGCGCCGTTACCACCGTTTCTATTGGGAAGTACGCAACGGCGTGCTGTATCTCAGCTATCCGTCGGATCATAAGCTCGATGTGGCCATCTACGACTACTATTTGAGCAACAGTCTCTTCACGGGACGTGCCGGAGATTCGAACTTCCGTTTCAGCCTGCGCAACCTGAGTTTCACGGGTTGGAACACCTATTCCGGCGACTACTACGATTACGACAATGTCGCTTGGAGCTGGAGTGCCTACCGCGGCACCTCGGCCGATGACACCTCCACGGTACAAACTCCGCTTGTCGTGACCTCCGGTCGTCGCGCTCAACCCTAAATTGTTGATATTCTTTCATCATAACGCCCACTCCCGTCGTGTTCCTACACGGCGGGAGTGTTGTATTGTCGCCCCCGCGTCTGCATCGTTGCGCCGCGGAGGCTGCGCTTACTTTTTGAAGAGTTGGGTGGTGCGAGCGGATATTTTCGGCTAACTTTGCAACACCAAGTCCCGATGCGGCCGCGGCGCGTGTGCGTGCCGGTGGTCGTGGACGTTTCTCCTCAACAACTGATTGCGAAAAAAAGACTCCCGTATGCCCATCTTTCATCTCAACTCCTTGTCCGATCCCGGCGTAGAGGTTTACAGTGCCTTGACCGAAGCGCAGTTGCGCAGCAAAGTCGATCCCTCTCGGGGCGTGTTCATCGCCGAAAGTCCGAAGGTGATCCACGTGGCGCTCGATGCGGGTTACGAACCCCTCTCGCTGCTCTGCGAGGAGCGGCATCTCACGGGCGATGCGGCCGATGTGCTCAGCCGTTGCGGTGATATCCCCGTCTATACCGGTCCGCGCGAACTCTTGGCGCAGCTCACGGGCTACACCCTCACGCGCGGTGTGCTTTGTGCCATGCGCCGCCGTCCCGAAACGTCGGTGGCGGAAGTGGTGCGCGATGCGGCGCGTGTGTGTGTGATCGACGGGGTGACCGATGCCACCAACATCGGCGCGATCTTCCGTTCGGCCGCTGCTTTGGGCATCGATGCCGTGGTGCTTTCGCGCACGGCTTGCGACCCGCTCAATCGACGTGCGGTGCGTGTGTCGATGGGCAGCGTGTTTCTCGTGCCTTGGGCATGGTCGGCCGATCCCGTAGGGGAGTTGCAAGCGTTGGGCTTCCGCACGGCGGCCATGGCGCTGACCGATCGGTCGATTTCGCTCGACGATCCAGCCTTGAAGGCCGAACCGCGCTTGGCGCTCGTGATGGGAACAGAGGGCGACGGCCTGGCCGCAACGGTGATAGCAAGCACCGACTACACGGTGCGCATCCCCATGTATCACAATGTGGACTCGCTCAATGTGGCTGCGGCTTCGGCGGTGGCTTTTTGGGAGTTGCGGAAGAAGTGAAGCATGCGTTGAGAGCGCATCGGGACTTGTCCGCGGAATCCCCCTGCAGTTCACCCCAATACAATAGACAACGATGGAACAAACGATAGAAACTCCGCTCACAGATCGACAAATTTTTGTGCGCTGTCGCGAGCAGCTGCATCGTTTCTGTCCCGATTTGTCGCCCGGTCTCCTCGATGCGCTGTCCTTGGGATGGCGCATTGTTCGTTTCAAGAAGCGCGAACTGCTGTTGAAGGCCGGTGTGGTGCCCGACGAGGCGCATTTGGTCATCGAAGGACTGGTGCGGGCTTACTACCCCACGGCGATCGAAGACATCACCGTCAATTTTGTGGCAGAAGGCGAGTTTGCCACCCACTACACCTCGTTGGAGTCTCCGCGGCCTTCGCATTTCAGTTTCGAGGCGTTGGAAGACACCATTGTGGTGGCCTTCAGTTACGAGTATCTCGACAAACTGCGCACGGCTCATGCGGAGCTCGAACGTTTGGTGCGCTATTTGATCGAGCACGAATACGCTCGCTTGTTGGCGCACACCGAATCTTTGCTCATTCGCAACGGCGAAGAGCGTTATCGCCTGTTTTTGAAAAACTTCGGGGCGCTGATGCCGCGAATTTCTGTGGCCGATTTGTCGAGCTATTTGGGGCTGAGTCGGCAAAACGTGACCCTCATTCGCAAGCGGCTTTTGCAGGGTTGACAAATACTTGTCGTGTGGGAGTGAACGAAAAGTGCGTCCTTTGCACCGTAATCAAAAACAAAGCACTCACGATGAAAGAACATTACATTGATACCCCCACACAGTTTGTAGAAGTTGACGGAACCGCAATGGCTTATCGCAGTATCGGCACGGCCGAGGGCACGCCCATTGTTTACCTCAATCACCTTGCGGCGAACTTAGATAATTGCGATCCGCAGTTGATGGATGCGCTGGCCGCAGATTTCAAGGTGATTAGTTTTGACTATCCCGGCATCGGTCTTTCGGCCGGAAAGTGTGCGACCTCTGTCGAGGAGATGGCGCGCGAAACGATTGCGTTCATTCGTGCTTTGGGCTACACGAAAGTGCATCTGCTCGGGCTTTCTTTGGGAGGCTTTGTGGCACAGTCGCTCTTGGCGCAGGCGCCGGAATTGGTGGATCGTGTCATCTTGGCCGGCACAGGGCCTGCGGGAGATAAAGGCATCGCCCGCGTGCCGCGCATCACCTACTACGATATGTTCCGCGGTCTGTGTACAGGGCGCGATCCGCGCTATTATTTATTCTTCCCCTCGACTTCCGAAGCCAAACATCGCGCCAAAGCCTTTATTTTGCGCACGGCGCCGCGATCGCGACAAGTCGACAACCCTCTCGGCCTTGAGACGGCAGTTGAAAGCCGTGGTGGCTTGGGCGAAGTCCGCTCCCCAAGATTTATCGGGATTGCAGCACCGCATTTGGGTGGTGAACGGCGACAATGACCGCATGGTGCCGACGGCGGGTAGCTACGACATAGCGCGTCGCCTGCCGAATGCCACGCTGACCATCATCAAGGGCGCGGGGCATGGTGCGATTTTCCAAGAACCTGATCTTTTTAGCATACAAGCTACAGCCTTCTACAAAGCGAGCGAAAAGGACGAAAACACAAACGAAACGAAATAATCAAATGAAAGCTTTTCAACTACAACAATACGACAAAAAGAATCTGGCCTTGAAATGGGTCGAACTGCCGCGCCCACAGGTGGCGCCGAACGAGGTGCTGATCGAAGTGAAGGCGGCTGGCGTGAACCCTCTGGACAATATGATCACGCGCGGTGATGTGAAAATGATCACGCCTTATGAGCTGCCGCAGACGATGGGCAACGAGTGTGCCGGCATGATCGTGGAAGTGGGCAGCGAGGTGAAGGATTTCGCGGTGGGCGATGCGGTATTTTCGCGCCTTCCTATCTCGTGCCCCGGAGCTTTCGCCGAATACGTGGCCGTGCCGGCTGACGCTGTGGCACGTATGCCCGAGGGATTGAGCTTCGAAGAGGCGGCCAGCATTCCGCTCACGGCGTTGACGGCCTACCAAGCTTTGGACTTGTTGGAGGCGAAGCCCGGTTCGAGCATTTTCATCTCGGGTGGTTCCGGTGGACTCGGTGCGATGGCAATTCCTCTTGCCAAGGCACGCGGACTGAAGGTGTACACGAACGGCAACAGTGCGAGCCGTGAGCGCGTCATGGCCTTGGGTGCAGATCGCTATCTCGACTATCGCGAGGAAGACTATTTGGAGGTGCTGGAGCCGGTGGATTACGTCCTGGACAGCTTGGGTGGTAAGGAACTGGATCGACAAATGAAGTTGCTGCGTCGCGGCGGTAAAATTGTTTCGCTCAAAGGGATGCCGAATGCTCGTTTTGCGCAGCGATTTGATTTGCCCACTTGGAAGCGTTGGCTCTTTGCTTTGGCGGCATTCGGCGTAGAAAGAAAGTCGAAACAGCAGGGTATCACCTATGAATTCCTATTTGTGCAAAGCAACGGTCGTCAGTTGGCCGAAATCGCTCGTCTGATTGCCGAAAAAGGTATCCAACCTTCGGTGGGACAGGTGTTCCCCTTCGCCGAAACGAACGAAGCCTTGCTAAAAGTGGCCAGTGGTGGCGCTGCCGGTAAGGTGGTGCTGAGCTTTGCCTGACGAACGAATGGATTGATTGAAAAGGAAGGATGACAGCCGATCACAATGCGTGGTCGGCTGTTGTTGTGCTTTTGTCTATTTGATTGTCAAGGATAAAAAGAGAATCCCGCTCATGACAACTCGTCTTGAGCGGGATCTTTTTATTTACAGGTGAAGTTGCGATCGACGGGAAGCACCGGCGGAAATTAACAGAGGTAAAGTATCCGAGTGGAAAATCGTCGAAGGCGATTCGTTCCATTTTATACTGAGATGTCGAGAATCTCGAGCTGAATGACGCCGCGGGGCGTTTGTGCGTCGACCACGTCGCCGACCTTGTGGCCGAGAAGGGCTTGAGCGATGGGCGTGGTGCTCGAAATTTTACCGGCGCGGAGATCAGCTTCGCTTTCCGAAACGATGGTGTACTTCATTTTAGCGCCGACCTTCACGTTCTTCATCTCGACGGTGGAGAGAATCTGCACGATGTCGGTGCGGAGTTTGGAAGTGTCGATAATCTTGGCTGCGGCGATGGTGGCTTTGAGCTCGTTGATTTTGTTTTCGAGAATGGCCTGTGCTTCTTTGGCTGCGTCGTATTCAGCGTTTTCGGAGAGGTCGCCTTTGTCGCGAGCTTCAGCGATGGCGGCCGAGGCGGCCGGGCGGTCGATTTGCTCCATACGGCGGAGCTGGGTCACGAGATTGTCGTAACCCTCTTGGGTCATGTATGCCATGGTGTTGATTTTCTATTTTATGGATTGGGAAAGTGGGGGCAGCGGCATCAGTTGTCGCCGCCTTCGTGCTGCGTTGTGCCGTTGCCTTCGTTGTTGCGTCCGGGTTTGCGGCGACGTGCTCCGCCGCGGCGGCGACGGTTGTTGCGACGTGCGGCCGGTTGCTCGGTGGGCGACTCAGCGTCGAGTGCTTCGTCGGCGTTCTCCGGCGCTTCGGCAAGTTCGCTGTGCGCACGTTCCACGGCACGGAGGTGGGCTTCTTCGCGCTGTTTGCGCTCAGCCTTTTCGGCACGTCGGCTTTGTTCGGCCGGAGGCAGCGTGGTGTTGGTGTAACCGGCCGCATTTTGCGCCTTGTTCTGACGGCGTGCACGCTTCTTCTGTTGTTCGGTGCGCGGTGAGGGAGCTTCTGTTTCGGTCAGTTCGCTTTCGATCAACTCGCTTTCGGTGGGCGCGACTTCGGCATCGAGGGGCGAAGCTTCGAACGGCTCAACCTCAGGTGCGGTCACGCTGGATACCTCTTCTGCGCGTGTTTCGCTGTGGGGAGCGGTCACGGGCACTTCGGGAGTGCGCGATTCGGACTGCGCTGTGTGGGCGGTCGTGTGTTGCTCTTCCACTTCGCGTGTCGAGGTTTGTGCGGACGCTTCTTGTGTTGCGCTCACGGCTTCGGCCGGAAGTTCCATAGGAGCGAAAACGGCCGTCTGTTCTGCGGGGGCAGACTTTTCGACTGCTGCCGGTGTTTCCGTACCTTGCGCTTCGATCCGGTCAGATTGAGGCAGGATGTTGGACGTGTCGGGCAGCGATTGGTCGGTGGCGCGAGTCGAGGCAACCTGCGGTTGAGGCGCTGTCGTGGCAGCTTCTTCTGTGGCGGGGCGATGACCACGTTTTGCGACGGTTTATCGACCTGAATCAGTTCATCGAAAACGATCTCCACGCGTCGCCCCTTGTAGTTCGTTTGCTG
>ERZ773233.1599-NODE-1599-length-13104-cov-7.420262_pt1 | contig 13104 bp, 16 predicted proteins | sample MGYA00580991_ERZ773233 | MGnify/ENA primary metagenome ERZ773233 (study PRJEB29015, sample SAMEA2738178) | human oral metagenome | biome: human oral; feature: human-associated habitat; material: saliva | place: China | collected 2161 ...
GCTCCCTAAAAAATAATAGCTTACTTTTTCATTTTTTCCTGTTTGTAGTATATCTTTAAATAATCTTTGACACTGCTTTTCCTGCCAATTATAATCTCTTTGGTAAACAGGAATAGAAAAGACGGTATCACTTTCTGAAAATAATTTTGTAATCTTTCTTTCACTTGCCTTCAAAATATATCTCCCCTTCAATTTTTCCTTTATATATCAAATATTAGCTTGTATATGCTATTTTATTCATAAGTTTCTTCTATATATTATACTACATTTTTAAATATTTTTGTAGCTAAAAAATTAGATAGAGGATTTTTATATTTTGATTTAGAAATTTTTCTCTGCTCTTGATTTACTAATATATTCTGGTTCTACTGTATAAATATTAGCATCTTCCCTATTTAAAGAAAGTTCACAAAGAACAGAAGCTCTAGGGAAAGAGTTGTATCTAGGAACTATAATAGCATTTTCTCCTAAATTTTCTTTTAAAATATCTGCATAGTTTATCGCTCCATCTCCAACAAATACATATTTTTTATTTTTATCTAGACTTGAAAGTAGATTAATTAAATAATCATCTTGACATTTTCCTTGATATTTATAGTAAACTCTTTCTTTTCTAGCATCAATTAAAGGAATAATTTCATTTTCATTATCACTTGCCATAGCTTCCAATATATCAAGTTCATTTACTGCAACAAGCCCTTTATTAAGAGCTATAGCTAGACCTTTAGCTATTCCTAAAGCTATTCTAACTCCTGTAAATGAACCAGGTCCTATTGCAACTGCAATTTTATCTATATCTTTAATATTCAAATCTGAAATCTTAAATAGATTATCCACTATTGGCATAACTATGTTTGAATGATTTTTTTTCACTGATAAACTTGTCTCAGCTATGACACCTGCTTCACTATCATATATAGAACAAGTACAAATCTTTGTAGATGTATCAATTCCCAAAAGCAACATTGAATTTTTCCTCCTTCTCCTTTTTTCCTACATAGCTGATATCAACTATTCTTTCATCTTCTTTTTCTGCATATTTGAATTCAATTCTTATATATTCTTTAGGTAAATCTTCTGATATTATATTAGCCCATTCAATTAGAGCAACTCCTCCATTATTGATATAATCTTCATAACCTATCTCATATATTTCTTCTGAACTACATAATCTATAGACATCGAAGTGATATAGAGGTAATCTTCCTGATAGATATTCAAGTACATAGTTAAATGTTGGACTTTTTAGATTTTCTTTTACTCCAAATTCTTTAGCAAAAGTTTTTGTGAATGTAGTTTTACCAGTACCTAAATCACCTATTAAAGCGATAACTGTGTTTTTTTCAACATAGTTAGCCATTTTTTTTGCCAACTCATCTATCTGACTAAAAGTCAAAACTTTTTCCATTTCTCTCACCTTTTATTTCTTATTAATTTTTTCTATTATGTTTGTTGTAGACTTTCCTTCAACAAAGTTTAAAATAATAACTTCTCCACCATAACTTTCAACAATTTTTGTTTCAGGTAAATCTTCTTTTTTGTAATCTCCACCTTTTACATGAATAGAAGGCTTTAAACAAGCTATTAATTCTTCAGGAGTATCTTCTTCAAAAATAACAGTATAGTCAACTGATTTTAAAGCATCAAGTACAAAAGCTCTATCATATTCAGAATTGATAGGTCTTGTTTCTCCTTTTAATCTCTTTACAGAAGCATCTGAATTTACTCCAACAATAAGTATATCCCCTTGTCTTTTAGCTTCAGTTAAATATGTTACATGTCCTGCATGAAGTATATCAAAACATCCATTAGTAAATACAACTTTTTTTCCGTTCTTTTTAGCTTCTTCTACAAGTTCTGTAGCTAATTTTCTATTTATATTCATAGAAACCAACCTTTCCTTCTTTTTTCAATGTCTTTATAAAATCACAAATTATTTCTGCTGTCATACCCCAAATTGGCTCTTCCTCAAACATATAAATATATACATATCTATTAGGAATTCTCCAATCATTTTCATATCTTTTAGGAAAATTATATTTTTTAATATCAAACTTTGCCTTATTACAAATTTCAACTTCCCCTTTAATTGCTTCAGTTTCCATAAAAAATTCTATAGGTACTGCTAGCAACTTTTCAACTTCATCTTTATTATAATTGATTTCATCTAAATTTTCTATATTTAATTTTTCTCCAAAAGTAAGTGAAAAATGAACCCAGGAGAAAACAGGAATTGCTATATCAAAATTTTTATATTTCAATAAATTTGAAGAGTAATCTATAACAATATCATAATTTTTTTCTTTTATTCGCTTTTCCACTTTTTTCAAATAATTTATTTTTTTTCGTAATCTAAAAATTTCCTTAATAATTCTATTTTTCCCATTATAACTCTTAAATAAAAATTCATAATTTACTTCTTCAGGAATTTCATTTTCAAACAAATTATTTTCTCCATAATCCCAAGTTATAAGTAAATCAACATTATAATTCAATTCTACCAAATTTTTTAAAACATTCAGTAAAATTCTTTCTTCTCCTCCCATACTCAAATGACCATGTAATACTAATATTTTCATTTTTATCATCCTTTTTTATCAAATTTATTTTGTTCTATTCCGCTCTAGACACTTTCCCATATATTTTTCCACGTTATATACAAGTATGATTATACTTAATTTTAAAGCCGACATTTTCATCTTCTTCATTTTTTCAATTTGTTTTATATATTATATCATAAAATCAAATAAATATTCCAAAAATATCTTTTATATGATAAAATTTATAAAATAAATAAAATCAGGAGCTTGATATATGAAAAAATTGAATTTAACAGGGTATTTCCTTACACTTCTGTTTCCAGTTATGTTATTTTTATCGTATAAAGGGGAACAGACTCTCAGTTATCTGATAATGCTAATATTTTTACTCAGCATGTTGTTCAGGAAAAATAGAAGTGCCCTAAAAACTTTAGTTGATGGAAAAATAGCGGCAGGGTTATTAATCTTTGTCCTTTCACCCTTTATAATTTCCCTTTTAAGTGGTGGAATAGTTTCAAGGGTGGACAGCAACCACTACTTATACTGGTTAATATTTTTCCCGTTAGTTTTTTACATAGACAATGAAAATAAATTATGGAATTTTATAAAAGCTTTCCTTGCAGGGGGAACAATTTCACTGATTATAACTTTAGTAATTTTTATAAAAAATTATGAGGAATGGGCTCATCCGAAAGGTTTTGAATATCCGAGAATATTTTTTGCCCTTCAGACTCAGGATTTTGCAAACATTATGTCTATTCTGCTGTTATTCCTGCTGTCATTTATTCTGTTTTACAGAAATGAAGATAAAGGAAAAAATACATGGATAAAATTATTTCTTACAGGAGTTTTTCTGCTTGATTTATTTATAATCATAGCAAACAGGTCAAAAATGGTGTATGTATCACTTTTTTTGCCTTTAATATATATTCTGTATAAAAGGAACAAGGTTTACATTCTAGGATTTATTGCAGCTTCTGTCAGCGGATTTTTCCTTCTGCCAAAATCAATTACCGATAGATTGCAGTACATTATCAAATATAAGCAGGATCCTTCAAGCTACCTGCGTGTAATGTTCTGGGATGCGGCTATTTCTTCATTTAAAAAGAGTCCAATATTCGGTATGGCCACAAAGGAAAGAATTGCCTTCAATATGAATCATTTCAAGGAAAAGGGTGTTTTAAACTATATTGAAACTAACTATGGTCTTGATCCTGTAGGAATTACAAACACACACAACATGTATCTTCACCATATTGCAAATTATGGAATTGCAGGAGTTGTCCCGTTAGTTTACTTTCTGTTTGTCATTATTCCTTTAAGACTTGTAAAGCTTAATTTCCAAAAAACAAAGAATAGAGTTTATTCAGGATATATTGCCCTTGAGATAGGACTGAAATCTTCTTATATAGCTTACCTTATTCAGGGACTGACAGAATATAATCTTAATAAAAAACCAATGATTTTCACCCTTGCAATAATGCTTGCAATACTGAATTTTATGTATAAAAAGCTGAAAAAATAATATAAAAGCACATCTGACAGAATTTTTTCTGGAACAGGTGTGCTTTTTTGTCACTATTACTTTAATTTAACTGTTTATTTTTCTGCCAGTTTTATTGTTTTTACTGCAAAAATCATATTAGAAAAAAAGATAAAAAATACTGAAATAATAATGATAGCTATACTTCTAATATTAATTCCAAATAATCCCGGAATAACTAGCATAGTTACAATACCTATAAATAAATTCAGTAAATTTAATACAAGACTTTTTTTCATGTCCGGTTTCAATTCCAGAAATATTCTTTTTCTTTCTGAACAGTTTATAATCATTTTCCTGCTTTTAGAAAAAAATAATGAAATCACTATTTCTTCTTCTTTTTGTGATGTAAGGAACGTAAATTCTGAATCAGGTTTTAAATGATGCTCTTTATCTGCTGCCCAGACTGTAATATAGTCATAATGACCTAAAAAATATTTATTTTTTATAGTTACTTCTGTCATTTTCACTCCTATTATCCCTTTCTTTACAAATAAATACCTTTATTCAAAATACCCGCTATAAAAAATATTCTTAAATAAAATAAAATTATATTTAAAAATAGCACTTTCATAAATAACTTTCTATCCTTATTTTTCCTTCCATAGAGAATAACAGTTACTGTAAAAAATATTATACTATAAAGTATAATCAGAATTATAAACCATTTTACTCCGGAACTTATAATATAATATTTTTCATTAACATCCTGTCTTCTGTAGAAACTTAAAAATGTTCCCCATACCATATAGGAAAATATTTCAGTTATATAAAAAGGTCTCGGTATTTTGCTTTTTTTTGTTTCCTTATCTGCGAATAATCTCATACAGAATACATTCAGCCATCTCCTATACCTTAATTTTTTAGGTTTATGAACAAGGATATATAACAGTAGTACCATAATATATGTTATCGATATTCCTGATAATGAAATTACTATAATCTTAAGATTAATTTTCATTGATAATACAATCAATCCTGTAAGTATTAAACTGTAAAAATATATCCACCAGGTGGACCAGATTATTTTAAGACTTTCTTCCTTATACAAGAAATTAAATATCTTCTTTATTATTTTTGACATTTCTGCTCCCATCCATTCACAAAACTCTATGTTTTTCTAACTTGTCGAAACAAGAAAAATTCCTACTCCGCAACAGTACAGCCCCAGCCATCATAATATCCATTTAAGGATTCGGCAATTTCTACAAGTTCCCATACAACTTCATTTATATGATTGAATACAACATTATCCATTCTTGAAATATTAAGCTGATAAGTATCTGCTTCATTTTCCATCTTTCTGCTTGAAAGAATTTTATATCCCAGTTCTTCTAATTTTTTTGTCGCCAAATTTAAGCTTTCTTCCGAATAAAAATAAAGCCAGTGGTCTATTTCACGTTCTTTTTCGAGATTATCCCCCTGTTTCATTAAATTTTCTATAACACTTCTATTCATCATTGCTTTATAGGAATATATATCAGGATAAAGAAAATTAAAATAAATGTCCCATTTTACATCTTCAGCTATTGAACAGTTCCATTGATAATCCGGGAATTTTTTTAATGCTTCTTTACAAAGCTCTTCACTTTTTTCAGGATTTTTAGTAAAAACATGAAGTTCGAGTCTTCCCTGTGATTTTATAGTTCCAGCAAATATATCTTCCAAAGTTTCAAGTCTATTTATCACTTCATCTTCAATGTCACATAAAATCGGGTATTCTTCATTAGATGAAAGTCCATTTTCAGTAGGATTATTCATCTTTACGAATATACTGATTCTATGATTATAATCCTCAACAGGCGCTATATCATATAAAGCCAAGTTAAGGCGGATAGATGCCGGATTATCATCTACACGGCACATATAAAAATTCCAGTTTTGTCTGATTTCATTAAAATTTTGTTTCAATTTTTCCACTTTCCTTTCTATATTTAAATTTTCTAACCCGCTATATCCGCATTTGTAAACTCTAACTTCTGATTGACAGTAACTTCAATAGTATGTCCCCAGAACAAATCATCATCGTCAAAATAGAAATTAGCCGATTCACTGAATATATGAAGCCCTGTAAATCTCATTCTTTCTTTAAACTCTTTTTCTGTAACTTCCTTCTCATCTTCTTCCAACCAGGAATCATTTTTTAATTCAATCAGTTTATGAGCTGAATATTCCTTGGCTTTTTTTATAAAGTCTGTAAGTTCTATATTTGAAAAAATATTTTTCACTTTTTTAAGTTCTTCCTTATTTTCAGCATTAAAATAATATTCAATGCCTTCCTTAACTAATTTATAGATATTCAGTTCCTCTTTATTTGTAAATTTCCCAAAATTTTTTATAGTAACTGTCTTAGGCATTTTTTCTTTCGTTATTTCCTCTAAAACAGTGTCAGGAGCTGACCTGAAAGCACCAGACAGCTCTTCCATAGTAAAATTTCTCCATATATTCTGCAAAGCTTTATTGAACTGTTTTAATGTGGCTTCTATTTTTTCACCTTCTGTATCCACTAAAGAAAGCCTGTCACCTTCAAATTTCATTTCTTTCACAGAAAAATCATCTGGCACAGGTGTTCCTCCTATACCATAGCTTCCTTCATTTTTACGCCCCCATATAAGACAATATATTGAATCATTTTCATTGCTTTCTGAGTTTGGGAAAAAATACTTTATACGATTTTCCTCTTTTACAATTCTTCCCTTTCTTAAAACTACAAAATCTTCCTTATTTTCAGAAAGACAGTAAGGCAAAGGAAAATCTTTTAATATTTCCATATTTCCTTCTAATATTTCTTCATGAATTTTTTGAAGTTTTTCCATTGTATAAAAAATTTTAATCACTCTCCTATATTTTTTCTAATCCTTTCTCCCATAGGTCTTGAAATAAGGGGTTCTGAAAGTGTTAGACTACCATCATCTTCGTGATAGGTACTTTGATATTGTGGTTCTCTTGTAGCGATTTCATAGAATTTCATCAGTGTATTTTCTGCTATATTATCATCTACTGAAAAATCCAATTCTTTAGCTATTTCTCTTTTAATCTCATCCCAATCATAGTCAGTTATATCACTAAATTCTTCTCTATATTCTTTTTCAATTTTATCAGCATATTTTTTTAACAATGCTTTATCTTTATAAAGATCTGATATTAAAAAGTCAAAAAAGCAAGGACAATTTATTAACAAAGAAAATAGTTCTTTCATATTCTCAGCAATACGTCCTGTTTCTCCTTCTGAGCTATTAAAACCTATAGTTCCATCAGAAAGTAAAACAAATTCTCCACCACTTGCATCAGAAGCAAAGGCTTTCCCTTCAATATTCCAAGTAATATGTCCATCTTCATCATATAAATCTTGTAATTCAGGATATAGTTCAATGTCGCATTTAAGTCTTATTTTTTCTGCTAATTCAGGATTATTTACTATTCTTTTCAATATATCCATAATTTTTTCACTTCCTAAAATATTATTTTTATTTACATTTAATATATTATAATATTTTTTTATTTACTTCAACATATTTAATTTTTTTTAAAATTGTAGTAGAATAAAAATAAAATGTATTATAAAAGCCTTGTTCATTTTAACAGACTAAATCTATCATCCAAGGAGGAAAATAAAGTGTTTAGAAAGAAAAAGGAAGTTTTTCATGTTGGAAAAGTTGAAATTATTATTAATGAATCAACCCTTGATGTATTTAGAAATACAATCTATTATGTAGATGTGCAGAATGCCCTGTGTATTAAAGGTGTTCCGTTTATTACCTGCGATATTTACGAAGATGAATTTTCTGACCATTTAATTGCTCAGGTGGGACTGGAAGATGATGAAGAAAATGATATATTACCAAGTGCAGAGGAACTGAAAAACAAAAAAATTGTTTGCTTTATTCAGTTAGATGAGCATATAATGAGATAAAACTATAAAAAAGGAGAATACAAAATTGGAAAATAAAAATTTATCTATATACGAATTAATAAAATCTTCCATTCAATCTGATGGAAGGTTAACAGACACATTTGGAGGCTAAAATGAAATTAATGTTTATAGAATTTTTTATAGTTATATCGTTTATTTTTCTATTGTTTATTGTTTTTATAATCAGAAAAAGATTAATAAAAAAAGTTATGTTTTTAGAAATTGATGAAGATTTAAAAAACTTAGCACCTGAAGAATTTTTTCTAAACATACTTAAGAGGAAAAAATTTTCAAAAATAGTCAACTATGCTGGATTTTTCTTATTTTTATTATTTACTTTCTTCATTGTATTTCTAGGATATCAGGAATATAAAGATTATTCAGATTTTTCAATTACTCCTATTATACCAATATTTGTATGGTTTGTTGTCTCTGCTAATTTACTGCTTGCTTTACTGATAAAAAAAAGAGAAAACAAGAGAATTTCTGAAATGTTGGATAATTTAGAAAAATCTAAACTTTTAAAATGTGCAAAAGCGGATTTTATACTCTCAAATAAAATAGTTGAAACTGGATTATTAGGAAATGATATAAAATTTGGAAGTAAATTTTTATTTGTTATTTATCCAGGCTATATAATTCCTTATTATTGGCTTGATGATGTAAAAGTTGAAGAAATTTTTGGTAGATATGGAAGTAAATCCTATTATGTAAATGTTATATTAAAAGCACCTTTTAAACCTATAAATATAACTTTTGCCAAAAAAGAAGTTTGTGAAAAAATAAGATATATTCTTTTAAAAAGGAAATATAAGGCACAAAAAAATAAACAAAACATATGAAAAATAGATATACTGCACCTCCAATACTGTGTCTAACTTTTGGGGTCAGTACACTATCTCAAAAAATTGAAAAAAGTGTTATAATTACTAATAGGAAAACACGGAGGTTAAAATGAAATTGATATTTGAACTGACTAATGAACAAAGAAAATATTTAGGACTTATTCCTGTGGAAGAACATTGGGAACTTGTAAAGTTTGACAATGGTATCTATTATTATTTTGAAGATGATACTATAAAAAAAGAAATAAAAGTTAGCAAAAATTATTATCATGAAGCTGAATTAAATGAAAAAACAGCAGAAAATCGTACAATGATACTTCCAAAAACTAAAAGGGGAAAAATTAAAAAGTTTAATTATACAGCAACTCAATCTTTTTCACCTTTTGGAACTTATTTTACTTTTTCAGATGATGGAGTTATTATTGCAAATTATACTTCACAAAGAACGTATTATTCAGAAACATTTATTGAAAAGGAAAAGATATCTCTTGATGATTTAAAAAAATGGTTAGATAAATGGATGAAAGAAACTACTAAAGAAGATTTAGAAGAAATAGAAGAATTTAAAAATGCTAAAAGAAAGCATTGCAAGTTCAAAGAGGGGGACTTCTTTGCTTTCAAACTCTCAAGAAGAGAATGGTGTTTTGGTAGAATTTTAATGAATGTTTCTAAACTAAGAAAAGATGAAAATTTTGAAAAGAATAAAAACTATGGTTTAGCTCATCTTATGGGAAAACCTTTAATAATAAAAGTCTATCATAAGATAAGTGATAATAAAAATATTGATTTGAAAGAATTATCTGAGTGTCTGGCATTACCTTCACAACCTATTATGGATAATATTTTTTATTATGGAGAAGCTGTTATTTTGGGTAATTTACCTTTAAAACCTGAAGAAAATGATATGTTTATTTCAGTTAGTGAAAGTATAAGTGGTATAGATAAAAATATCGCATACTTACAATATGGACTTATATATAGAGAAATTCCTCTTTCTGATTATGAAAAACTTATTAAAGAATTAAAAATTGGTGCTCAAACTCTTAGAAGAGAAGGAATAGGTTTTGTAATAGATACTTATAAATTAAAGGAATGTATAGAAGCAAAGTCTAATTCTCCTTTCTGGGAAAAATATAAAAAGCGTAATGTACCTGATTTGAAAAATCCAGATTATATAGAACTGAAAAGAAAAATTTTTAAAGCCTTTGGCCTTGATGCAAATAAAACTTATGAGGAGAATTTAAAAATGATGGAGGTTAAATAATGTTTTTCTTAGGATATTTAGTTTTTTATTCTGCATTATCACTTTTAATAGATATATCAGTATTCTTTTCAGTACTTTCCTTTGTATTAGGAGGAACATTATATTTTAATAGCAGCTCTCCTTTACAAGGAATAGCAATTTGTGCTTTTGGACTATTAATTTTAATTTCAAGCCTATGTTATCATAGTAAAAAGATACGTGCTGGAGGCAGTTCATTTGTTAACTACAATACAAGCTGTAATTTTCTTTCAGTTTCCATAGCAACAGCTATCTTTGCTATTCCTGTTTGGTATATCATTGTTAAAACAGACATAATAGAAATAGGAGGTTCACCTTTATATATTTTTATCCCAAGCCTTCTTATATCCTGGGCTATACTTTTTAAAATAGCGGATAGAATTTTTATACACAATAGAAAAACTCAGGAAGTAGTTTTAGGAGATTATTTTACTATTCACAGAAGTAGAAGAGATCTTACACATGTCTATATTTTTAAATTTAAAAATTCTCCAGATTTATATTCTACTGGAATATTTAGACAGAGAATTTTTATAGATAAGATAGGCTCTAAATTTTCTTGCACTTTTGGAAAAGGAATTTTTGGAACAAACTATATAACAAGTATAAAATTAATTAAAGATGCTGGAATAGATACTTCTGAAAATCAAACTTCACATAGTTTTTAAAAGAGAAATTTAAAAGAATTATTTATTATCATTGGAGGATTATAGAATGAATGAAAATAAAAAATGGGGCTATACTTATGACAAAAAATTAGATATGTATATTCCTAATTTGCCAAGATTAAAAAAATTTACAACTATAATTTTTATCTTGTTAATATTATCTATTTTTTCTGGTATTGTACTATCCTTTTTAGATCTTAGTTCCTATGATAAAATAAAAATTTTTGTTTATAACGGAATGTTAGTCTTTATTTTTTTAATTTTATGGATTTTTTTATTAATAAATACTCATTATACAGAAAAAATATTACAAGAGCTTAATGAGCTGGAAGTTCCAAGAGAATTTGAAATTAAAGCCTTAAAAAGAAGAATAATTCCTCAAATAATAATGACTGTTATTGTTTTAATTAGTATGTTTGCTTTTGAACAAAAAAAGCTTTCATTTGATTATCTATTCAAGCTAGTCTTAGTTATTGGAATATGTGCTTTTATTTTTTATAGAAGCCTTAGAAAATTTCAAAATAGTAAGTATTCTTTATATATAAAAGGAAATACTGTTAAAATATTCTATGAAAATAATGAAAAAGAAATTATTACAACAGAGAATATAAATTATGTCAGCTTTTTTGCTCTTCGTCGTGGGAAAAGAGGAAAGGAGAGAAAACCTACTTTACAACTTTTTGACTTAGAAGAAAGAATTCTTGCTGAGATGACTATAGAAATCATAGATTATTTTAGATTAAAAAGATATTTAAAAAAATATAATGTGGAAATAGTTGATAACTATGAATGGAGTTAAAGCTATTATAAAAATAATATTTGGAGGTATATTCAATGAATGAACCTAAAAAATGGGGCTATATTTATGATGAAAAGTTAAATATGTATGTTCCTAATTTACCAAGACAAAAAAAATTCGCAAAAGTACTTTTGTTTTTATCAATAATATCTTTTGTAGCTGTTTTAATACAGATATATTTTTTTGATAAAAGTTCTTATGAGAAAATATCATTTTTAACTTATACCAGTGAAATGGGATTTCTTTTTTTAGCTTTATATCTTGTTTTAAAAATAAATATTCGTATGGTTGAGAAAAGATTAGAAGAAGTTAAAGAATTAAAATTATCAAAAGAGCTTGAAATAAAAGCTTTAAAAAACAGACGATTTTTTGGATATATGATGCTATGGATTCTTTTAATTGTTATGTTTGTATTTCGTCCTCATATGATTAAAACTAAATATATTTTTTATTTAATTTTTGCTATTCCATTGTCTATTTATAATTTCTATATACTTTTTAAAGAACTTAAAAATAATAAGCATTCTTTAACTATATTTGAAAAGACTATAAAAATATATTATGAAAATAATGAAAAAGAAGTTATTACAACAGATAATATAAGTTATGTTAGATTTTATGCTATTGTTCTTGGGAGAGGAAAAGATAAAAATCCTACATTACAAATATTTGATAGTGAAGAAAAAATACTTGTTGAAATGACTATAAAACCTATTGATTATTATTCATTAAAAAAGTATTTTGAAAAATATAATGTAAGAATAGATAATCAATATAGAGAATTCTAAAAGAATAGGTGAAAAATTATGGAATTATTAGAAAAAGATGAAGAGTATATTAGTTCCTTACTCAAGCAAGGAAAAAAAGTAGAGGCTATTGCCTTTGTTAAGAACAAAACAGGAATGAATTTAAAAGAGGCTAAAGATTATATTGATAAAAAAAATACAGCTATTTCTGAAGAAGATGAACAATACTTAGCTTCTCTGATTAATGAAAATAAAAAATTAGAGGCTGTTACTTTTCTTCATAAAAGTAAGGATATGTCTTTAGAGGAAGCTAAAAATTATACAGATAGCTTAATTTTAAAGAAAAATGTTGAAACTAATAAAAAAAGTAGTCACAAATGGGGATATATTTTTGATGAGAAGTTAAATATATATGTTCCTAATTTACCTAGGCAAAAAAAACTATTAAAAATAATGTTAAGCATTTTTTTAGTATTGTTAATTACTACACTAATTTCATTGATGTTTTTAGATAGAAGTTCAGATATAAAAATGATAATTTTACGATATTCTGTTTTAGGTACTTTAGTTCTTATAATAACTTTACCTCTAGTTATATTAAATATTCATATTACAGAGAATAAATTGAAAAAACTTGAAAATTTAGAAGTTTCAAATCAATTTGAAGTTAAAGCTTTCGTTAGTAATTTTCATTTGTCTTTACATGTCCTATTAATTCTTATATTTATTATTATAATCCCTATTCTTTTTATTAAAAACTATAAGGAA
>ERZ773233.1600-NODE-1600-length-13101-cov-53.055266_pt1 | contig 13101 bp, 8 predicted proteins | sample MGYA00580991_ERZ773233 | MGnify/ENA primary metagenome ERZ773233 (study PRJEB29015, sample SAMEA2738178) | human oral metagenome | biome: human oral; feature: human-associated habitat; material: saliva | place: China | collected 2161 ...
GGCGTACCTGGGAGGCGCGCACGCCGGTACGGATACCGGCAGCCTCCATGCGAGCGGATTCGTAGCTCACCGCACGCAAACCCGAGGGTGCGTGAGTTGCCTCTGCCTTCTCTCGCGTATTTTCCTGCCACCGAGTGGGTAGAAAAACCCAGCGGCGCTGAACCGCGAAGCTGATCGGGATCAGAATCAGTTCGGTCAGGATCTTGGCGACCAGCAGGGACGCGCCCAGACCGGTCAAAGCTTCCATCAGAGCCGCGTTGGCTGCGAGGATGCCCACCGCCAGCACGGTGTAACGTACCAGCGAGGAGGATGCAGAGGGGCGTGCGCCTCCGTCGTGCATGAGCATTCGGTTGACAGTGAAGTTCGTCAGCGCCGAAATGATGCGGGCACCGACCACGGCCGCCAGTAGCGGAACGCCCATGCCCACCAGGATGAAGAGGGCGATAGCATCCACGAGGAAGCCGGTCAGGAAAGAGGAAGCCAGGAAGGCGAGCAGGGGCGCGTAGATGAGCGCCGAGTCCTGCAGAGGCCTAAAGTGGCTTGTCGGGTTGCCCGGCTCGTAGACCTTCACGATGGGCACCTGCACTAGGTCCACGTCCGCGCGGGTTGCGCACAGCAGCATGGAGAACTCGTACTCGTACTTATCGCCGGGAATCTGCAGCAACCAGTCCAGGATTTGCGGGGTGAAGCCGCGCAGACCGGTCTGGGTATCAGCCAGGCGGGCGCCGGTCGCCAGGGCGAAGAAGCCTACGGTTGCGCTGTTACCGATTTTGGAGCGCAGCGGAACCCTGGTGCCTTCTTCGCCGGCGTTCGGGTCGGGCTTGGTGCGCACACCGAGGATAATACTCTTCTGCCCTGCTGCTGCCGCGGTTTCGGTGCGCACACCCACACGGAAGATATCCTGGGGCAGGTGCTGGCCGTCCGCGTCGGCGGTGACGATGACCTCACCGGGGCGGTTTGCTTTCGCCCAGGCGATGCCGGTGCGCAGTGCCGCACCCTTGCCCCTATTGGCGGGGTGGGTCTGCACGGTCACGCCGTCAATGCGCAGTTCGGTAAAAATCGGTGCGTAGGTGCTGCCGGATCCATCATCAATCACGAGGATTTCGGCGCTAGGGTCCTGTTCGCGCAGGGCCCGGGCAAGGCGGACCAGCGATTGGTCCGGCTTATAGGCGGGTATCAGGATAATCACGATGCGCTCCCTGCAATGTAGAGGATGTCGCTGGTGCCACGTTCTTTAGTGCCACCCTGCGGGCGGTTGACCAGCTGATTGTTGAAGACCATGGCGGAGGAGCCACCACCGTCCAGGTTGTAGGCGCTGACGCAGCCGAGGTCCTTGAACATCTGGGCGAACTCGGGCATGGTCACGCCACGCGAGTAGTTGGTGGAGCGGCCGTCGACCACGATGAAGACCAGGTGGTTGGTGCCGAGCACGCCCACGCCGGTTCGCGGCTGGTTGCCCTGGATGGAGTGGTTACCGAAGTTGGTGTCCACCTCGACGCTGTCGATGCCGTCGACGATTGCGGAGTCCTTGACCAGTGCGGGGCCGAAGGAGAGGGTGTTCCACACGCCCTCGCTGACGAGGGTCTGGGCGTTGGTGGCGGTTTCGTCGTAGAGCTTGACGGAGCCGTCGCGGTAGAAGGCGAGACCCTCGCGAGCGCCGGAGTCACGGTAGACAACACCGTTTCGGATCACGATGCCGGTTGTACGGAAGCCGTAGTAGTCACCGTTGATCGCCCAGATGCCGTTGTGTTCGGAGGCAATGTTCGAGGGGGTGTCGATAATGTTCTGGCCGAACTTGTTGTTGGCGAAGGCGCTTCGCAGCAGGGTTGCGTTGTCGAGCTTGATGTCTGCTACGAAGGAGACGACCGCATCCGAGCCGCTGCCGGTGGTGTTGGAGGTGATGGTGATCGAGCCTTCGTTAGCGGTGAGGCTCTGACCGTTGACCTTCACGCCGGTCAGTTCGGTGGGGTCTGCGGTGGCGGAGCCGGAGGCGCTTGCGTTCGCCTGGGCTGCTGCCGCCTCGTAGGCGGTGGTGTCTTCAATTTCGGTGTGCTCTGCCAGGTAGCGGTTGTAGGCCCAACCTGCGCCGCCTCCGACTACTGCGAGTGCGCCGATGCCGCCGCCGATGAAGATTCGACGGGTGAGCTTCTTCTTGGCTAGCTTCTGCTCTGCGGCGGTTTGCGCTGCGTTAGCTTGTTCTGATGCGGTCTGGGTGGCCTGGTCAATGTTCTGAGTCATGTTCTGTTCGTTGTTCATGTCTCTAGAATGCTGGTCTATTCTCTGTGCCAGGCATGACTAAGCTGTGCAGAAGCTATGTATGCTTATTCATTTCAAACTTTTTTATTACTGACTATGCCCCATTACCATGCAGAGATATGCGCACCTATGTATAAACATGTGTATTAGCTTTGTGTTCCGCACAGTTACCCCCCCCCATGGGCTGCCCGTCCTCGCGCATCCACCCGGGTGCATCCGCACAAACTGCGGGCACGAAAAAACCGGCTGAGCACCCCGTGCGGGGTCTCAAGCCGGTTCATCATCTGTCGAATACGTTCGGTCGATATGCACCGAATCATTCCGCGTATTCTTTATGCCTCATCCTCGTAGGACGCGTACTTTTCTGCGTATGCCGAGTAGTCGTCCTCGTCGTCATAGCGACGGCGGGACGAATCGGAGGACTTCGTTTTCTTCGCGCTGCTGAGCTCGCGCTCGAGTGCGCTGTAGTCGGTCTCGGGGCTGAAGTACTTCATCTCCCGAGCCTGCCTTGTTGCTTTAGCCTTCTGACGGCCGCGCCCCATGGCGTGACCCCCTCTTTCATCCTGTCCGAGGCGAACAGCACGCGCGGCGCATCGCTCTCGGATCGTTCAACAGTCTTTACTACACTATAGAGTACCCTGTTTCAGCCCTGAATGTCTCGCTGAACGTCACCTATTTTGCGTATCAGAGCACTTCTTCGCACCGGAACAACCGTTTTATTTTGCACCCGCGGCTTTTATACCCCGGACGCCACACACCCTATATAACACGTAGCCCCGCACGGACGTATCGCTACGTCCGTTGCGGGGCGTGTGTCTCTGCCTCCGGCTCACTCACAAGACCGGGTTCAGAGAGGGTACCGTGCCGGTCATGACATCCAGCACGGGGCTTGAGGGGCGCTCCTTCCGCTTAGCTTGCGGTGAAGGAGCTGCTAGCTTGCGGTGAAAGAGCCCAGCGAGGTGGCGTTAGACGCCAGGGTGGTGCTGGAGGCATCCACGCTATCGGTGGTGGTGTACACGGTGTAGCTCTCACCCTTGGTGATCTTGGAGCTAGAGACCAGGATCAGCACGGTGTTGGAGTTCGTGACCTTGTAGTTCGCCACCACGTTACCGGAGGAGTCTGCCACCTGTACGGTGGTGCCGGCGCTCAGGTTCGATACGTTGCTGATCTTTACGTAGCCGGTGGTGGAGTTGGTCGAAGGCGCCTCGAACATGTCACCGGAGTTACCCGCGGTCACGGTCGCGCCGTTGAGCAGCAGGTCGCCGTTGGTGTCCAGGGAGGCGTTACCGCCGGTGAAGGGGCCGTTCACAACCAGGGTGCCACCGGAGAGGGTCGCAGTACCGTTGGAGTCGATGCCGTCACCGTTCGCATTCACGGTGACGGTACCGCCGGTGATGTTGATGGTTGCGTCGACCACCTCGAAGGTGCCGCCGCCACCGCCCATACCACCGCCAGCACCACCGCCGGCCGGGGGCTGGCCCGTGGTACCGGAACCCATGGAGCCGGAGGGTGCCTGACCGCCACCTGCGGGTGCCTGACCTGCGCTACCGCTGGGTGCCTGGGGTGTAGACTGGTTACCCTGTGCAGCTTGCTTGCTCTGGGTGGTCTGCGTGGTGGAGGTCGAAGCCGACTTGGTACTGGTCGAGTCAGTAGTGGTCGTGGTGCTGTACGAGGCGTTGATACCGTCATCGGAGCTGGTCACGTTCACGGTGCCGTCCAGGATGTTGATGTACTGCGCCTCAATACCCTCGTTCGACTGGGTAATGTTCAGGGTACCGCCGGAGATTTCCAGCACGCGCTCAGCCTTGAAACCGTCATCACCTGCGGAGATGTTCACGGTACCGCCGCTCAGGCGTACCCAGCCGCGGTTGCCGTCGGTGTCATTGGTTGCCTTGATACCGTCCTGGCTTGCGGTCACGGTGATGGTGCCGTCCAGGATATCGACGTAGTCCTTACCCTTGATGCCGGTGTTTGCCGCGTTCACTTCCAGGGTGCCGGAGGCAATGACCAAGCCGTCAGTGGTGTGGATACCCTCTTCGTACTTACCTTCTACCTTCAGGGTGCCTTCGCCCGCCAGGGTCAGGTCGCTCTTGGAGTAGATAGCTGCGTCGGGGCTGGCGGTATCCGAGTAGGAGGAGCCGTCAGAGACGGTGTTGGTGGTACCCGAGGCGGTGTAGATAACGACCTCGTCCGACTCAACCACGTTGATTGCCGCGCCGGTGGAGTTGGCGATGGTCGCGTTGTTCAGGATCAGGCGGACTATGTCGCTGTCGGCGGCCTCTACCTTGATCTGGCCCTCGTAGGTGCCGGTGAGCTTGTAGTTGCCCGCCTTGGTGATGGTGATGACGCCGTCGCTGACGGTCACGCCGTCGGTCGCGGTCGGGTTCGAAAGATCGATAGTAACTTCGCTGGAGGAGTCCCAGGTGACGTCCTTCGCGGAGTAGTGGGTGTCCTCTGCGAGCTTCGCGCCGCTCTTCACGTCGGTGGAGAAGGAGTCTGCTGCCTTCGACGTGGTGTCCGAAGTACTCGACGCGGAGGCGGTAGTTGCGCTCACTGCACTGGTATTCGATGCCGAGGTTGCCGAGCAGCCGGTCAACGCCAGGGCTGCCAGGAGGGTAATGGAGGTTGCGCTCTTAATCATATTGCTCTTTTTCACGGGTTTTCCTTTGTGTTTGGGTGACTACTCGCGTAGAGCCAGCGCCACAGGGGTAAGTCGTATGTGAAATGTGAATATGTGTGAGAGCGGTTATTGCCTGTGTGGGGCGAATAAAGCCGGTATTGTGTTCGGTTCGGGTTAGATACAGGGTTTAGGTTCGCGATTCAGCGGGGCGTGGTGCGGGTAAGGTAGGTGCGCTACCCTACCCGCACATCCCAGATTGCCGTTTTAGGCGGCTGCAAAACGCTCGGTCAGCAGCTTCTGGTAGTCCTCTTCGGTCATGTCATCCAGGTTGAGGCGGGTGCCGTTGACCGGTTCCAGGTGCATCCAGTTCTTCAGGGTTTCTGCCCACTTGTTGCTTGCCAGCTGCGGGTTCAGCGCCGCCATGCCGGTTGCAAACTTGGAGATCTTCGCGGGGGTGATGCCCGCATCCCAGAGGTGCTGGTCTGCCACGGAGGGCTCCACGCCGGACTTGGTTTCGATAATGACCGCGTTCGGCAGGCCGTAGGTGGTGCCGACCAGGTTGCCGTGGAAGTTACGGTAGTTCACACCCGCCATGAGGATGTTCTCGGACAGAGGCGTCCAGGTCAGGTTGGTGTCTACCGTCATGCGGGATGCGACCGGGTTCTTCTCGCTCTGCGGCAGGAAGACCGTGGTACGGCGGTAGCCGGTGGTCAGAACCGCCTCCAGCTTCTCGACCGGGCCCGCGAGGATGTCGCCGAGTGCTTCGGTGATGTACTCGTGGCCTTCCGCGGTCAGCTGATCGCGGTTCTCGAAGGTGTAGGGGATACGCTTCTTGACGGTCATATCCTGCTCACCGTCGGTCTTGACCTCCAGGAAGGTCAGCTTCGAGTCCAGGTAGCTACGGGTACGGATCTTGAAGGTATCGTCGCGGCTGTAGGCTGCCGAGTGGTAGCTCTGCATCTGCGGGGTGTCGAAGTAGACCGAGTCGTAGGCGAAGTCGCGCTGGCCCTTGATGTCCATGACGGAGGCGTCTGCATCAAGCGTGGAGAGTACCTTGGCGGCGGTTTCCGCATCGACAATATACTTGCGGTCCACGCGGGTCTGCATGGCGGCCTTCTCGTTCATGGCTTCGAGGCTGATGCTCTTCCACTCTGCGGGGATAATGTTTGCGGCTGCGTTAGTCATGGGTCTTCGTCCTTCTGGGGTGCCGCCTGGCGCGTATTGGGCTGTGCGCCGAGGCGGCGTGTCGTGGATATCGGAGATGTTTGTGCGGTTGGAGTGAATCGGAGGCTTAGATACCGGCTGGTCTTACTTACCTACCGGGGTGGAAACCGGCGTGCGCTGGAGCGGAACCATCCGAGTGTCCAGCGTGGCGTGCGCCTCGGCGGTAGGTGCTACCGGCTGGCGGGTTGCGCTAATCTGTGACGCTGCCGCCTCCACTGCCGCGGGGGTGCCACCCTCGGGGGTTTCTTTGGGCTGGTAGGTGACGGTGGCGCGGGTCAGGTTGTTCACCATGTCCAGCTCGGTGATCTTCACCGAGGTGACGGTGTAGCCCAGGTGCTTGCTCAGGTAGCTCTTGAGTTCTTCCTCGTCGCTGATGGCGCGATCGGCGGTAACGGTCTGAGTCAGTTCCTTAGAGGTCGGGGCGCTACGCGAGTCGAGGATTGCAATCAGGGCGACCAGGGTAGCCATGAGGCCGAAGGCGATGTACGCCGGGCTGATATTCACACCCGCGATCATGCCAACCGAGAGAGCCACGAAGTAGTAGCCGACTTCGCGCTGGCTCAGGGCGGTGGAACGCAATCGGATAATCGACAGGACACCGAAGAGACCCATGCCCATGGCGGATGCGTTCGATCCGGCGGATACCAACGCCACCGAGACGGTGAAGATGCCGGCGTTGATGACCGCGTAGGAAATCATCAGTTCGCGGTTGCGGTGCCGCACCATGTAGAGGGTACAGAGGGCTGCGATGGCTATCGCATCGGCAAGCGCCATGATAAGGATGTTCATTGGGTTCTCCAGATTCGTGTCGTGATATCCGCTGTGCTCTTCGCTGTCTGTTCTTCAGCTCGGTGCTGTGCGTTTTTCGTTTTCTGCTTAGTATCTAGATTCCCGGTTGAAGCTGTGTTTGCCCTGTGTCACTCTTAACTTAGAGTTAAGTGTTCACCATCTCACATAAAACAACTTGTCAAGGGCTCACATGTAGGTAATTTTTCCTTTTTCGCACACTGCTCCACCTATCCTCCACAGCCTGCAAAGGCATAAAAAATGGGCTCCCTCCGATATGGAGGGAGCCCATAAAAGTAGCTAAAAACTTAGCGACTAGGCGTTATTATGCCTTCTTGCGCATGCGGGTTGCCACGATGGTCGCGCCACCAGCACCCAGAGCAATCAGGCCCAGGCCAGCAGCGGTCATCGCGTCAGATGCACCGGTCTTAGCCAGGGAAGAAGAGCTCTTGGAGGATGCATTCGAGGAACCGGAGCCCAGGTTGTCGTTCGAGCCGGAGCTCAGACCACCGTTAGAACCGGAACCCAGGTTGTCGTTGCCAGAGGAACCCAGCACGACGTTATCGGAATCCTTGGAGCCGTTAGAGCCCTTAGAATCACCCTCGACGTGGTCAGCCGCGGGGGCGGACTGCTCATCAGACTTCTGCTCTTCGGCAGGCTTCTGATCCTCTGCAGGCTTGGTTTCCTTAGCGTCTTCAACTGCGGGTGCGGAGGTCTCGTCAGCAGGCTTGGGAGCCTCAGTGGTCGGATCCTGGGTGGGAGCCGGGGTCGAGTCCTCGGAGGGAGCCGGGGTCGGGTCCTCGGTAGGAGCGGGGGTGGGCGCCTCGGAGGGGGCGGGCTGCTCTGCAACCTTAATGGTCACGGTAGCTGCTTTACCGCCGCGGGGAACGTCGCCGTCCTTCAGGGAGCCGGACAGCAGGTAAATGTCAACGGAAACGCTGCCGTGCAGTTCTGCCTGCCAGGGGATGGCAACGGAGAAGTTGCCGGCCTCGTCAGCGTGGATTTCCAGGTAGTCCTGGCCGTTAATCTTAACGGCACCCTTGTTCAGCTTCAGTGCCAGAACGGAACCGGAGGTGCCGTCAGCGGTCTTGAAACCCTCGCCACCAATGTTCAGATCCTGACCCTCAACCCATACGTCGGGGGCGAAGAACTGTGCGGAGTCTGCGTAAGTGTGGACAACCTGAGGCGCACCTTCAACAGCGAAGGTTGCGGGGACGGAAGTAGCAACGAGACCACAGCCGATGAGTGCGGTGGCGCCGATGCGTGCAATATTGTTTCGAATGTTCATGCCCCCATTCTAACGAGCGAAGCTTAGGATACCGGCCCCCAAGACGTCAATTTATCATGACCTAACTCACAAAATATATTTTTCTTGAGGGTTTCTTGAAGGCATGGTTGAACTATATAAGCCTTTTACACCGCCGTGCACCCCTAAAGCCTCAACCTAGCGTTGAAGAAACTAACAAGTACATACCCCACCCCATCGGCACAACCCAGCAGCAAAAACCACCCCGTTAAACGCGAAAATCCCCTCCACCCAAACACTCAAAAGCATTCAGGGGAAGGGGCTCTCACGCACCACCTCACCGGGCGGCGGCAATAGTTTTAGGAGTTCTTGCGGTTGCGCACAGCAGACACGCCAGCAACACCCAGGCCCAGAGCTACCAGGCCCATACCGGCAATGGTGAAGGCATTGGAAGCACCGGTGTTAGCAAGGGAAGAGCGCTGAGCGCGGCTAGAAGTGTAGTTAGTCGAAGCGGAGGAAGAACCCAGGTTGTCCAGACCGCCAGAGTTTCGGGAAGAAGAACCCGAAGAAATATTGGAGGAGGAGGAACCGTCGGTCACCTCACTATTGATAACCTCGCAGCCCCAATCATTCTTGTCGTTGTCGAACTTCTGGCGGAAGTCCGGGTGGCTCTTATGGATGGGTGCCAGGCCAGCGGCCGCCACCTCTGCACAGTTCGCAAAGCGAGTGCTCTCAGCCGAAGCGGTCACCTGCTCGGTAGCGGAGGTGGAATCACCCAGCTGATCCTTCGCATCGTTCGCAACGGATGCGTGCTGATCAGCAGCAGCCGAAGCCGACTCAGTAGCGGATGCCGATGCGCTTGCAGAAGCAGATGCCGAAGCGGAGGGGGTGGTAGCCACCACAGATGCAGAAGCCGATGCGGTAGCCGAGGGGCTCACCGAAGCGGTTGCGGAAGCCTTCTCATCGGCGCGGTTCTTAATCTTTGCATCCACGGAGGCGACGACCTCATCAGCGGCAGTAGCCGAAGCAGAAGCCGATGCGGCAGCAGATGCAGAAGGCGTCACAGAAGCGGAGGGGGTAGCCACCACGGAAGCAGACGCGCTCGCAGATACGGTAGCGGAGGGGGTTGCTTCCTGAACGGAACGAGCCTCAATCTTCACGGTGGCTGCCTTGCCGCCGCGAGCGGTGTCGTTGTCCTTCAGGGAGCCGGAAAGCAGGTAGACATCCACGGAGATACGGTCGTCCAGGTCATCCTGCCAGGGAATGGAAACGGAGAAGTTGCCCTTCTCATCAGCCTGAACTTCCAGGTAGTCCTTGCCGTCAATCTTGACGGAGCCCTTGTTCAGCTTGATAGCGATGATGGAGCCGGAGGTGCCGTCCTGGGTCAGGAAGCCCTCGCCGGTAACCTTCAGGGTTTCGCCCTTGTACCAGACCTCAGAAATGTGAGAGGTTGCCTTGTCGGAGTAGACGTGGGTGACGGACTCTTCACCGTTCTGAGCGAATGTTGCGGGGATTGCGGTGACCACCAGACCGCAACCGATTAGGGCGGTGGCACCGAAGCGAGTGATAGTGTGTCGAATGTCCATCCCATCATTTTATCCCCGCGTGGTGGACATACCCGCCTGTCCAGGGGCTATTTGCAATGACTTGCAACACAAAATAGCACTTTCGTGCACTTACCCTTGGGTCGGTGCACGCGCGGCAAGATTCGCCGGAGAAACAGCATTCACCGGAGAAACAGCGCCGCCTAGACCTGATGTAACGGCCCCGGCAACCTTAAACGTCAACCTCATCGAGCATGAGTTCCAGCGCCTCGCCCACGCCGCTACGCCACAGGTAGGTTGCCTTGGCATCCGCACGACCCGGGCCGCCGTTAATGACGGCGACCGGCTTACCGGCGCGCAGAGCCTCCAGCACAATCTTGTAACTGCTCATAACCGCCACCGAGGAACCCACCACCAGCAGCGCCGAACACTCGGCGAGCATGGCATCCTTGAGCGCCTTACGTTCGGCGGGCACGGACTCGCCAAAGTACACCACATCCGGCTTGAGGCGGGTCGAACCGCAACCGAGGCAGGGCACCATCTGAAAATCACGGATATAGTGCTCGTCCAGCTCCACGTCACCGTCAGGGTTCACGCGCAGCTCTTCGTCCTCTAGGCGCGCCAGGTAGCCGGGATTCGCCGCATCCAGACGCGCATCCAGGCTTTCGCGGCCCTCCTCCTGCCCGCAGTCCAGGCACACAATACGGGAGAGGTCGCCGTGCAGCGCCAGCAGGCGGGAGCTTCCAGCGCGGGCGTGCAGCCCATCCACGTTCTGCGTAATCACGCCGCTCACAGCACCCAGCTGCTCCAGCTCGGCGAGCGCATAGTGGGCGCGGTTCGGTTCGGCGCGGCGCATGCGGCGCCAACCCACGTAGGAGCGTGCCCAGTAGCGTTGGCGGGCGGCGTCATCGTAGCGGAATTCCTGGTAGGTCATAGGGCGGTGGTCGTGCAGGGAGCCGCCGGGTCCGCGGTAGTCGGGGATGCCGGATTCGGTGCTCACGCCCGCGCCGGTGAGCACGAGAACTTTACCCGCCTTGAGTAGCTCGGCAATACCCGCGGAGGCGTATTTTTCGTCGTGCGGGGTGGCGTTCTCAGAGACAACGCGCTGGATGGAGCGAATGGCGGCACGGTGCACGGAGGCGATTTCTTCGCGCTGCTCACCGGCTGCGGCGAAGTTCTGGTGGTCAGTCCAGCGGTCCATTCTTCTCCTCAATGCTCTGTGTATTAGTGCTCTGTGTATTAGTGCGGTTCAGCGCGACTCTAACGCGTTAAACGGCTGTGGGGCACCCCCTTTCGAGGGTACCCCACGGCCTATTTCTTATGGTTTCGAACGTGCAAACTCAGCCACAGGCTAAGTCTGCCCAGCTCGTCGGAACTACCCAGCTGACCGGGTCTACCGATCTAGCCGGTTTAGTTCTCAGCCTTCTGCTCACGCTCGGAGGTCACCGACAGGCCGTCGCTGGCAACGTCCGGGTTCACGTCCACGGTCACGGTGTCACCGTCGTGAATAGCGCCGGAGAGGATGCCACGAGCCAGACGGTCACCAATTTCGCGCTGGACCAGGCGGCGCAGCGGGCGGGCGCCGAACGCCGGGTCGTAGCCGGTCTTACCCAGCCACTCCAGGGCGGCGGGGGTGACGTTCAGGGTGAGGCGGCGGTCCTCCAGACGCTTAGCCATGCTCTTGATTTGCAGGCCCACGATCTGGCCCAGGTTCTCAGCCGACAGGGGCTGGAACATGATGATGTCGTCCAGTCGGTTGAGGAACTCGGGGCGGAATGCCTGGTGCACAACCTCCAGCGCCTTCTCGGAGCGCTCCTCGAAGGGCAGGTCCTGGTTGACCAGGTACTGCGAACCGAGGTTCGAGGTCAGGATCAGGATGACGTTGCGGAAGTCCACGGTGCGGCCCTGACCGTCGGTCAGGCGGCCGTCATCGAGTACCTGCAGCAGGATGTCGAAGACCTCGGGGTGTGCCTTCTCAACCTCGTCGAGCAGGACCACCGAGTAGGGGCGACGGCGTACAGCCTCGGTCAGCTGACCGCCCTCTTCGTGGCCAACGTATCCGGGAGGGGCACCGACCAGGCGAGAAACGGTGTGCTTCTCGGAGTACTCGCTCATGTCGATGCGTACCAGGGCACGCTCGTCATCGAACTGGAACTCAGCCAGTGCCTTAGCCAGCTCGGTCTTACCGACACCGGTCGGGCCCAGGAACAGGAAGGAACCAATCGGACGGTTCGGGTCGGAGATGCCGGCGCGAGCGCGGCGGACAGCGTCAGCGACAGCTACCACTGCGTCTTCCTGACCGATCAGGCGGGCACCGATGCGCTTCTCCATTTCGAGCAGCTTCTCGGATTCGCCCTGCATCATGCGACCTGCCGGGATGCCGGTCCAGGAGGAGATCACCTCGGCGATATCGTCCGCGGTGACCTCTTCGGAGACCATGGACTCGTTCTTGGCGTTGTCTTCGGCGCGCTGTGCTTCTTCCAGCTCAGCCTGCTTTGCGGGAATTTCGCCGTAGAGCAGGCGGGATGCCTCAGCGAGGTTACCTTCACGCTGTGCGACCTCTGCGCGGGAACGCAGCTCGTCAATCTGGGTCTTGATGTCACCCACGCGGTTCAGGTTTGCCTTCTCGGCTTCCCAACGGGCGTTGAGGGCGTCAAGCTGTTCCTTCTTGTCGGCCATGTCCTTGCGCAGCGCTTCCAGACGCTCCACGGATGCGGGGTCGGTTTCACCGGCAAGTGCCAGTTCCTCCATGGTGAGGCGGTCCACAGCGCGGCGCAGCTGGTCAATTTCCTCCGGTGCGGAGTCAATTTCCATGCGCAGGCGGGATGCTGCCTCATCAATCAGGTCAATTGCCTTGTCCGGCAGCTGACGGGAGGGGATGTAGCGGTTAGACAGGGTTGCTGCGGCGACCAGTGCGGAGTCAGCGATCTGCACCTTGTGGTGCGCCTCGTAGCGTTCCTTCAGGCCGCGCAGAATACCGATGGTGTCATCGACACTGGGCTCGCCCACGTACACCTGCTGGAAGCGGCGCTCCAGGGCGGGGTCCTTCTCGATGTTCTCGCGGTACTCATCCAGGGTGGTAGCACCGATCAGGCGCAGCTCGCCACGGGCAAGCATGGGCTTGAGCATGTTACCTGCGTCCATGGAGCCTTCGGATGCGCCCGCACCGACGACGGTGTGAATCTCGTCGATGAAGGTCACAATCTGACCCTCGGACTTCTTGATTTCTTCGAGGACTGCCTTCAGACGCTCCTCGAATTCACCGCGGTACTTTGCACCTGCGACCATGGAGCCCAGGTCCAGGCTGATGAGGGTCTTGCCGCGCAGGGATTCGGGCACGTCGCCGGAAACCATGCGCTGTGCCAGGCCTTCCACGACGGCGGTCTTACCGACGCCGGGCTCACCAATCAGAACGGGGTTGTTCT
>ERZ773233.1614-NODE-1614-length-13039-cov-5.823398_pt1 | contig 13039 bp, 13 predicted proteins | sample MGYA00580991_ERZ773233 | MGnify/ENA primary metagenome ERZ773233 (study PRJEB29015, sample SAMEA2738178) | human oral metagenome | biome: human oral; feature: human-associated habitat; material: saliva | place: China | collected 2161 ...
CGCTATCTATAAAATCTTGCACCCAAAAGGCAACATTTACTTCTCCCTCGAAAACACCGACTCCTCCTGTCTTCATCGGGTCAGCACCTTTGTCCCATAACCATAATACGAAGGCCCATTGGGCAGTGATTGCTTGCTTCGTTATTACAGTCTCTTTCGAACTATTAAATTGGTTGATATCTGCTCCATGTTCTAATAAGTATTTTATTTTTTGCTTATCTTTATATAATGCAGCCGTAAATAAAGGAAGTTGCGCTCGCGTGTCATTGGGGTTAGCCCCATATTTGATTAACAGCTTAACAAAATTAATGTTATAATCTTTATAGCAGACTGTTTCGAGGGGGAGGATACGTACCGTTTCTTCTGGTTTCACTTCCCAGAATACTGATACAAAATTAGGGTTTGCTCCATTTTCTAAAAGAAACTTTGTCATGTCATAGTTATGTTCCCATACGGCATAAAGCAGATAGGACATGCCATGTTTACCCATAGAGTTTACGTTCCATCCTCTGTGCATCATATCAAGGATTTTGTCCTTGTCGCAATCATGAATGGCTTGGATAATGGGATATTCTTTCTCACTGAAAAAACGCTTGTAAGGTGCTTCATTGTTAAACATACTGCATGAAGTTAAAATGAGTGATGATAGTAATGCTATAATATATTTCATTGCCTTATCATTCATTCTCTTTAGTTTTATTCATAGCTGGTTTATATGGAAATTCTACACCTATACTTTTTAATCGGGCAACAAGCTTTTTAAAGTCTGGATTATCGTAATCTCCTATACCGCTATCTATAAAATCTTGCACCCAAAAGGCAACATTTACTTCTCCCTCGAAAACGCCGATTCCTCCTGTCTTCATCGGGTCAGCACCTTTGTCCCATAACCATAGTACGAAAGCCCATTGGGCAGTGACCGCCTGATTTGTTATTACGGTTTCCTTGACACTGTCAAACTGATTTATGTCTGCTCCATGCTCTAATAAGAACTCTATTTTTTCTTATCTTCATATAATGCAGCTGCAAATAAAGGAAGCTGTGCTCGCGTGTCATTGGGATTAGCCCCATGTTCAAGCAATAATTTCATGTAGTTTATGCCATAATCATTATAGCATGAAATTTCTAAAGGAAGACGAGGCTCTATCACATCGGGTGTACTTGTCAGTGGAGAAACCATGTTAGGATCTGCCCCATTTTCTAAAAGAAACTTTGTCATGTCATAGTTATGCTCCCATATAGCATAAAGCAAATAAGACATACCATATTTCCCCGTAGAATTTACGTTCCATCCTTTTTGCATCATATCAAGGATTTTATCCTTGTCGCAATCATGGATGGCTTGAATAATAGGGTATTCTTTCTCACTGAAAAAACGCTTGTAAGGTGCTTCACTGTTAAACATACTGCATGAGGTTAAAATGAGTGATGATAATAATGCTATAATTTTTTTCATTTTTGTGGATTGTTTCTTTAAAGAATGTTGGCAATAATTGGTCTCCCTAACTCTGCTTCCTCAGCTTGTATTGCTTTGAGGAGTAAGGGTAGGTCGTGCCCTTTAGCAAAATCAAAATTGTCCAGCGTATTTAACATTATTCTTTCGCCTGCAGCCTTTGGCATTAGGGAAAGATTATTACTTGCCATATTTAGGAAATCTTGATTTGAATAATAGGTATGAACCTTTGAAGTATCAGGATTCTGTACGCCATACATTTTATAAGTATTCGGATGAACGCCCGCAGGGCAGAAAGCGTAAGTCTTACTACCAGTAGCAGCACCTGCAGCTGTTGCTAAACCGCCACCAAGGGAATGACCAGCAATAGTCATTTGCTTACCTTGTTTTTCAGAGCCTTGTTTAACCTTTTCTGCTAATTTTATAGACTTATTATATTGTTCACTTCCCATACCTAATCCCTGCCTCATGTTATCGTCAGTCCATTCTTTGCTCCAGTCATGTATTAAATCATTTTCGGGATGGTCAGGGTCACTATAGGTGCCACGATAAACAAGTACATAATCCCCATTCTTGTCTTTATATATATCAGCTTTGAATCCAGTCTTTGTGTCATTCAAATCAGTAGAATTGATTCCTAACCTTCTCATTTCCTCTGCATTCAATTTCTCATAGCCCTCAAGTTTTTCACTCTTAAGCATAGCTTGCTGTTCGGGGCTTAGCCCATCCAGAGATTTGTCCATGTTATAATCTTTCTCATCTTTCTCTTTTGTCGTTCGATTATAAGCAAAGTAACTTAAAGCTAACATTTTTGCAGCTTCGGAAAAGTCGGGTTTTATGATAGTTATAAGTCCTCCTTGTATGCAATTCAGCATAGCTCCTTCAAGTAGGGCTTTTTGCCCACAGATTTTTACGGATGGATGCACTCTTGTCCAAGTAGACATCTTTGTATATGCGGCGCAGATATTTGGCATTATCACATTTTGAACCATCTTTGATACTTTTCCATGCAGGAAAGAGTACATTCCCACTGCACCAAGCACGGCACCAGCAGTACTCCCTACTTGGGCACCTTGAACTGTTGCACTAACCATAGTGCCAACTTTTTTAAAGAAGCCCATATCCTTGGATGCATCTTTCCCCGCTCGCCAACCTCTCAGTCCACCGACTACTAATCCTGCTAAAGCTCCACCTATTGCGGCACGCAGACATAGAACAGAGGTAAAGAGAGTCATATTCATCAATACAGTTGCAAGCAAGCTGATGTAAGCTGGTGTCTTATAGCATCCATAACATTCGCCCATTCTGTCATTCTCCGTAGCGAGCAGCTTCCCATTACTACGTTTGACACTATTTTGGCTTGTTACTTTAATCAAAGCCTGATGTGCACCAAGTGTGCATACTGTGATGTCTTTGTCTTGTATATATTGTAAACTCATGATACTGATCCTTCTATTTTAAACTCTATCTGAGTAATATACGAGTAACCTTCACTGGCCTGCTCATGCACTATTGTTTGTGCTGAATCGAAGAAATCCAGTTGTTTGTCTGTACACAGATATTTAGTCTCTATATGGTATTGGTAATCAAATACTGCATGGTCTGTCAAGGGGAGAATTTCTCTCTTGTATTGCCCTTCGATAGTGTCTATATCTTTTATAACTCCTTCTCCTTGTTGTGTCAGTTCCAGAACACCATTGGGTAAGGTCTCTTTATGGGTTCTCTTTACTTTTGCACTTACTTTATGATTGCTGAAAAGAGAAGAAGCAGGACTAATAGTAAATGATTTCCCTCCACCAAACCATGACCATAATGTATAATAAAGTAAAGAGTCTTTCATTTCGTTCTCGAAAGAAGCATAGCCTTCTTTCGATAAAGCCAAGAAATTCTTTATAGAATCATCAGAACCAAATGTCTTTTCTACTTCATCCTTACTTTTTTCCCATTCTTTTTCTATTTCTTCTTTATTGCAGATTATAATCTTATCATCATTGTCGAAGTCAAACAAAACCTTATAAGCAGGTTTGTTTATAATGGTGAGTAGTTTAAAGATTTCTGCATTCTCTTCTTGCTTCGGTGCATCCAAAACCTCTATGAGTATATGTCGCTCAATAGGGAACGATACAGCCCACTTCTGAGTAACAGAATTTTCTACAATAATGCTACCATTCATAAGGAGCTTGGTCGTCTGCGTGATATGATATATTTTCTGCATCATTCACTAAATTAATATTATTAATTAATTTTAACTTCATTAAAGCCCGTGATGCTCACATCTCTGTTGCTGTAAATATTTACATCTTCGTTACTATTAATATTAACATTGCCAACATTATTAATAGTAACATCTGAGTTAACGATTACTCCCGTATCTTCCCCATCTGTATTAGCTATTTGTGTTACAGAGGATCCTATAACCTTTATAATAGGAGAGACAATATCAATTTCGCCATCTGTTAATTGAATATAGGTACTATCATTGATTGCAATGCGAACCTTGGTATGTCCAGATAAATCTATAATACCATCTTTATCCATTCGTAGAACACTGGCATCTTTACCAACGGTTGTTGTAGCAGATGCTTTGGTAGCTAAGGTTTGATTTCCTCCACCATCAAAGTTCATGCTTACGCCACCCTTATCGTGCAATGTTACACTACCTACAGAATCATCAAGTTTCAAGGAGCTGCCACTTCGTGTGGTAAGGCTCTTGCAGTTGTTGCCCTGACCACCGCCACCACCAGTAGTTCCATTAAAGAGGCTACCCAAAACGTATGGTCTTGCTGGATCTCCATGGCGGAAGCCGAGGAGAACTTGGTCGCCTACCTCTGGGATAAATACAAAACCACGGTTACTCTTTACGTCCTTACTACTACCGCCATCTGGGGTCATCACACGCACCCAGCCTGTCTGCATACCATCTGTCTGCCAGTTCATACGTACACGTACACGCCCCTTTCCCTCTGGGTCAGCATTACTAAGCACAGTTGCCATCTGGGTTTCCGCTAATGGCATACGCACCTTTGGACTTGGCAGTGCCTTTATCGTTGCGGGGATAGCCGTGAAGCGGTTTTTATAGTAGCTCCCTTGGCTCACCTCGTGGGTTATCTCGATGATGCTGAAGTTACCCAGATTCTTTTTGGAAATATTTCCTATATGCCCCAAGAAAGAATTGTAGACTACAAAATTACCATAGAGTATTGCACAACAACTACTTTCTATCAACAATCATCTAATATAGAAAGCCAAAAGGAATAGGTCTTTTTTACGAGTCTTTATCTGTATTTATTTCACCAAGTCAATAACACCTTTGACGTTTTTTCTCCTGATACTTTATACACGCTACCATTTTCACTCGTATTCTTCTCCGAAACTTGTACATTACCAATACATTCTGTGATGGAGTTGTAATAAATAGACACAGATGATATTACAAAAACTCTAAATTGATGAAATCTGATAGTAAAGGTAGTCGTTACAATCAGTGCATCAGATAGGAGCCTTTTACAAATTTTATTTCTTGGCGAATTCCATATTGTCGAATGATTCAACTATTAACTCTATACATCGTTTGCCTGCTTCCCAATAATAATTATTTAAATTGGGTCTCGGTCCAATTGATTCTATATAACAAATACCACTATTACATTGTATAAGATATGACATAAGAAAAGCTCTGAATTTTTTTTCAGGATATTCTAAATTTCCTTGGATGTACCATACTTTTTCTAATTTTGGATTCAGAATATTATCAACTATTTTTTTTTGTATTTTGCATTCAAATTCTGATATATTTTTAAAACGTGTTTCTATGTTAGAGGCGATGCTTTCAAAATTTTCTTTGCTTGTCTTTGTATACAAATATATATTGACTATACCAATATTCTTTCCTTCGTCTTCATGCTTGAGAAGAAAACGAATAGGTTGGGTGGACAAATTATTGTGATTGCTGTCCTTAAACATTTTCCATGATACAGGGAAATAAAATATGAAATTATTTTGTTTGAATTTGAAACTAAAGGGTTGTAAATTTTCTGCCATGTTCCAATTAGTCTTGTTTATCAAATCCCAATTATTTGTGATTTGGAGCATATCGAACATCCTTTCTTGATAATCTTCTTTAAAGCATGATGCTTTTACCATAAAATAATTGGCTCCTGAAAAATCAGGATCATAGTCTTTTAGCACGGTAAAACGAGATATTACACTTTCATCTTTATTTATTGTCTTTTCCGTAAGGATGTCAGCATAGGTTCCCGTTGATGTACCATTAATCTTTCTGTAATGAAGAATACTTTCTCCCATCAGATTAAGTTTTTTAGCAAGCCAATCTGCAGAGTTCATTTCATACCAACAATGTTCATAATATACGGAAACTTCTAACAGCGGACAAGTTTTGTCAATACTAACATATTGCCCGATGTTATTAATATCAAGTCCTTCTATAGGTTGCTTTTCAATCTGTACAGGTTTTACGTCCTTAGGTAGCAGAATCCAATATGCTAATTGTGATTCTACTGTTGTATAGTTACATTTCCAATAACGTTTAATCTGTTCTTCTTTCGAATAAGATTGTTGGATAGGAAACATTTCTTTATTATTTATATCATTCATAAATCGTTTCTATAATAAGAACTTTACAATATACAGTAGGAGAGCCTCCTTTAGCTAAACATACATCCTACAATTAAAATTATACACCCTGTTAGATAAATGAATCTACCCCATTTTATGAATAAAGATTTGAACTTATCTATTACTTGAATACGTTCCTCATTCATGACAAGACCATTGTATTTCACATGGAAACTCATCATAACCTTAATGAGGAAATTTACAAGAGTTTCCATTATAATGATATTTAAACCTACCATAATAATGACAAGTATAGAATGGTAGAAATCATGGCACACATCCATCATTTCCGTACCATACCTTACGGCTAAAACTAAACTAAGCGTATACATTATACATGCACCTAAAAGGCATACTAGATAATAGATTAGTAATTTTTTACCATGATATTTCTTGTACATCATTATCAATAAGATATAAAATACAAAGACTAACATGATGAATAAAATAATTCTCATATTTTTTACCCTCCAATTATTACAGTTGAACTTCCCGTTAAAACGATTCCATCTTTAGGTGCAATAAACCCTAATACATTACTTATATATTCAGCAGCATTTGTTATGAAATTTGTTATTGGCTTTAATGATAAAGTTACTGACAAATCACATTTTAATCCAAGAATCAATGCTAAATCTCCACCTACATTGATATGTGCCTCTAAATCATCAAAGTCTAAGTACCAGCCACCCTTTACTGACGCATCAGCAGCCACAAACGGAACTTCTACATTAGCTTTAACATTTAGAATTCCTAAAATATCTGCCGTACCGTCTGTTCCTGCTCTTGCGACACCTGCTTTTGCACCAAGCTCCGTTTGCATTCCTATTCTTTTTTCTTCCCAATTGGCAATATACTCTCCTTTGGCATTTGCTTCTGCATAGCCAACATCTGCATATCCTGCTGTATTACCATATAATACACCCTCTTTCCCAATATGTACATTTGTTTCATGATGTAGCCCTGTAATACCAGCCTCTGCTTCAGATCCGTATACCCCATCACCATAAAGACCTGCCTTTATTTTACCGTGTCCAACCGAGTAACCAACACCAACACCAACTCCACCGTTACCTTCTCCAAATGGCTCCCAATTTGGAGAATTGTATTTTGTATCTAAAATAAGAGGAGCATCAAAATTGAAAGTATCATATATGCCATTAGCGTTCTCATCAGTCAAGCTTCCTTGTACTCCAAATGCTCTTACATAACTATCATTAGAATAATTCTGATTGGCAAGCATTGGCTCAAATAAAATGTTTTCTTGTGCAGCCTTTACACCTACTGTTGGAAGAGCTTGTACACCACAAATTGTTTCATCACCTATTTTTGCTGCAGGTTTGCCATTTATAAGAACAGATGTTGACCCTCCCATGATGATACCACTTCCATTATGGAATGCTGACGGACATATAAAGCCATCCCCCTTCCTAGCAGCAGGATATCCATCTATTAATACATTGTCACTACCTGTATTTATAAGACCAGAATGTCCTGCTATATCAAATCCCTTTCGAGCAGCACCTTTCCCCATTATATTATGAATTTAGCTTGATTAACTTACCCTTTATATTCACAAATTTTTGTCCATTTATATGAATAACTTTCCCAGAATGCACATTAATAACATTCTCACTGTTTAGTTGTGTCATTGTCTTACTATGTAAAAAAGCTAGAGTAGGATACAAACGCAAATAACTTTCTCTTACATTAATTTCTGTATTAACTTCTGCGTCTATTTTATATTGTTTGCAGCTAATAGTTATATTGCCATCTGCTGACATTATAATGCTGCTATCGCCAACCTTAAATGTAATACGCTTTTGTCCAGTTAAATCTATAACGCCTTTGTTATCCATTGTTAAAGCCGACATAGGGGGACTATCTTTTTTCCCTCCAACATTAATCTTGGCTATTTCCCCAGAATTAACAGTATGAGAAATTTTAGATGTTATAGATAAATTTCCTCCACCATCAAAGTTCATGCTTACGCCGCCCTTGTCGTGCAATGTGACGCTACCTGCAGAATCATCAAGCTTGAGAGAACTGCCGCTTCGTGTGGTGAGACTCTTGCAGTTGTTGCCCTGACCACCGCCACCACCAGTTGTTCCATTAAACAGACTACCCATAACGTATGGGCGGGTAGGGTCTCCATGGCGGAAGCCGAGGAGGACTTGGTCGCCTACCTCTGGGATAAATACAAAACCACGGTTGCTCTTTACATCGTCACTGCTACCACCATCTGGTGTCATCACACGCACCCAACCTGTCTGCATACCATCTGTCTGCCAATTCATACGCACACGTACACGGCCCTTGCCCTGTGGGTCAGCATTGCTAAGCACAGTTGCCGTCTGTGTCTCTGCTAATGGCATTCGCACCTTTGGACTTGGCAGTGCCTTTATCGTTGCAGGGATAGCCTTGAAGTGGTTCTTGTAGTGGCTTCCTTGGTTCACTTTGTAATAGCTTACATTTCAATCATATTTCTCCCTAAGGGATTTATGTCTGATTGAAGGCAGAGGGCGGCTTGTTTTATTTGCATGATGTTTGGTGTAGCAATCTGCCCTGTAGTTTGGAAAGTAATACAATCTTTCATTCCCAAGGTGCAAGTCCCCTTACAAGTTCCAAGTAAAGGAGATGACGAGCCATTGATACTCACTCCGTCGTATGCTCCTATCCAACTTGTAACAAGTGGTGTACAAGGTTTTGGTGGATAGGATTTGTTACACATGGCAAAGCCTACACCTTCAAACACGTTACCAAGCGTCTTGTCTGTTGCAACCAACTTACCGTTCATGCACACGGCATCATTGTCCGTAACTTTCAGAAAGCCTGGTGCTGTTCCAAACTGACAGCTACATATAGCTCTGTTTACTACATATTCGTCTTCCATTCTTCCTCACTGATTTGTTTTAATTCAAGTTTTCGCGTGTAATACCCTTCGTTTTCTATTTCTATCTCCAGCATCAATTGGATATGGTCGAACGCTCCTTTCTCTGTTTTATGTATGTATGCTTTCCCCGCATACGAGAGAATCTTTCGTTCTGTCTTTATCTCTGGAATGCTCAAAAGTATTTCGTCTTCGTCCTCGTCTTCTACTGACAGACAAAAGGTTATAACATCTCCTACAAAGGGGAAATCAACCAATCTGTACTCACGAGCAGTAATTGCCATGTACAGCGTTGCAAGTTGATAGATATTACTCTGCGAAATACACTGCAGTACTTCTTTCTCGTCTTGCACTTTTTCAATACAGCCTTTGACATAGTCAGCTACCAGCGAATCCTGCTCATAGTAATCTATGATTTTCTGTCCCTCTGTAGCATATCGCTCTCTCACCTCATCAATATTCTCAATCCCTTTCGCTTCTCCCAAGTCATCCATGCGTACTGTCATAGGATAGAGCGCATTGCCTAACCAAGACATGATGAAATCGAAGTCTTGAAAGCAATTATGTTTTTCTTTTCTAATAGTAAAATATAATGAACCTGAGTTCAAATAGAGGACCTTTATTTTTCTATTGTATCTAAACTTTGTACCATTTGTTTGGATTGCTTCTGATAGCAATTTATATGTTCTATCGTAATATGTTTTTCCCATATTATCCTTCTATAATACTACGACGAAGATTACTGGTTGCACCATGCCCTATTTCATCTCTAGCTGATAAATGTAAAAATCTTCTTCTAATTCCTTTTAATAATTTATCAGCCTCTTCTCCTATTGGTCTAATAAAATCTATACCTTTGGGGATAAATTTCCCCATACAATCTTTTTTACCCAAGCTTATCCGATAAAAGGGTTTCCTTGCGAAGAACTCTCTTTTCAGGTAGTCAGCAGCCCTAACCAATTCTGGAAAATCTTCAGGGATAGCCCATTTCCTTTTGGACATTTGATTGTTTTTAAGTTTTATTTTTTTAGAAGTAGCAACTTGATACATAATATGTAGAGGTATACGTGCATAATAATTATAAACTGGACGATACGGAGGAATTCCTTTACGTTTTTTGGTTTTTATATCAATATCATTATACTTTCTTTCACTAAACTTCAGAATAGCATCATTATAATCTCCTGTGGAAATCCATTTCTTTTCTAATAAGATATCTAATGGTAAATATCCCCTAAAGTCACGATTATGATTACCTTTTTTTAAAAGTTTTTCTGATGGATAGCTATTTCCCATATACAAAAACTCTATTTCTGGATTAGTATATCCGCCTCCAATATCACTATGTGCTCCAGGAAGCACATACTCTATACAATTTTCCCCTAGTCCCATGGCTGAATTAATTGTTGTTAAAGGAAAAAAGCGTCTATATTCATTAGCAGCAACCAAGTGTACAACAGATCCAATATTACTTGGAATCTTGAGATGAGTATGTTTGGATGAATCACTTATAATCTGATTAAGACCTTCTGAGGAAACAGTATCGAACAATCCTATAAATCGGATATGTATTTTTTTTCTTATATCTTTTTCTTTACAAAATTCTTGTAACAAACCCTGAAGATAAAAATATGAATCATGTAAGGTATAGTTAACAAAATAACGGGCAGCAGTAGCACCTCTACTAAAACCGAATACGTCAAATGTAACACTCTCCACATAGGTTTTTCTGTATTTGACCATCATCGCTTTAAGTTCATCGAGAAGCAAATCGTTTGCTCTGCTTAACTTATATTGTACTCCCCATAGCCCAGTTCCTAAAGCTGAGCCAAATAAAGTGCTATCTTCATCACCAGGGGATACCAATTTCTCTTGAACTTTTTTTGGTGGCGCTGTTCCTGGTCCTTCTATATAGATCTTGCTGGTAAATGAATCATTTTCATCATACATCTCCCATAAATGTACAACATTTGTAAAGTCAGCATTATAACTGTCATATCCTTCTTCTTTCTTTTTAGTTTTAGGGTTATACATCCCTTTTTTATTATTGTTAGTTTTTTGGTTGTGTAAAATATTATACAGGTTATTTCCCGTTCCATCAAAAAAAACTCCGATAGTTGCATTAAGACCTTTGCTTTTTGAGGCTATGCTATTTTCTATATTTATACCACAAATTCTATTAGTATATACTCTGCTCATAATCATTCTCCTATAAACTTAATGTCTTCTGGGTTAATGTCTCGATGGTTATCATATATAATCTTAGCGCTTGAGGGTGGTTGATCTGTTTTCTGACAGAATACCAGGATTCTTGTTCTTGATAATAGTATTCTTTTCTCGCCCACATTAAGAGAGATATCGAATTTATTATTATATTTGCTTGTATACACTGTTAAGTTCCCCTTTTTTCTTCGTTCAATACCATTAAATACTTTTGGGAAGGCATCTAATATCTCTTGTTCATCGAAGTAAAACTCTCCGGAATAAGTTTTATCTCCAACTTCCCAATCCATGTAAAATTGTTTTAAACGAGCTTGTTCTTCTTCCTTAATTCCATCACAAGCATAGTTAAACTCTCCGTTTATAAAATGCCATACTATTGAGAGACTATCCAATTTGCTGTTTTTGTTCTCAAAGATACATTGAATATCATAATTGTATCGTTCATTGTATTTGTCCCAAAGTTCATAAGGAATTCCATTGACCTTCAGATTTTCGCTCTGTTCTTTAGTAAGGCAACCTTCAGAATAATCCTTCACAGAATTAGCAACAAGGGGAGCATCTTTTGCAAAGTCCTCAAGTGACATATCTACAGGGTGGGCGTGTATAGTGTCACAGATGAGTACATTTCTTGTTGCACCTTCTAAATAAAGCCAGATCTTACCACCAGGTAGCATTGTTATAGAGAAGTCTTTATAAGTAGTATGTTTTTTATCATACGCATCATAATATCCATCACGTAATAACTGTAATATCTTTTGCTGAAGCGTATCGGAAAATTTAGAATGAACTTCATAAATTTTACTCTCAGTATATGACAGCCATAAAGCATTAATACTATTTGGAATATCAAGTCCTTCCGTATCTTCTAATTGCTCAAAACTAACTTTTCCTTTGGTTACAGCAATCCCTGCATCACCATAAGAATTCATAATAGGATATTCTTCACCATCCGAACCGTATCCCAACGATACATATTTTGTTTCAACAGGATAATTCCGTGGTGCGGAAATGCTTGGAGTCCACTGGAATTTTGTCTTATAATTCATATTTAAATCACGTTTACAGGCAAAGCCTACAAGTAAAAAAGCTATATTAATTCCCCACATAAATAAATATCTTTTCATTCTATCCTTTTGCTATATCAACTTTTATTCCACTCTTTATATACATATTTTTCTTGGATGCTATATTAGTTTCATCTTCAGATTCCATATTTATTTCTGCAAATGAATGTATTACTGTATCTTTCTCAGTTGTAACATTCAATGCGCCTTTAACGTAATGTGTAGTATCACCCTCAACATGAGAAGTAACATCTTTAGAAACAATACTACTGAAATGTCCTTGTACATTCATAGAAGAATCACCCCCAATAGATAATGCAGCATTTTCTCCTACATTCATGTTGAAATTCTTACCCACATTTACATTCATGTTCTCTGATGCATTGATGTTGACATTCTTTGTATTGACATTTACCTCTTCGGCAGAAGATATGGTGATGGTGCCATTTAATTCATCAATGAAGATTTTATTGGCACGGGTGGTCTGTAAGAGAATGGTATGGGCAGTATCGTCAAAGGTAACGGTCGAGCCGCTTCGGGTGGTAAGACTTTTCTTGTGGTTGGCAGCAAAGCCTCCCTTGCCTGTAACTCCATTAAACAAACTACCTAAAATATATGGTCTTGCTGGATCACCATGGCGGAAGCCGAGGAGGACTTGGTCACCTACCTCTGGGATGAATACAAAACCACGGTTGCTCTTTACATCGTCACTGCTACCGCCATCTGGTGTCATCACACGCACCCAACCTGTCTGCATACCATTCGTTTGCCAGT
>ERZ773233.1621-NODE-1621-length-12998-cov-15.384841_pt1 | contig 12998 bp, 16 predicted proteins | sample MGYA00580991_ERZ773233 | MGnify/ENA primary metagenome ERZ773233 (study PRJEB29015, sample SAMEA2738178) | human oral metagenome | biome: human oral; feature: human-associated habitat; material: saliva | place: China | collected 2161 ...
TAGCACGGATAAATATCTGGATGCTTATTGTGACGCATCGCACTCGCAACCACTCGCGGATGAACTCAAAATTTTTCGGCAATATTTTTGTACGTGGAAACTTTTCCCTTTGGAATTGTCTGCAAATATTCGAGAATTTGTTGGCTGATTTTTGACATAAAATTTTTTCGGATTATAAAAATTTTTTCATTTTTTGCAAAAATTTCTCAAAAATAAAAGTGCCATTTGGCACTAAAATTCGATATCATCAGCGATATGAGAAATATTTTTTTCTTCAGAAATTTTGAGCATATATTCCTGTTGTTTGCGTTCTTTGAGAGCAAGCATACGATTGATATCACTGGATTTTTGCATCCACTCCATCGCGGCCGACTGAAAATCTGCGAACGAAATTCCATAATTTTTCTCAATCCAAAGCGCCCCATCCACTCACAGCGCGTACGCCGCATCGCGCGCACCCCACAACTCATAATAAAATTCTTCGTCATTGCGGATTTTTTCTGAAAAATTTTCTGAAAAATTGGCTGACGAATTTTCTGATGTAGAAGTATTTTTTTTCTGAAATTTTGGATTTTTTCCCGCATTCGCAAAAAATTGAGAATATTTCATCGCGACCATAAAACTCGAATCCGTACGCATTCGTTCAGTCCAAATCGCATTGATTTCATCAAAAACTGGCATTTCAATTCCAAGAATTTCACAAATTTCTTCATTTTTTCCGCCATTCGCCAAGAAAAACGCGATTTCCGCATAATCTTCAAGCGTTACCCCATGCACCGCCTCAAAAAGTGAATTTTCCTCAGTTTCTAGGTTATTTGCTTGTTCCAAAACTGGATTCACAAAAGTCGTATCAATACGATTCCCATCAGGATCATAACTTCCTACAAAAGTATCAATAATCGCATTAACATTGCTCGCAAATAATGCCATTTTTTCATTATTTTTGCGAAGTTGAACTTGATCGGGTTGACCAGCACGACGCAAGTCAATCAGTTTTTTGTAGTCTTCTTGTACAAATTTTTCAAAATCATCCAAAAATTCACGCGCACCCTCCAAAATAATCGTATCACCCTTATAATCACCAATTTTTTCGACCTCGGCACGAGCAGTACGAATATCCGCAATCCAATTTTCACGAACTTTTTCGGCTGCATCATAATCTTTGGCGACCATCGCAGCATTCATTTCTGGCATATTTTCTTCCCCTGGAAAAGAAATGAGCGCCCAAATTTCGTTAGAATACATGATATGCTCTTCATTGACATCAAGGCGAACATCGAGGTTTGGCTCTTCCTTGGCACCAAACATATTTTTCAAAAAATCAAACATACAAAATTTGTTATCAAAATAAAAAGCCCTATCGGGCTATTATTATCCTGCCATGAATGGATCCTGTTCAGGAACATGGTGCTTTTCGCAGAATGCAACGAGTATATCATTCCATTCGTTTGTCCAAGCAACTTCCTTGGCATTGAATTCATCAAGCATTTTGTCAGCCTGATCTTTGTTACCAGCTTCAGCAGCTTTTGTAGCAGCAACCAAATTTGGGATTTCTGCCTGAAATTTTTTCAAATAATTGATAGCAGCATCGCGAAGTGTGAGATCATTGTTTACATCTTCATGTGGTTCTGAATCCTCAAGATCGGCAATCATCTCAGCCACCCATTCAGAAAGGTCATTTTCCAATTCCCCAAGAGCATCGTAGTATTCTCCTTTTTTGTAGTAATCAGAGAAAGGCTCCATTTCTGATGATACATCATTAACTACTTGAGAAATATCACTCACATAACCGAATCGAGCACTTGCATCGAATGGATCATCGCTGTATCCACCAGATGATGAAGAAGAACCGTCAGACAATCCACCAAAGAGACCTTTGATTGCATTGAGAATAGTGTCAATCATCGCGTAAAAATTAACAAGTAAAGTTCGTACATTATAAGAATTTTTTCGAAAAAGCAAATCGTTTTTTTTTTTTTGAAAAATGTTTTTTTTGGGGTTTTTAGAAAATTATTCGAGCGGATATTTGTAATTTTTCTGAAATGCTTGCGAAATTCTCATTTTATCAAGCGCGAGTTCGCGCATCGCTTGGCTCGGAGTAAAAATATTTTGCGCGCCACAAAACGGACACGAAATATATTTTGAAATCGTATAAATCGTATCCATGTGCATTTTGCTTCCACACGATTGGCAAGCGATTTTTTCGTTGATTTCATCCAAATCCGAAACAGCTTGTTCGTACAAATCTTCGAGTTTTTTTGGCTGAAAATTTTCAAAAAGCGCATCAATTCTGAGTTCAAGTCGATCTTTCCAATCTTCAAATTTTTTCGAATAATGTTTCGCCACACGACTCTCTATCAAGCCATTTTGTTGTTCAAATGGCACAATTTGTGTTGAAAAAACGGTTTCCGCTTTCCGAATCAGCGAATGCAATTCACCCGTCAAATTATTTTTAAAAAGTTCAAAAGAGCGCTTATAAAAATCCTCATCGCTCGCATAAATTTCAGGAATTTGTGGCTTGGCTTGAGAAATAACATCGTTCGCGCGCGCTTCCAATTTTTTCAAAAAAGTATCAAATCGTTCGTAAATTTCGTGTGTCATTAGCGTTTAGAATTATGAATTTTTTTGATAAAAATTCCGTCAGAAAAATCTCGAGAATTGTATTCAAATCAGCAATACGGACAATTTTTGAGACCAGAAAATTCGTCGCGATTTCCACCACAATTCGGGCATGAAACATTGGCAAGTTTTGCTTTTTCGAGTTCAATTTCACCTCACATTTTTTCCTGCGCAAATGCCGCATTTTTTATATTTTTCAAAAAATCCATACTAAAAATTTTCTAAAAGTTGAGATTTTTTGGCTTTATATTCATCCTCATCAATCAATCCATTTTCAAACAAATTTTTGAGTTTTTGTAATTTTTCCACTACATCATCCTGATTTTGAGAAGTTTTTTGGTTCTGCACATTCATCATGGACGACATCATCACGCCCATCGCGGCCGCATCCATGGCAGCATGACTCATTGTAGAATTTGCGCTCCCAATCGCCTGCGCCGTCTGAAATTTTTGTAATTTTTCAACATCATCCACCATATTCATACTCGTCACAGTATCAAAAGTTTTAGAAACCTCATCAGGAAGAGAAACAGAAGCGATTGTGAAATTTTTGATTTCTAGCCCAAATTCTTCAAAAAATGGCGCGATTTTCGGAGTGATTTGTTCATTGATATGGGAAATATTTTTTGTAATCTCAATCGCTGGAATACCGAGCGATGCAATAATTTCAGAAAATTTCGCTACGATAAAATCACGAATTTGTGCTTCAAACTCAAAAATCGTCAACATTGGAAACGTTCCCGCGTATTCTCGCAAAAATTTCGCCGCATCAATAATCCGCAAATTATATGTTCCAAATGCGCGCAAGCGAACCTGACCAAACCGTGAATCTTGCATCATAATCGGCGTTTGTGTTCCCCATTTGAGATTCACAAATTGCTTCGTCGAGAAAAAATAAACATCCGCCTTAAATGGGCTATTAAAACCATATTTTGCACCAAAAATCTGCGAAAAAATCGGATAATTTTTAGTGCTGAGCGAATGCATTCCTGGAGCAAAAGTTTCTACGATTTTCCCTTCAGAAAGCAAAAGAGCCGACTGAGATTCTCGAACCGTCAGCTTTGCGCCGTTTTTGATATCGTTATTTTCGTCGCACACTTTTTGCATCAAAATATTTGGATTTTCCTCAATCCAATCGATAATTTCAAGAAAAAGATTTGAATTTGCGTTTTGCATATTTTTGAAAAAATTTTGACTATTATATGGACAAGGCGCGAGAAATCAAATTTTGATAATTTTTCAAAATAAAAAATCCCGAATTAGGATTTTTTTATGTATTAGGAAAATATTTTGAGTATTTGAAAAAATTTGCACTAATATGTCATACATCTCAATATCAATAGAAATAAGCGTATCACTTTTAATGGTAAGCGCTTGATATAATTCGTCGTTAAAAAAATTCTCATAATAATCATCATCCATCCAATCCTCATAATTATTCATCTTATAATTTTCAATCCACTCTCAAAATCGTTTTTGTAAAAACTCTTTATTTTTAATGTCTGTTGGAGTCAAATAGTATTTACGATCCATATAACCATTGCTTCACCCTCTTGCAGGCATAGGAAAATCATATTCCTCATGAATAAGGCAATTGCGTATAAGTCGTAATAATTCTAATGTACCTCATTTTTTTAATTGAATATCCGAAGAGTCTTTACGTTTTGTTTGGTGTGGTATTCCCCATCTTTGTAAAATATCAATCGCCGAAGTAAGAAGACATAGGTTAGATGTCATAAATATATCTATCAAAGAAGAATCATCAAAAATTCGATCACCAAAAGCCCTATTCCATCATTGATGGACAAGCAATAATTTTTGTCAAATCAATGCAATTCTATGGCGGTGCTCAGTAAAATTATCATCACCATAAAGGTTATGCAAATATTCTAAACTTTTTTCCATGTTTTTATCATATTTTATTCAACCACTTCCCCTTTGAGAACCCAACGATCTAGTTCTGTGATTTTCACTTTTACAATGTCACCAACAGAAATTTTTTCATCAAATGGAATGAAAATTTCTTTAAAATTTCGCGTGCGCCCAACCAGCGTTTCGTCTTTTCCAGGACCAGAAATAAGCACTTCTTCCGTTCGTCCAATCATCAATTTGGCGCGTTTTTGAACGCTTTCTTGTAAAAGCGAGTTGAGAATATTCCAGCGGCGTGCCTTTTCTTCATGGGAAATATCATCACCAAATTTGTCCGTCGCAATCGTTCCAGAACGCGAAGAATATCGCGCAATATACGCAAAATCAAATTCCAATTCTTGCATCACACGAACCGTCGCCTGAAATTGTTCTTCGGTCTCGCCCGGAAAACCAACGATAATATCAGTCGAAATGGAAAAAAGTGGATCTTTGGAACGCAAATATTCAACCTGTTTTTTAAAATCTTCATATGTATGGCGGCGATTCATACGCGCCAAAACCTCATCAGAACCAGACTGAAGCGCAAAATGCAAATAATGACACATTTTTGGTAATTCAAAATGTGCATCCAAAATATCACGCGTCATATCATGCGGATTTGAGCTTGTAAAGCGGATTCTATCACCTTTTTCGAGCGCATTCAATTCTTCCAAGAGCATTCTAAATGGCGAATGTGAAAAATTTTCCAAAATTCCCTCGAATTCATCCCATTTTTTCATGATTTTGAGACGAGAATTTTCAGAAAAATTTTTGTTGTACGACTGAGAAAAAATAATAGTTTTCGCCTTGGTGTTCGCTAAATATCGTTCGATATGATGTGGTGCGTCATCAATTACGACATCAAGGTTTAATTTGAGAGCAATCTCAGATTTATCATCAGAATCCCCAAACTCTTCCGTATAACAAATTTTTTCAAAAAAATCCTTGCCAAAATATTTTTCCAAATATTTTTCTGTTTGATTTTTTAGAGAAAGTGGCCGAGAAGTCACGATATAAAGCGAATGTCCGTTATTTTTTAATTTTTGTAAAACCTCGCGACAATATTCATAAATTTTGAGATTATCATGATTTTCATAAAAATATTCAAACCATGCCTCTCGGAGCGTCGGATCACCATTAAAATCGTGCGTCAAAATATCGTCAATCGTAAGATTTTTCTGATGTTTTTGATTGTATCGCGCGAGTAATTCTGGCTCCCAAGTATGCAAAATCGTATCATCAATATCGATTCCAATGCGGAAAATCGGGTTATTCCACTTGCTTTTTTCCGCATTCCAATTTTTTCGATCAATAAATTGTTTTCCGTAACTATTCACATTTTGTCCAAGGAGCGTAATTTCTTTGGTTCATTTTTCAAAAACATCGCGCACTTCCGCCACAATATCAGGAATCGGTCGAGAAATTTCGCGTCCGCGAGTGTGCGGCACAATACAAAAAGTACAAAAATTATCACATCCCGTCTGAATAATAATATTCGCAGACGCTGGATTTTCTTGAAGTTGCTTTACCGCCAAATATTCGTTAAATTTGGCATCATTCCCGATTTCTTCGCCGGAAATCAATGACAAAATTTTGGTCAGCATCGTGATTTCTTCGATTCGAAAAGTAAAATCGATTTTTTCTGAACGAATAAAAAGCTCATCATCATAATTAAAAAGCCCACTTTCGTCAGACAAAAGCGTGATTTTAGTTGTGTTATTTCGAGCAAATTTTTCATCCAATTTTCCTTCGTCATCAACCAAATATCGACGTGCCAATCAGGATTTTCGAACCATACAACCCGTAATTCCAAAAAGTGGCGTTTTCCCTGTCTGATTTTTTTTGTGAAATCGATGAATTTCGTTCATAAAACCAAAAACGCGATCTTCCCCTTTTTGTCGCACGCTACAAGTATTCATAATCACGATATCCGCCTTCACTGGATCAATCACCTTTCGCATTCCTGACGAAATCAAGATCATATTGATTTTTTCACTATCCGCGTAGTTCATCTGACATCCAAAAGTCTTTATATAAAAAGTTTTAAACATAAAAATTTATTATTGCTAATTTTTGCATTAGTTATTACAAATTTTTGCAATAACTATAAATAACGATTTCAAGCCAAAAAAATATTTTTTTTCAAAAATATTTCACTTTTCCAAATCCTCGAAAAAAAGTTTTTCACAAAGATTTTTGCCTACTATATCGGAGAATTAAAATTTTTCAATTTTTTTTCGTTCAATTATCGTATACGGAAACTCAAAAAAGTAAATTGAAAATATCAAAATATATCATATAATACAACTGTGCTTCTAGCTCACAAATAGTATACAAAAACAAAAATATCGCATTGGGAAAGTCTTTTCCTAGAATACAATTTTTATACATTTATACAACTAATCAACATATTTATTATGACATCAGGTGAACAATTTGTAGCAATTGATGTGGGAAGTGCGAAGATAAAAGCGGTAATCGGTGAATGGGATGAAAATAGACAACTTCGAATTCTTGGTGTGGGCGTTGCAGAGTCTCGCGGAATTCGAAAAGGAAATATTTTGGATATGGAGGAATTCAAATCCAACCTTGATACTGCCCTCGGAGAAGCTGAAAAAATGACCGGAGAACAAGTTTCTCATGTTTGTCTCGGGCTTTCTGGTGTGCACATTGAAGTCACACAAAAAACTGGAATCGTCCCAGTTTCTGGATCAGAAGTGACAGAAGATGATGTACAACGTGCTCTTGATATGAGCCAAAATGGCGTTGATCTTATGAATCGCAGTGTCCTCAAGGTAATTCCAGAAAGTTTTGGTCTTGATCTAGAAAATGGCATCAAAAATCCTGTGGGAATGAGCGGAAAAAAACTCGAAGTTCGTTCTCATATTATTTCGATTGGTTCAAATATTCTCGCTAATATCAACAAAGGTGTATACGATGTTGGTGTTGAGATTATGGACACCTTCCCAAATCTTTTGGCTGTTGGAGAATCAACACTTTCTCGCCGTCAAAAAGAATTGGGTGTGGTAATTCTTGATATTGGTGCGAGTGCAACCAATATGGCCGTATACGAAGAAGGTGCATTGATTTATGGTGCAGTAATTCCTATCGGTGGCGAACTCGTAACGAGTGACATTGCTCTTGGGTTGAGAATTTCTATTGATACCGCTGAAAAATTGAAACTCGAATACGGAGATCTTAATTTTGGAGCCAGCGAAAGCGAAGATTATGATGAAGATATTGATCTTTCTCAGATTTCAAATATTGACACCATCACGGTTTCACGAAAATTTTTGAACGAAATCATCCGCGCGCGCTATGAGGAAATTTTTCATCATGTAGTCATGGAACTTAAAAAAGTTGGCCGCGACGGGATGCTCCCAGAAGGAAGTATTTTGGTTGGTGGTGGCGCAAAAACTCGTGGACTTACCGATCTTGCGCGCAACTACATGCGACTTCCATCCAATATTGGTGTGCCTGAAATGGTAGAATCTATCAGCGGAACTTCCATTAGCGACCCAATTTATACTTCTGTGATTGGCACGATGCTTCTCATTCAAAAATATGGATCAAATAAGCGTCCGTTCAAAATGAGCTTCAACATCAAGGGCATATTTGCATCGTTCAAAAATTTCATCAAAAAAATTATTCCGTAGAAAATTTTTTGTAAAATATTTTTATTTTCCGAAATTCGGCAGATAAAAATATTGACTTGAAAAATTTTCATATTCATAAATTCTAATTTTTAAAAATCTCTATTTATATGGCAAATACAGATCGCCTAAAAGAACTTCTCAAAAATAATCTCAATCCTCCGACTCCGCCAGCTCCAACACATCGAAAACCTTATGGAAGCGGTGTGGAAGTCGATATGGGAAATATTTCTCCAGTTGCAAATATTAAAGTAGTTGGTGTTGGTGGTGCCGGAAATAACGCCGTGAATCGCATGATTGAATCTGGCGTTGAAGGAATTGAATTTATCGCTATCAATACCGATGCGCAAGCACTTTTTACATCAAAGGCTTCAACTCGCATCAATATCGGTCGCGCAACAACTCGCGGACTTGGTGCTGGTGCAAACCCTGATGTTGGTAAAAAAGCAGCAGAAGAATCAAGTGAAGAAATCAAAAATGCACTCAGCGGCGCAGATATGGTTTTTGTAACTTGTGGATTGGGTGGTGGTACTGGTACTGGTGCTGCTCCTGTAGTTGCTGAAATTGCCAAAAGTGTTGGTGCTCTTGTAGTTGGCGTGGTAACAAAGCCATTTTCATTTGAAGGGGCTCGTCGTACAGCGCAGGCATACGAATGATTCGGACATCTTCGCGACAAAGTAGATACGCTCATCACAATTCCAAATGATCGAATTTTGACGATTATCGACAAAAAAACTCCTCTGACAGAAGCATTCTCTGTAGCGGACGATATCCTGACAAATGGTGTGCAGGGTGTAGCGGACTTGATTACTCGCCCAGGACTTATCAATGTAGACTTCGCGGATGTTCGTTCTGTGATGGAAAATGCGGGCTCAGCGCTTATGGGTATTGGTTTTGGGAGTGGCGAAAATCGCGCGATTGACGCGGCTCGTGGTGCTATTGAATCTCCACTTTTGGAACTTTCTATCAATGGTGCAAAGGGACTTCTTCTCAATATCACCGGTGGAAACGATCTTTCAATGTTTGAGGTAGACGAAGCATCTCGTATGATTACAGAATCTTGTGATCCAAATGCGAATATTATTTTCGGGACATCGATTGATGATGCCTACACTGGCGAAATCAAAATTACTGTTATCGCGACAGGATTCTCTGAAGAAACAAATGCACAAATTGCTTCTAATTCTCGTGGTGGATTCGGAAAAAGCCCAATTTTCGGAACGCCTCCAGTAGGAAATAAAACCGTTTCTCACACTACAACAGATTCAAATTTCCGATCTTCTCAGAATACTCAGCAAAATATGGCACGCCCTGCGGCACAACCAAATTCCGCCACTTCACAAACTCCTGCGGCGCAGCCTACGATGCCAAATCCTCAGAATGATATGGAAATTCCTGCTTTCCTTCGAAATCGTATGGGTCGATAAAATTTCTCCTTCGGGAGATTTTTTATTTTTCAAAATTCTCTCGACTTTTCAGAAAAATTCATATACTAAAAATATGCAAAATACTCTTCAACTCGTGGCTCTCGACCTTGAAACGACTGGGCTTGACCCAAAAACTGATACCATCATCGAAATCGCTGCGATTAAATTTTCGCTTGTTTTTGATGGCGAAAAAATTGAAATTCAAAATTCTGAGGAACGCAATATGCTGATCAATCCGTGAATTCCGCTTCCTGATGAGGTGACGATGATTACGGGCATCACGCAAAAAATGCTTGAATGACGCGTTCAGTGGAAAGAAATTCAGGAAAAAGTGAATGAATTTATCGGAAAAGATTCGATTATTTTGGGGCACAATGTTTTTTTTGATACTGCTATGCTCGAAACGCACGGCATAAATCTGCAAAATCACCAAGTTGTCGATACATTCGAGCTTTCTGAGGTTTTATCACAACAATCAGCAAGCCTCAACCTGGGCTTTTTGGCAGATTTTTATCAGATTCCGAAACGCGGTGCTGAACATCGCGCCCTCACGGACACTTGGATTACGATCGATTTGTTCATCAAATTTCTTGAAAATATTCAAAATTTGCCCGCGATTCAACAAGAAATTTGGGAAAAATTGGTTTTGTGAGAAAATTCTCCATTGTCTTTTTTGAAAAATTTTTATCAAAAATCGGAAAATCAAACTCCCCTGCTCGAAGATTTTTTTGAAAAACAGAAAATTTGGGAAAAAAATTCAGGCGAAAATTCGAATCAAAACAATTATTCGCCCGAGAAAGATTTTAAAATTTTTTCAATCGACAGTATGGAATTTGACGAAAAATCCGAAAATTCTGAGGAAAAATTTTTGCAGCAAATGATTGAAAAATTCGGAAAATTACACATCGTCACACACAACAAAAAAACGCTGGAAATTCTGGAAAAAATTCTTGCGAAAAAGCAAATTTCCACGACGCTTCGACACGAATTTTATCAATTTATCGCAGGCACAGAAATTTGGACCAGCGCAAAAAATATTCAGAAAATCGAGAGAAAATATTTTATTTTTCTAATTAAAATGCTTTTTTGGCTTGTGGAAACGAAAACTGGGCGCGTGAATGAGCTAAAATATTATGGAAATGAGTTTGAGTGGCTTGAAAATTTCCGATTGCAAGCCAATGAGTGTAATTATTTTCTAGAAGAGCACGAAAAAAATCTGGAAAATTCGGAGGTTATTTTGGAAGTTTGTACGCAAAATATACAAAAAAATCCGAATCGAAAAATGATTCTACGCGATGTTATGCTTCTGGAAGGCGCAATTCGTAAAAATTTTTCATCCGAAGTTCATTTTGAAAAATTAATAGAAAATATCAAAAATTGCAAAAACCCTTATCAGAATGAGCTTATTGAAGTGTTGCGAATAATTGAAGGAATTTATATTTCGGCACCGAATCGCCCGACTGGCGAAAATCCTTTCCCGCCTGGAAAATATGGCGAAATTTATTTTTTGCATCAAAAATCGGTTTGGTCAGAAGGCTTCAAATGGCTTTCTATGGCAACAAAACAGCTTTTTGAAATCGAGAAAAAATTCCAAAATCATCACCAATCAAAAAGTCGAATCGAAAATATTTTGGCACGAAAAATTCACGATGCTATCATCGAAATGATGCGATTTAATATTTTTGAAAACCCGAATCTTGGTATGATTTTGACGATTCAAAACGACGCGACGAGCATACAATTTATCGAACGAGAAATCACCGAAAAACAGCAACAATTTTTCAAAAACACGATTGGTTACGGTTTTTCTCTTCACGAAGAAAACAGCCAAAATTTTGTACGCGAAGCATTTGGAAGCTCAAAAAATATTCAAATTTTTGACGAAAAAAAATCTCAAATCACGATTTTTGAAGAACCAAAAAATTCGCTCAAATGAGAAAAAATCCTGATTCTGACGACGAGTATGAAACATATTCGCGAAATCGGAAATCAGATTTCCAACCAAGATTTTCGTCTTTTGATGCAAGGAATTTCTGGCGGAAAGGCAAAAATGAAACATTATTTTTTGGAAGAAAATGAGAAAAAGTCGATTCTGATAGGCCTCATCGATACTTGGAGAGACGAACACGAGATTTTGCAGTACCTCGATACCGTGATTATTGCAAAGATTCCGTTTGACCCACCAACAGATCCCTATTTTTTGGCAAAAACAAATGGCATGTCAAACAGTTTTGAGCGTTACAGCAAGCCAATTGTGCTCGCAAAGCTCAATTCTCTCATCGCCAATATTCGTGTGCTCAACAAAAATGCAAAAATTCTTTGCACCGACGCTCGCATCGAGACGACAGAATGGGGAAAATTTATCAAAAAAAATCTTTTTTAATTCCTTTCGGGGAATTTTTTTGTGTAGAAAATTTGGAAGAAAATATTACAACATAAAAAAATAATTTGACAAGATAATTTTTAGAAAAATGTCAAGAATAGTTGCAACGCAGAAAAAAGTGTGATAAGATTTTTGAAATTATTTTATTTTTATGACAGAAAATCTACAAAATCAAACTCCGAGCGCTAATCCTGCGCCTCAAAATCCTGCGGAAAATCCGACTCCAATCATCACAACAGAATTTTTGAAAGGAACTGAAACGATCGATAAAGACACGCTTTATGCCGATCTTTTTCAGAAAAATGCGGACGGAAATCTGGTTCGAAAAAGTGCTGAGCGTCGTTCTCTACTGGAAATTGTCACGACTATTTTTAATTTTGTGATGCCGATTGCGGTAATAGTTGCAATTGCTGGTGGCGTGCATGCATTGATTCGTTCACAAGAAGATAATGCGCTCGCAGAAAATTTTCAATTTTTGTGTGGATATTTGCACTCTGGAATTGATACAAACGACCCAGCATACAGCTGTCAAACCGCAAAATATATTTATAACGACATTCGAGAGAAAACGACAAAACTCGAAAAAGATATCGTAGAGCAACTCTCGACATACATTCCAATCAAGGTTTCAATTGGTGCGGCGGCAGCAAGTTCTAACGAAAATGCAAAAGCCAAAGAAGTGTACGAATCAAAAGTGAATTTCAACGATATTGTCACACAATTTGATAAAATTCGAAAAACAGCGCAATCCGCGGGGCTGAATAATATTCAATGCCAAACGGTAAGCATTTCTGCAAATAACACGCTCACCACACAATGTACTATTTTTGGTGGAGAAATCGGTGCCAATGATACACGACAACTTGGTTCATCACGAATCGAAACCGTGCGTTTCTTGGAACGCCTCAGTGATACTCAAACAAGCCAATTCATTTTACAATCACCTCCAACAACACTTCCAGTCGAAGCAATCGAACCAGGAGGAAATATTCCAGCAATTTATAAAAC
>ERZ773233.1622-NODE-1622-length-12994-cov-3.545405_pt1 | contig 12994 bp, 9 predicted proteins | sample MGYA00580991_ERZ773233 | MGnify/ENA primary metagenome ERZ773233 (study PRJEB29015, sample SAMEA2738178) | human oral metagenome | biome: human oral; feature: human-associated habitat; material: saliva | place: China | collected 2161 ...
TTCTGTCCCGTAAAGTCAAAAGCGACGACATGTGTTCTCTTGGCTTCGGGGATGTCATCCCCACTCACTGGAGGTGGAGGCGTAGGCATGGGGCTGGGAGCAGGGGTTGGGTCGGGCTTAGGAGGCTGTGGCTTCTCGGAATTTTCAGCAGGAGCAAAGTCCTTGGAGGTAATCGTGAAGCGGTAAGTCAAGGAAGTAAGCACTTTCCCCGCCTGCTTCACGAAGAGCTTCACCTCATAAATACCAGCCTTGCGCGCAAAGTCCTTTCGCAACCCATAGTGTACTCCGATCAAGTGAGCAGACTGGGGCTTGTAGTCTCGCACCTGATAAGAGGGGGCTAGCGTCTCAAGCGTGACACATGACTCTAGGCATACAGCTCGTAGCCCGTGAGTATCTCGCCCTACGCCACTGCTCGTGGCCTGCACCTCGACATCGAGCGTTCCCTTAAATGAGGAAGGAACCTGGAGCTTAAGATAAGGAGATGCGATCTCTGCTACTCCATCAAGGAGCTCCAAGGGTCGGTCGGGAGAGCAAGATACGATGCTCCCTGCAGGGATCTCCTTACCCGAAGCGGCGTCGAGAAAGGCAAGGTGGTTTGCTTCCTTCTCCTTCTCTTCTTCGGGCTGAGCAGGCTCATCAGGCTGGGAAGGCACCGAACTACTGAAGGACTGCAAGCGTGCCTCCAAGATGCGTCCCGTATTTATATCCGTGATAAAGGCAACGACCTTCGCCCGAGAACGATCAATACCTGCCTCTGAGGGAAATATAAAGTCCTTGATGTAAGGCTTACCTAGCTCAACGGGCTCCTTGGTTAATTCTTGGCGCAAGACATTACGATGTAGGAAGGCAGATTCCGTACCCTTCGCCGTCTCCTGTGGAGCTATGACATCCTCCACTAGCCAAAGGGTAAGCTCGCACTTCTTGGTCCTAGCCTCTGGGGTGAGTCCATCTGCCTTGACCGTCGTTCGAAAACCGGTCTTCCCCATAGGAGAAGTAAGGGTAAGCAAGAGAGAATGTGAAGCAGGAGATCTCAGAGCACGAGTAATCTCACTTGTCCAGCGAGAAGATACCATCGAATAGAGCTGACCATCACTTAAGGGCGAGCGGTCAATCATTACCCCAGGGATAGCACGAGGTAAGCGAAAAGCCTTGGCATAGCTATCTGCCGTAGTCGACTGTAATTCAGGACGAGTCTGCCCTGTATAGGCAGCGTGCATAGATACTACGATAAGTCGCTCAGGATACAACTTCTCTAGCTTCTCCAGCAAGGAGGCAGCCGTAGGGCAGTTCACACAGCCTTGCCCCGTATATTTCTCTACAAGGAGCTGGTGGGACTGGTCTGAGGGAGAACTTGGGGTAGAGCTATCGGACGGAGCTGACTGCCATCGGTCAGCCTCTACAGGTGCTTTGACACAGCCAGCAGCAATCAAAAGGCTAACTAGAAAAAGATAAATACGTGACATCCTAGAGATTCAAGAGGTAAGAAAGGGTAAGTCCATTCGTCTCGGGGAGGTAACGACAGATACCCCCAGAGCAATTCATCCCTGCACAGGTACGTCCATAGGAAAGGCGTACATTATGATGAGTCCAGCTACCCGAAGCGGAGAACATATAATAATGTTCGCGCGCATGAGACACATTCCACAGATCGCTCGCAGAAAGGATGAAGTGTGGTAGGATGGAGCATTCAACGCTTCCATAACACCAGTCACCACTATCTTGGCGAGATAGGAAATACTGTAGCTCCGTGCGCAGTGTTAGCTGAGTAGACAGTCGATGCCGTCCCTCATAGAGGAAGATATGGGAATGGATGATATCACCATTCGCAGCATGACCTTGGAGCAAGCGCTGGTTATAGTCTTGGTGAGTATAGCCTAGGACGAAGCTATAATTCTGCGAAACCTTGCGAGACACTTCGACCCCAATCTCCCGAAAGAGCAGATCCTTCATCCCGAAAAAGTCCGTAGTATAGCCATCCGTACCCATGAGCTCTGGTGCCAAAGGATTAGTCTCTCCCTCTGACCTTACCCAATGCTTACGCAGTCCCATAGCCAGCGATCCATAGATCTTCAGGTTCGTCTTGCGTCTTTTCTCCTTACCTGAGCCATCGGAGATAGAGGTATCAAAGGCTCCTTGGAAAGCCCATTCCCCATTAGGCTGTGTCGCATAAGGGTAAAAGGCAGCTAGCGAGTAGGTCTGTTGCTTAGTGAAGGGCTGAAGGAAGTTCAGTCGTAAGGCATTCCCCTCTGCAAGACGTGAGGAGCGGAAATCAAAGTTCTCGCTTCTCCGTGCTCCAACAAAGAGACTACTCTTCCCCCAGAGATAAGTAGCCGTAAGCAGAGCCACAGAGCCAGGGCGAAAGATAAATCCGTTAGTTCGGTTAGGATCGTAGTCTTTATGTGCGTATTCAGCATTGACATTAAAGGCTGGAAGGCTGAATACTCCACGCATGGCCCATGAGGCTGTAGTACGAGGCTGACGTAGATAAGAGATGGCTCCTCCTCGTAGACTCGCTAGCTCATTCGGATCTTCCTGCTTACTAAGAAAGCCTGCGCCAAGCTGGAGCGTTCCACCCCGCTCCTTGAGAGAGGATAGCATACGTAGATTCTCCAAGCTAAATTCTAAATCTCCACCCGCCACAAACCCTCGCTCTGAGGAGAAAAGACGCGCTCCTCGATCAAAGGAGCTCCGAGGCTGCCCTACGAGAGCCTTGAATCTAAGGAGGTCACGATGGCTATAGCGAAGAAGAGCTCCTCTAACAGCATTATCTAATCCGAGGAAACGATCCTCATAGGCTCTAAATAGCAGACCACTACCAAACTGCTCATAAAAGTCCCCTAGAGTAAGATCAAAACCACGATATCTCCCACGAGCATAGAAGTAGGGAAGCCCCCAACCCTTCTCTTCTTCACGACCGGGCAAAGGATATTGCTTGTACTCCAAACGGGCTCCAAACTCCAAGAACTTATTGCGTAGCACTCCATCTAAATAAGAGATACTAGAGAGACGATTCGTCCCCTCCTGGCTCTTATTTGCCAGATGCCAATCAGACTGAAGGGAGAAGTTCGTCGTCCATCGATTCCCATCTACCGAATCAGTAGGAGTAGATGCAGCCATCTGAACAGAAGCTAGGGAACCTAAAACAAGAAAGAACAGCGGTCGTACATTTATCATAAGCTAAGGGCTATTATTTAGTAGTGATTGATATGGTAGCCTGACGCAAGATACAGATAAGCTCTCCCTCGCCACCTTCAACATATCCTGTCTGGCGGTGAAGTAGCTTTCCAGTACCATCAAGCACAAATAGTGTAGGGACGACAGACACACCCATCGCTCGCTTGAGTTCTCCATTAGCATCTGAGAGGACAACGTAGTCCCAATCATGAGCATGTACTGTAGGACGAATCTTTTGGACATCCGCACCCTCATTGATGCAAATGGCATAAAGTGTAACCCCCGTTTCTGCTTGCCACTCTGGGTAGACTTCACTGATGGCATCTAGCTCTCTAAGACAGGGCTTGCACCATGTCCCGAAGAAACTAAGGATGATAGGTTTCCCCGACTGAAGGAAGGACGATGTAGCGACAGGCTTCCCACTCAAGTCACGCAAGGTAACCTGAGGAAGATCCTAAGCATGGGCGACGAGCGTCGTAAGAAGCACTAAGAGGCTAAAGAGTGTTCTTTTCATCTTGATCAAAAAAATAGCGGAGCAATCGAGTGCTCCGCCTCGTATTATCCTGATACAAAGATATAAGAACCCTTTCAGATCATCTCTCCCCCATCTTTTTCTCCCTATAGGAAGAGGAGGCATCCATGATCTCTCGCTATAGTCTGCTCAGTGCCTATTACAACGCACTATAATGCACCACCAAAATATCCGACAAAAAGCCTGGAGAGTAGTCAGCTTAGATATGACTTAGATAAGATGTACTATCTTTGTAGCGTAAAGTGTTAGCTAGAAAGGAAATACTGCCCATGACAGCCTACACTCCAAGGAAGTACACTGATCTTTTAAAGGATTCGTTGCTTTCGATGGGTACCTTCCACGCGGGGAGCCTACCCACTTCACTTCATTAACATAGGATGAATAAGCTCAAACAAACCTTGGCGCTACTCTCCTTCGCTACCCTCTATTTGGTGCATGCCCAGCCCGCACAAGCTACCGGCTTAGCACGCACTTGGGATCTGACGATGGAGAGTTTCGCTAACGAAGTAACCGACTTCACCCTCACCGAGTATAACGCTGCCCCAGCGCCTGCTCCCGCACCTGCACCTGCACCCAAAAGACACACGAAGAAGAAGCGATCCTCATCGACGAAGTATGAGGGTAAGCGCTCTCGCCATCACCGCTCTCATTCCAGATGGACGGCTGGTGACTCTGGCTTCTCCTACGAACGTATGGAAGTAGCCGAATCTATTCCCTCCCTCATTAAAACGATCATCGACCATGGGCAAGAGCTCTTGGGGCTACGCTATCGCACCTCTGGTGTAGCGAAGTGGCCTCTAGACTGCTCTGGTTTCGTGAGCTATATCTGTTCGCTCGAAGGGATTAAGACCCCTCGTTCTTCTGGATCAATGTCTCTCTACACAGATCGCATCAGTGATCCACAGCCTGGTGATCTCCTCTTTTTCAAGGGGCGTAATCGTGGTGCCAGCCGTGTAGGACATGTAGCGATGGTGATTAGCAATGAGAATGGCGACATCAAGATGATACATAGTAGCAATAGCCGAGGCATCGTCATCGAGAGTCTCCAGCAGAGCGCCTACTTCTCCTCTCGCTATCTAGGTGCCGGACGCTTACCCGAAGTCAAGGAGCACTGGGACAAGATCACTTCTACAGCTCCAGCGTCACTCAACTAACCCACTCTATCTACATGCTACAAGTAGACCAGCTCGCCAAGAGCTTTGGGGATCGTCTGCTCTTCAGTGACGTCACTTTTGGTATCGAGCGAGACCAAAAGGTCGGACTCATCGCCCCCAATGGTTCGGGCAAGTCTACCCTACTACGCATCCTCCTAGGCCAAGAAGAAGCTGATAGTGGCAGTGTCATCTATGAGCGAGATATTCGCCGAGCCTATCTCCCCCAGCTACCTGATCTTCCCGAGGAAGGCACGATCCTCGAAGCCTGCTTCAATCGCTTTGACCCCGTCGCCCAGCTCACCCTCCAGTGGGAGAAGGCAGTGGAGTCCGAGGATCATGCTGCGATGGAGCGTCTACTTCCTGAGATGGAGGCACAGGGTGGGTGGTCGTATGAGCAGCGAGCCAAGGAAATACTCGGGGCTCTCGGTATCCAAGATCATCATCGCCCGATCACCCGACTATCTGGAGGTGAGCGCAAGCGTATCGCTCTAGCAAGCACACTGATCAGCCAGCCTGATCTCCTCTTCCTTGATGAGCCTACAAACCATCTTGACCTCAAGAGCATCGAGTGGCTTGAGGGCTACCTCGCTCGCTCAACCATGGGACTGCTCCTCATCACCCATGACCGCTACTTCCTAGATCGTGTGTGTAATGAGATCTTAGAGTTAGATGGAGGGCAGGCCTACCGCTATCGAGGTAACTATGACTACTACCTCACCAAGCGTCAAGAGCGACACGAAGCTGAAGATCAAGCTCGTGAGCGTGCCCTCAACCTCTATCGCAGAGAACTCGATTGGATGCGTCGCCAGCCTCAAGCTCGTGGCACGAAGGCGCAGTATCGTATCGATGCCTTCCACGAGCTGGAGAAGAAGACCCAAGCTCGCCAGCGCACCGAACAAGTCGACCTGAGCGGTGCAAAAGGAGGCTACATCGGGAAAAAGATCTTCGAAGCTAAACACGTCAGCAAGCGCTTTGGTGACAAGGTCATCCTAGAGGACTTCAACTACATCTTTGCCCGACACGACAAGGTCGGGATCATCGGAGAGAATGGTGTCGGGAAGACCACCTTCCTCCGTATGCTCCTCGGTGAAGTAGCTCCTGACAGCGGGAGCTTTGACATCGGCACGACCGTCCGCTTTGGTTATTACAGCCAGACAGCCCCAGACTTTGACCCCAAGAAGCGAGTCATCGATATCGTCCAGGACATCGCTGACGACTTCGTACTCCCACAGGGAAGCAACATCGAGAGAATCTCTGCAAGTCAGATCCTCACTCGGTTCCTATTCCCACCCGAGAGACAATACACGCCCGTAGAGAAACTCAGTGGAGGCGAGCTCAGACGTCTCTACCTCTGCACCATCTTAGTGACAAGTCCAAACTTCCTCATCCTCGACGAGCCGACCAATGACCTCGACATCCTCACCCTACAAGCCCTAGAGGAGTATCTCGCTGACTTCGCAGGATGCGTGCTGATCGTCTCTCACGACCGCTTCTTTATGGACAAGGTCACCGAGCATCTCTTCTGCTTCGAGGGACAGGGCCAAGTCAGGGACTTCCCCGGTAGCTACACCCTCTATAGAGAAGTACGTGAAGCCGAGGAACGGGAGCGCGCCGAGCTAGAGCAGGCCAAGCGCAAGACAAGCGAACCTACAAGCCCACCACGCACCTCGACAAATCGCCCTGCACGACTCTCCTACGCCGAGAAGAAGGAACTAGAGCATATCCTCGCTCAAATCCCTAAGCTGGAGCAAGAGAAAGCCGAGCTCGAAGAGAAGCTTAGCACAGGTATGCTTGCCCATGATACACTCATGCAGACCTCCGAGCGCATCGGTCAGCTCATCGATGAGATGGACGAACTGACGCTTCGCCAATTAGAGCTAGAGGAAAAGGCCAGCTAATTCCCTTCTCCGACCCTATCCCGCTTATTATTCATCTACTCATATACCATAGTCTATATGATAACGACAGACCAGTTAGGTAGCCTACTGGAGCGCAAGTCTGCGCTGGGGAGGTACCTTTGACGTCGATAGCCGACGTATCCAACTAGAGGAAGAAGAGCTACGCACCGCTGATCCCGCCTTTTGGGAAGATCGCGATCGAGCAGAGGCTCAGATGCGCAAGGTCAAGGATCTCCGTAAGTGGATCGCCTACTATGATGAAGCGGAGCGACTGACTGAAGAGGTCGCTCTTGCTCTCGAGTATTTCAAAGAGGGTATCACCAGCGAAGAGGAAGTCGATGAGGCTTACGCCCGTGCCATCTCCCTCTTTGAAGAAGTGGAGCTGAAGAATATGCTCCGTGCCGAAGAAGATGCTCTCGGAGCCGTCCTCAAGATCAATGCCGGAGCAGGAGGCACGGAGAGCCAAGACTGGGCTTCGATGCTCGCACGTATGTATGCTCGCTATTGCGATAAGCAGGGCTATAAAACCACCATCACCAACTGGCAAGACGGCGAAGAAGCAGGCATCAAAACCATGACCATGCAGGTCGAGGGCGATCAAGCCTATGGCTTTCTCAAGAGTGAGACAGGCGTTCATCGTCTCGTACGTATATCTCCCTACAATGCTCAGGGGAAGCGCATGACGAGCTTCGCCTCGGTCTTTGTCGTACCACTCGTCGATGATACGATTGAGGTGGAGGTCAATCCTGCCAATATCAGCTGGGATACCTTCCGCTCCAGTGGTGCTGGTGGACAGAATGTCAATAAGGTCGAGACCGGTGTCCGTCTCCGCTATAAGTACAAGGATCCTGAGACCGGTGTCGAAGAAGAGATCATCATCGAAAACACCGAGACTCGCTCTCAGACCGACAATCGTGAGAATGCGATGCGCCTACTTCGCTCACAGCTCTATGACAAGGAGCTAGAGCGTAGGCGTCGTGCCCAAGCCGAAGTCGAAGCAGGCAAGAAGAAGATCGAATGGGGCGCACAGATCCGAAGCTACGTCTTCGATGATCGACGTGTGAAAGACCATCGTACGGGACACCAGACCTCCAATGTCGGAGCTGTGATGGATGGAGACATCGACGACTTCATCAAGGCCTACCTGATGGAGTTCGCAGCTAAGGACGAAGCCTAGCCTTCCCTCGCTCTCTGAATGATCCCAGTAGCCCCTCTGCTCAAAGTGTAGTCACTAAGAGCAGAGGGGCTACGCTATGTCGGCACTTCCCCGAGGCAAGCAGGTAGATCCTAAGACTTATCCCTTAGGTATAAGGGGCAATGCTTCATCCCCTACCCAACCTAAAGGGATCAGAAATTCCCCTAGGAAGACAAACAAGATCCACGGGATTGATGTACCCGATCCGGCCTTGGCCGAATACCTAATGACTTGCCCAGTTCATTACTAATCCCCCCGATATTTCATTCGTACTGAAATAAAACTTCGTTAGTAATGAGTTGATCAATTCATTACTAACCAAATGAGACGATGCTAAGTATCCACCGAGAGCTATGATTACTCATCCCTCTAAATGTGATTCTAGAGATCACGAGGGTTCTCACCTGAGATATGAGGCATTGAGCGCATCATCTCCCAAGCTATGAATACCTAGTAAGCAAACGTACTTTAGGCTACTTCCTCCCCTCACACAGAAACAAAATAGCGGATTTACCCCTGTACTTCCCCGTACTATCGGGTAGCTAGACTTCTCATTTGGCTTACCAGCCGATGAATTAAGCAAGGATAGATCGCATATTTTGACTACCTTTGTGCCGATTTTAAAAGGACTTATCAATCAATTAAAGAACAATAATGCTACAGCCAATTAGCAAGACCATCACACTGCCCGATGGAAGAGAAATCGTCATCGAGACAGGCAAGCTTGCCAAGCAAGCCGACGGATCGGTAGAAGTACGTATGGGTAACACCGTCCTTCTAGCCACGGTCTGTGCCGCTAAGGATGCCAATCCTGGGGTAGACTTCATGCCCCTCCAAGTAGAATATAAGGAGAAGTACGCCTCCTTCGGACGCTTCCCAGGTGGGTTTACTCGCCGTGAAGGTAAGGCTTCAGACTATGAGATCCTGACCTGCCGCCTCGTAGACCGTGCCCTCCGCCCCCTCTTCCCCGATGACTACCATGCAGAGGTCTTCGTCAACGTCCTCCTCTTCTCTACGGACGGAGTCGATATGCCTGATGCTCTCGCTGGTCTTGCTGCTTCGGCGGCTTTGGCTGTTTCAGATATTCCCTTCAACGGGCCTATCAGCGAAGTGCGTGTAGCACGTGTCGATGGTCAGTTCGTCATCAACCCTACTTTCGAGCAACTCAAGAATGCCGATATTGAGCTGATGGTCGGAGCAACCCTCGACAATATCATGATGGTCGAAGGAGAAATGCAGGAAGTACAAGAAGCTGAAATGCTCGAAGCCATCAAGGCTGCGCACGAAGCTATCAAGGTACAGTGCCAGGCTCAGCTCGAACTCTCCGAAGCTGTCGGCAAACTCGTCAAGCGCACCTATTGCCACGAAGAGAACGACGAAGACCTTCGTAAGGATGTCCACGAAGCATGCTATGCCAAGGCTTACGCTGTAGCTACCTCTGGCACCGATAAGCACGCTCGTGCGGAAGCATTCGATGCGATCGTCGAAGAGTACAAGGCTAAGTTCACGGAAGAAGAACTTGAGACCAAGGCTTCTCTGATAGCTCGCTACTATCACGATGTCGAGAAGGAAGCGATGCGCCGTGCTATCCTCGATGAAGGTAAGCGCCTTGATGGTCGTAAGACAACCGAGATTCGTCCCATCTGGATCGCAACGGACTATCTACCAGGACCACACGGATCAGCTGTATTCACTCGTGGTGAGACTCAGTCGCTAACGACCGTTACCCTCGGGACGAAAAGCGATGAGAAGCTCGTCGACGATGTCCTGAACTATGGTAAAGAGCGCTTCCTCCTCCACTATAACTTCCCTCCATTCTCTACTGGCGATGCTCGTCCACAGCGTGGTGTCGGCCGTCGTGAGATCGGTCACGGGAACCTAGCTCACCGCGCACTCAAGCGCATGCTCCCAGCTGACTATCCCTACGTCATCCGTGTCGTCTCTGACATCCTTGAGTCCAATGGCTCCTCTTCGATGGCTACAGTCTGTGCTGGTACGCTCGCTCTCCGTGATGCAGGGGTACCCATCCAGAAGCCTGTATCAGGTATCGCCATGGGTCTGATCTCTGAGAACAAGGGTACGAACTACGCTATCCTCTCTGACATCCTCGGCGACGAAGACCACCTTGGCGATATGGACTTCAAGGTCACTGGTACCGCTGACGGGATCACAGCCACCCAGATGGACATCAAGGTCGATGGCCTCAGCTATGAGATCCTAGAGCGTGCTCTTGCTCAAGCTCGCGAAGGTCGCCTCCACATCCTTGGTAAGATCCTCGAAGCTCAGCCCGAGACACGTGACGACCTCAAGCCACACGCACCACGCATCGTCACCCTACGTATTGGTAAGGAATTCATCGGTGCCGTCATCGGTCCTGGTGGTAAGATCATCCAAGGTATGCAGGAAAAGAGCGGAGCCTCTATCAGCATCGAGGAAGTCGATGGAATGGGTGTCGTCGAGATCAGTGCTTCCAATAAGGATGCTATCGACACGGCTGTCGGTCTGATCAAGGGTATCGTCGCTATGCCTGAAGTAGGCGAAGTCTATCAGGGTAAGATTTCTTCGGTCATGCCTTATGGTTGCTTCGTAGAATTCCTCCCAGGCAAGGATGGTCTCCTCCACATCTCTGAGATCGACTGGAAGCGCTATGAAAAGATCGAAGACACCGATCTGCAGGAAGGTCAGCAGGTAGAGGTCAAGCTCATCGACATCGATCCGAAGACAGGCAAGTTTAAGCTCAGTCGTCGTGCTCTCCTACCCAAGCCCGAAGGCTACAAGGAGCCAGAGCGTCCTCCTCGCCCCGAGCGTGGTGAGCGTCGTCCTCGCTAAGGTCACTACCACTTAATCTCCTATATAATCAAGCCCCAGACTTACCCTCCAGATATGATGGAGAGTGGTGCTGGGGCTTGCTTTTAGAGGGATTTCGCTATGTACGAAATTATTCCGTACTTTGTAGATACAGAACAATACAACAACACATAAACATTGCCACTATGAAGCAGTATATCGGTATCCTCGTGATGCTCCTTGGAGCGCTCCTTCAGCTCTTCACCTATTTCTCTGATCAGGTCGAGAGCGCAAATATCTTCCTTGGCACAGGACTTGTGCTAGTCATCGTGGGCTACCTCCTCCACATCTTCCTCTCCAAGAAGAATGCCTAGCGAGCATCACTAGCTCTCAGACATAAACAGACGCAGCTATCGCTTCTTTATAGAAGTCCATAGTTGCGTCTGTTGCTTTTGATACCCATGAAAAGCCCATCAGTCATCTTCTGTTCACATAAAAAGAAAATGAGGAGTGCTTTTACACTCCCCGCTTTAGATGTTTGCACAACGGAATAAATCCTTATTGTGATTGGCTCTATGTCTTGACTAGACAATGGTACTAAAACTGAAAGCCAAGCACAACATCCGCTGTCGCTCTTCGGAAAATGTCGCAGAGGTGGTGCTGGAAGTTGTCATAGTCATCCCAGACCACTCGGAGGTCTGGGCGTGTTGCCATGAAGGTATGCACACATATCCACTCCTTCCAAAGAGATCTACTACAAGCGCCTCATTGGGGAGCTTGTTGGCAAGGCTCTCGAGATGTTTTACCCAGTTGCGCTTTTGCCTCTGAAAGAGGAGTGGTGATCGTGAATATCGCTTCTTTTGCATATATATATTTGCTATATCTTTGCTCCTGAAGAGTAGATCAGTCCTATCAGTCTTTCCCAATGCCGTAGCGCAGGGAGCGAGCTTGGAGTGATCTACTCTTTCTTCTGCGTTATCATCGTAGGGCAGCTCTGGAGGATCTCCTTCTCTGAGATCAAAGGGGCGCTTCTTCTCAATAGTGTAGACGACATCCCCAGCCTTAAATCTCTTATGCCGTTTGGCATGCACATAGTAAGTCTCCCCATAGAGTCCTAGGGTGTATTAGTTGAAGTAATAGGCTTCCTTGTGCTTGCGTGTACCGTCAGGCTTACGACGGCAAGGCGCCCAGCCAGCATACTTGAAGGCATACTCCGTTGTCTTGACTAGGCGAAGATACTAAAACTGAAAGCCTAGAACAACAAAGAGATGATCCTTAGTAATATCCGTACCCGAACTGCAATCAGGATTAAAAATTATCTTGACAAAGGTGCTAAAGCTGAAAGCTAAGAACAACTTACAGAGAAGTGACTCATTTACTGCTAGCTCATGATTCTTGAGTTTCGTGACCATTCGATCTAACAAATTAGAATCATCACGCTATATCAAAATATAGTCTTACATTTGTTGTGCGAGGTACTCCGTATGGGGACGTCGCTCCGCCTCGCCCACTTTCCATCATTGGTTGAGTGGGTGAGGCCTTTTCATTACGAACCCACCTTAGGCTCTCCTCCGAGGGCAATAAGTAGTATGCAATCTACTTGACCTTCTCCTCCTCTCTTGGCATCTATCGACATAATACAGTCTGTAGCTCCGCATTGAATCCATCGCAACGCTCATCTCTTTCTTACTACTAATCATTTCACCGATTCGTTACTAATCAAGCTAGACATCCATTAGTAATCACAGCTACATTAGTTACTAATCACCTAAAGCCTCGATTCATACAATAGGCCAAAGTACTCAGAGAGCAATCAACTAATATAAAAGAAACCTCCCTAAAGTCTACAGTAAGCGGACTCTAGGGAGGTTGGTTTTAGTAAGCGTTGGTATCAGCTCACCAAGAGCAATACCTAGGCTTAGTTATAGAAGAGGTTATCCTCCGAAGTCATCGAAGAAGAGCTGTGAGCGCTCAACACCGAGATTCTCAAGCATCACCTTGACGGCATTAGCCATAGGGCCAGGACCGCACATATAGTACTCAATATCTTCGGGAGCATCATGGTCCTTCAGATAGTTATCGAAGATCACCTGATGGATGAAGCCCGTATAGCCTGTCCAGTTATCCTCTGGCTGAGGGTCAGAAAGAGCGATGTGGAATGAGAAGTTAGGGAACTGCTTCTCGATCTCACGGAAGTCTTCTTCGTAGAAGATCTCCTTCTTGCTTCGTGCACCGTACCAGTAAGAGACCTTAC
>ERZ773233.1623-NODE-1623-length-12992-cov-16.443534_pt1 | contig 12992 bp, 16 predicted proteins | sample MGYA00580991_ERZ773233 | MGnify/ENA primary metagenome ERZ773233 (study PRJEB29015, sample SAMEA2738178) | human oral metagenome | biome: human oral; feature: human-associated habitat; material: saliva | place: China | collected 2161 ...
AAGCGTTGAAAGAAGCCCAGAAAGCCTATGACCAAGCGGAAGTGCCAATCGGGGCGGTTGTCGTCTTGAATGGTGAAATCATCGGGCGCGGCCATAACTTACGCGAAAAGGAACAAGACGCCACGCTGCACGCTGAAATCAAAGCCATTCGTCAAGCCAACCAGCACCTTGGAAGCTGGCGACTCGAAGACTGCGAACTCTTCGTCACGCTGGAACCTTGTCCGATGTGTAGCGGAGCAATGATTCTCGCGCGTCTCAAAAAGGTGACGTTCGGCGCCTTCGACCCGAAAGCCGGGACAGCTGGCACTTTTATGAACCTTCTTCAAGACGAGCGGTTCAACCATCAAGTCGAAGTCGAGCAAGGCATCTTGGAAGACGAATGCAAAACCCTCTTGCAAACCTTCTTCAAAGGCCTCCGCGAACGCAACAAACAAAGAAAACTAGAAGCGCAACAAGCACAGCTTTCCGAATAGGGGCTGTGCTTTTTGATTGGATGGAGTATAATAAAAGCGATTCAATTCGGTAAACGCCGAGAGAGGAGGATTTGTTTGAAGACGTATATCGAGCAATTAGAGAAGAACTTTGCGCCCTTCCAAAGCGGGTTCAAAGAGGAAGAAAGAAGAGCCTTACAAGATTATCAAAGCTACAAGCCAGAAGAAATAGAGCGATTGGCACATTTCGCCTATCAGTCTGGGGTGTATCAGGTTCGAATGTACGGAGTCTTCCTGTTTGGCTATTTATCACAGAAAGAGGCAGTTCTAGCCTTTATGAGAGAAGAAGTCTCTAAAGATGATAACTGGAGAGTGCAAGAAGTGTTAGCGAAGGCGTTCGACGAGTACTGTAAAAGAGTAGGATATGAAAAAGCACTTCCTTTCATCGACGAGTGGCTAGCCCATCCGCATCCAAATACAAGGCGAGCGGTCACAGAAGGCTTACGAATCTGGACGAGCCGGCCTTATTTTAAAGAACATCCCCATGAAGCCATCCGAAGAATTGCTGTCCTCAAAGAAGACGAAAGCGAGTATGTCCGAAAATCTGTCGGCAATGCCCTTCGAGATATTAGTAAGAAGTACCCGGATTTAATACAGGCTGAATTAGAAACATGGACACTCGATTCAAAAGCCATTCAACAAGTGTATCAATTGGCAAGCAAGTTTTTATCAAAAGAGCATGACTTTAATAATGGCAATCAATGACAAAAGTGCGACGGATTGAAATCCGATATTTACAGGAGTAAAATAAAGGATGTCGTTAAAAGTTTCAAAGTTAACTGGAGGAATTTAAATGTCATTTTTAGGTTATAACAAAGGAGAAACATTAGAATTTAACTACAAAAAGGCGTGTGGCTTATGGCTCATCGCAGTCGCGTTCGTGATTGCACTTGCGACAGTTGTAGGTGGAGAACAAATCATTAATATGCAGGTCTTCAGTATCGGCTATATGGTGAGCTTCTTTTCCATCAATCTGAATAAAAAAGTCCTTCATAAGTTTTCGGAAGGACCTTCAACACCTTTCCAACGAAAAGTGTCCTTATACTCAGTAATTCTTTTATTTATCTTATTAGTGTTATTAGGTGGCCCATTCTTCGAAACAGAAAACTGGAGACTCATCTGGTTAGGCGCACTCCTTGCGACAGGAATTCATTTCTTCCCGTACTACTTCGTTCATGGGAAATCAATGATCTTCCTAGGGTTGGCATGTGTGATCAATGCAGCATTCGGATACCTTTCTCCGCAAACATCCCTCGTGACCATCGCCTATATCGATGCCTTTATTAAATTAGCCTTTGGAGTTTATCTATTCTTCTTATCTAAACCATCCAAAGCATAAATTCATTGCCATTTACAAACAGCAAATCAATTTGGTTTGCTGTTTTTTTTAATGGTTGATTTCTACGGAACTTTGCGGATTTCTTCATAATAGCAGTTCCTTCGAAATCAACCCAATCATGACTTTAGTAATGGTAATCTATGACCAAAGTGCCTATTGCACGACTCCTTAAAGTGCTTTAATAAAGACAAGAAAAACAGTTAAGGAGCGATTCACATGAAAATCAACATCAAAAAACAAGACACAAACCAACTTACAAAAGAGCTAATGATTGTAGCGCTCGTCGTTAATACATTAGCCCTTGTCATGCACCTGGTTCTAAACGTTTTTACAGGCCAAGCATTAATCCCTGTAATCACAAGCCAATTTATCTTTATCCTTCTCCCAATTATGTACCTAGCAGAGGATGCTAAGAAAAACAAAGAAGCCGACAACTGATAAATTGCTAAGAAGGACTATTCACAGTTGATTTTGAGGAGTATAATTGGTGTATAGATAAATAATAAATTATGGAATTTTGCCACGTTGTTAAAGGGGTGGAATATGATATGTCAAAATTAACTTATGGAATTTTCTTAGGTTCAATTTTAGGTTTGTTTTTGTCAATTGTAGTTTATTTCTTTGCACCTGATTTATATCCGGTTTATCCGAATGTGCTTTCGGTATTCTTCTTTATAGCTGTGGCTTCAGCTATCTTGATGGTTATTTTTAAAAAATTAAAATACAAAAACCACTCTGAATAGAGTGGTTTTTTCATTAAAGAAAAATCCCCAACCCCCGAGGCACATAGTGAATGTTAGGATAGCTTTTCCTTTTGGAGAGACTATCTTTTTTAGTGTCTCTTTTGCCATCCCTCGGCACGGTTTTATGTTAGAAAACAAAGCAGATTCCCTTGAAAAAGAAACCCCACATAGCAAAGTACGATCCTCATCGTTTGCGGTAGGGAGCAGACATATACTCTCTTCACGTTGATTTCGGAGAAGCTTGCGGATTCTATAGTAGCAGTAACGTGTTACGCATTAAATGCGAATTAGGAGGTGTAGGAATTCATTCCGTACACCTCCTTTGAGGCTTTAAAGGCGAGAGACTCGAAGAGGCTCGAACCGGTGCCCTGTAACAGCGATTATAAAAATAATTCGCAAGCATTCGAAGAAATCAACACCCTCAAGGGTAGCCTTTAAAAAGAGGAAATAAATGTGGAGCACTCCACTAATTCCTCGCACCAAACCTGATGGGATAGTGTTATCCGCACTCTTGCTATGGAGCGGTTTTGTTTATTTCTTTTTCAAGCAAAATCTGCTTGCTTTTCGAGGAGAAGTTTTGTATAATAGTACGTGCCGTTAGGCCGTATGGCAATAGCGAACTTATGAATCGAGTCAGGTCCGGAAGGAAGCAGCTATAAGTAACGTTCGCTATGTGCTGTATGTACATAGAAGAAGAATCAGGCTGGACCAACGGTTCAGCCTGTTTTTATGAAAAGAGTATCCAGTGGAGGGAGAATAGTCGCATGAAAAATCAGAGTTTCCAAGAAGAAGTGCAGCACTTAGAAATCGTGCAAGACTTAATGGAACAAAAAGTGGCGATCGAGAAAGACCGATTGCAAGAACGCGACCTGGATATCGCTAGACAAGATACCATTCAGTATGGAATCCAACAATTAGAAAACCAATTGGAATCCCCATACTTTGGAAGAATTGACGTTCAATTTGAAAAAGACGAGAGAGTTGAGAAGATGTATATCGGACCTGCAACTTTCTTTGACGAAGACGACAATGTGCAAGTGTATGACTGGCGAGCTCCAATCGCAAGCCTATTTTACGAAGGAACATTAGGAGAGCTTCAATACGAAACACCAAATGGCTTCGAGAACGCTCAAGCCTTCTTAAAACGCGATATCGTCATCCGTAAGGGTGAATTAAAATCTGTTTATGACATTGAAAATGAAGAATCATTATTGATGGATGCCTTAAGCGCACCAACAAACCGTGACGGACACCTTGAAGGAATCACGGCGACGATTCAAAAAGAACAAAATGAAATTATTCGTTTAAATCCAAAAGACTGGTTCATCGTGAATGGATGTGCCGGAAGTGGGAAGACAACGATTTTACTACAACGCATTGCGTACTTGATGTACCAAGCAAAAGACAAGCGTATGAGCGATATGCTTCTGTTGTCGCGTAACCAATTGTTTGCCAAATACGTTTCACACGTGATCCCAAGCTTAACGGGAAGTGAGTTGTACCAACAAACATTAGCGCAACATACCATCGAGCTTTATCGCAAAATGTATTTGCATAAAACAACGACGCTAAGCCAAGTGCCAACGCGCAAAGTGTACTTAACAGATAGCGAGTGGATTGCGCTTGTACACCGTAATATCGAAGGCTTATCGGCGAAAGACTTGCCATACCGTGCCATCGGAATTAAAGGGCAAGCCGTATTTACGATGAAAGACTATCAAAAACTCATCGAAAGCGTGAATACAGCACTACCGTTGCAACAACAATTAACGCAAATGCAAACCGTGCTAGAACGTACGTTGAAACGCCGTCTCACGAAGTTCTTTATGTCTGAAAAGGCAAAAGCAGTCTATGAATCAATGAACGCGATGCAAATCGAAGTGTTGATGAAAGACGTGGAGACAAAGAGCGAGACAGAGTACTACCAAGCGCTTGGACAAAAAGTGTTCGAGAAGGAAGTACAAGAAGTAACGCAACAAGTGGAAATGTTCGCATTCGTGGATATCGCTGCTCTTGTGGTGAAATGGATGCCCCAGGCGAAAGCACGTCGCCAAGAACTTGCAAAGACCGACAACGCGCCACTTCCATTGAAGAAAATTGAAGGCAGCCGCATGCAAGTCACTGCAGAAGGAATCCGTCTGTTGCAATATGTCGCAACACGCGTGACGCCGGTTCGTGACTACTCAGGCTTTAGCCACCTCTTCATCGACGAAGTGCAAGACGTGTCCCTCTTATGGCTTGGAACCTTATCCAACTATTATTTCCGTGCGAAATTCACCGTAGTGGGAGATACATTCCAATCGTTCTCAACAGCTACTACGATTTTCACATTGGAAAAACGACATCCAGAACTCGTGGACTTGATTTTTGCAAACCGCACGTTAACGTACCGCAACTTAGCGATTAGTTACCGTTGTACGGCGCAAATTTCACGTTTTGCAAACGGCATTCTCGGATGGGATCTCGATAAAAATGTGTTCCCACGTTCAGGGGCAGAAGTCTGCGTGTATTTAGAACAAGAAGGCGCAGAAATGGCGCGCTTAAACACGTTACTAGAAGAAAGTCCAAAAGGCTACCATACGACCGCGATTCTTTGCCGTACGATGGATGAGGCCAAGGCGTTGTACCAACAACTCGACCAAGATGACATTGCGCTTCTAGAAGACAGCAGCGAGTCGCTTGGCAGCCGCTTCGTTTTAACGACGATTCAAGTGGCTAAAGGGATGGAGTTCGACGAAGTCATCATTTGGAACGCGACAGACGAAGCGTACCATACGATGAAAGAACAAATGATGCTGTATACCACATGTACACGTGCAAAACACCAGCTCTCACTCATTAGCCAAGCAGGCAAAGAGAGCCGCTTTATCAAGAATTCGAAAGCTCCGATGAAACGTATCGGTCAGTAGAATTTTTAGCGAATCTATACTAGAATAGAACTGTAAAATTTTGAAAAAGGCAGGGAAGTAAAATGGCTTATCAAGCATTATATCGAAAATGGCGTCCTCAAACGTTCGATGATATGGTCGGGCAAAGTGCGGTCACGCATACATTGAAGAACGCGATTAGCAATCACAAAACGAGTCATGCTTACTTATTTACAGGACCTCGTGGGACAGGAAAAACGAGTGCCGCGAAGGTGTTTGCAAAGGCCATTAACTGTCCAAATCAAACAAACGGTGAGCCGTGTAACGAATGTGATATCTGTAAAGGCATCACGAACGGAACGATTGGCGATGTCATCGAAATCGATGCTGCCAGCAACAATGGTGTTGAAGAAATCCGTGATATTCGTGACAAGGCGCGTTATGCACCAACGCAAGCCGAATACAAAATTTATATTATCGACGAAGTGCATATGCTCTCAACAGGAGCCTTCAACGCACTCTTAAAAACCTTAGAAGAACCGCCTCAAAAGGTCATCTTCATTCTCGCAACGACGGAACCGCATAAGATTCCAGCGACGATTATCTCGCGTACGCAACGCTTTGACTTTAGACGCATTACGTCGCAAGAAATTATCGACCGCTTGGCGTATATCTTAGATCAAGAAGGAATCGAGTACGAAGCGGATGCCTTAAGCGTGGTGGCCAGATGTGCCAACGGAGGAATGCGTGACGCCTTGAGTTTACTTGACCAGATGATTTCATTTGGCGACGGCAAGGTGACGCTAGACGAAGCGATTCAAGTGTCGGGAAGTCTGACAGACGACTTGATGATTGATTTCGTGAAAGACTTACAAGAAACGAAGGCTGAAGAAGCCCTTGAAAAATTACAACAGCTCTTCAAAATCGGGAAAGAAGCAAGCCGCCTCGTAGAAGAATGGTTGGAATTTGCTAGAGACCTCCTCATCGCGAAACAAAGTGGCGAGGCAATCGGTCGTAGCGAGCGATTCCTACAGTTCAAAGACGAAGTGGAACCGGAATTCTTATACCGCTTTGTAGAGGCGTTAAATCAAACGCAACAAGAAATGCGCTTCACGACAAAACCAACGATTTCGCTGGAAGTGTTGACCATTAAAATGGCGCAACCGTACACATTGACACCAAGAACGAGTTCTGGTGCACCGGCAATGCCAAGTAGCGAAGAAGTGCAACAGTTGCAACAACAAATCGCGCAAATGCAACAGCAAATGAACGCGTTGTTGCAAGGGGGCGCACCTCAAGCGCAACAAGCTTCAAAAGCGTCTACACCAAGACCGACGCGTGCGGCCTTTAAGCCAAATATGACGGCGATTCAAAAAATCTTGACGGAAGCAACCCGCGAAGACTTGTTGAAGGTGCGCGATTTGTGGGGCGATTTACTCAGTTGCTTGAACCCGCAAGAACAAGCGCTGTTAAGTCAATCAACGGTGAATGCAGCGGGTCCAAATGGATTCGTCCTTGGATTTGCGTACGACCACCTATGTGACATTTCAGAAACAAGACCAGGATTCCGTGAGGTCATCCAAGAACATCTGGAACGCCTCGGTGGCTACAGTGGGACGTTCGTGGCAGTGACCCAACATCAATGGCCACAAATTCGTGCGGATTTCTTACAAGAACGCAAGAAGAACCAAGAAGAGGAAGCAGTCTCCATCGTGACGGAAGAACCGGCCGTGGAGGAAACACTCACACCAGAAGAACAAGCATTTGAACAAAAAGTAAACGACACGATTGAACTCTTCGGGGAAGATATCGTGCAAATCGAAGAATAGAGACGGAGGAAAAACAATGCGTGGAATGGGAAATATGCAAGGCATGATGAAACAAATGCAAAAATTGCAAAAACAAATGGCGCAAGCTCAAGAAGAGTTAAACCAAACAGAATACACAGGAACTTCTCAAAGTGATTTAGTAAAAGTGACTGTGAACGGAAAACGCCAAGTCTTAAACGTGGAAATCAAACCAGAAGCGGTAGATCCAGACGATGTAGAATTATTACAAGACTTAGTGTTAATGGCGACAAATGATGCGTTAACGCAAGCAGAAAAAGCCAACGACCAAACAATGGGTCAATTCACAAAAGGATTAAACATCCCAGGATTTTAATCGATTGGAGGGTGAAGCATGCATTATCCAGAACCGATTGCACGATTGATGGATAGCTTTATGAAGCTGCCGGGAATTGGTGCGAAGACGGCTGCACGACTTGCCTTCTTCTGCATGGATATGCGTGAAGAAGACGTCTTAAATTTTGCGAATTCGCTCATCAGCTGCAAGCGTGACCTGCATATGTGTTCCGTTTGTGGAAATGTAACGCAAGAAGATCCGTGCGAAATTTGTGCGGATGCAACGCGTGACCGTACGAAGATTCTTGTGGTGGAAGACGCCCGAGATGTGATGAGTATGGAGCGGATGAAGGAATATAAAGGGCTCTATCATGTGCTTCACGGGGTACTTTCTCCCTTGGAAGGGACGGGGCCGGATGATATTAATATTACGTCCTTGATAACGAGGTTGCAGGATCCGGAAGTGCAAGAGGTTATCATCGCGACAAATGCGACAGCGGAAGGCGAAGCAACGGCCATGTACTTGTCACGTCTCATCAAGCCAGCTGGCATTAAAGTAACGCGTCTGGCTCATGGGCTAGCGGTCGGCAGCGACATCGAATACGCAGACGAAATGACTCTCTTCCGTGCTATCGAAGGAAGAAGAGAATTATAAAAAATAAAATAACAGGTTGATACTGCTAAGATAAATGAGAATTGGAAACTCCCGTTTCCTCGGATATCTTCATAGTAACGACAATAGCTGTACCGGATTGAGCCAAGGTCTCAATCCTACCGAGCTTCAAAGAGGGAGTAAGACAGAAATTAAAACTGGACTCACAGTGTGAGTCCAGTTTTTTTCGTAGTCTTACCCCCGCAAAGCTAATTAGGATTAAGCAAATCACAAGTGATGAAGCTTAATACAATCAGCTACTGCGTCTATCTGGATAAAGTATTTTCCATAAGGAGCATCTCATAACTCCCTCTAATTCACATCGGTTACTGTTCGCTATTGTTGTTACTATAGAATCCGAGGAGGATCGTTTCCAATCGTGCAGTGTCAATCTGTTTTATTTTTTTCTTCGAAAGGACGGGAGAGAGTGCGTTTCGATGGGGTGCCAAGCTAGGGATGAGCAGGGCGTTACTCTCTGAGGCTTATGAGAGTGACAGGCATGGCGGTGCTTGCCTTCCGGTCTTGGAACTGGAGCAATGCGAATGTCTTAAATCGCCCTCTGGGGACATCTTCATAGTGATGATAGTAAAGGCATCGGATTGAGCCTAGGTCTCAATCCTACCAAGCCTCAAAGAGCCACAGGAGAATAAATTCTCTTGTGGCTCTATTTCGCATTGGTTGCTTTTTCTTTACTATTCTCACTATAGAGTTCCCGAGGGCTTTTTTAAGCACACATATACTTCTTCAGGCATTAGAGGAAGTTCTTGTATCTTTAAGAACCAACTCCATTTCACGGTCGGCAGACCGTCTTCGCCGTATTCGTAGGCGGTAATGTGGCCTTCGCCGTCGGTATGGGTTTTCAGACGACCTTAAAAAAGGATTGAGATTGTCTGACTTGAGGTACAACTTTGCCTTCAATAATAGTTGTTCCTAATAGCAGTCGCGGCAGTAGCCGTGGAAATCAAGTTGTTAAAGAACACAATTACTCTTAACAAGCTACAATTACTTAAAAAAATCATTTATGTTTATCTGTAATTAAGTTGCCTGCGACTAATAAATCATGATGAATTTTACAAAAACATTCATCAATCCAGCCATAGTGAATATCATCATTAATAGAATAATAAACATCATCTGTTAAAACTTCCTTACCAACAGTTAGTCTATTTGCTAGTGATACAAAAATACTTCCCTCATGAGGCCAGCTCGTACAACGTGGCAATTCAAGTAAAGTATTTCCTGCTTTTAATTCTTTATCTAGAATAATTTGCAACTCTTCACATAATATAAATTGCTCGGATTTTTTCATAACTATCTCCTATATATTAAGTATTTTACCTGGTGTTAAGGTGCTTTGTACTTTACTAGGCATTTCGGTTGAAGATCAAATTTGTTGTGAACCATCAAAATTTGTATCTAACCCATCTATATATTTCTCAAAATCAAGGTTATATAGTTTTTTTAAATTTCTAATCCAGATAACAAATTCAAAGAAAATCTTAATATTTTCATCTGTTATTTCAAATATCCCGTTATCTTGGTGAGATTCTTGGATAGCTGAGATAATTCTCTTAAATATTTCTTTATTTTTTCTAATTTCATCAATAGGTAACGTTTGTAATCTATCAATAAAAAATAATTCATCCTCAATACTTAAAATAGAGGGTAAGTTTTCCAATTTTTCATTTAGTTTAAAAATAGAATTCATATTATTTCCTGTCTCGTATGGTGTATTTTTTAAAGGTATATGAGCTCCATTAGAATCAGATTTAAATGATCCTCATGTACCATCGGTTCTTAATGATTCTTTTGGGGCTGTAATCCTGCCCGTGAGATTGTTGACGACAACTGGTAGGTTGAGGTTTTCGTGGTAGTCGATTTGGGTGCTGCTTCCGTCCCGCTTGATGATGGCGATGACGTTGCCTTCGGGTGAGGTGATTTGATAGAAGTAGTCTGAAAAACGTGTGTACTGCACACATTCTTTGGAAATTTAATGTAGGCTACGGCTTTCTTACATCAATATTATTTTTATAAATTTTGATTAGATTTCCCCTTTCATCATATTCATAAGCAAAATCCATTACTTTATTATCATTAATATATTTCTCGAATTTAACTAATTTTCCATCTTTATAAAACCCAATATAATAAGATATAGTCTCTTTGCTTTTTCGGATATTGTCTACCTTATCTAAATTGATTTCATCATACAATTTTGCAGGATGGTTATACTTAGGAAAAGTCATTCCTAAATAGTATCTAACAGTCAAATCATTATATTGAGTATTTTTTTTAAATGGTTGTGACATTTTTAAAGCTCCTATCGAAAGCAAAATAGTTCCAATCATTCCCATCAGTAACTTTTTCATCTTACTTTCTCCAATTTTAAACCTATTTTTTTTATAAATCCCTCTGGGGATGTGCTTTCTTATAAACCCGCTCTTCCTTTTTCAGACGACCCCAAGCGGTGTATTCGCCGTACCATAAGAGATTGCCGTGGATGTCGGTCATCTCTCTTGGGATGCCAAGTGGTCGCAGTGGAAGTAGTATTTTTTGGCCGATTTCTCTGTCTTCGTTGATGGAGTTTCGATAGGCGAAACCGCGTACGTACCGAACTCCCCACGTCAGGACTAAAGGTTTTGTGCAGGATACTGCTTACTAAGGTATCAACTTCGTAACGGCTGGCGAATTTGTCCTGGTACGATAGATTTGGCGGTGTAGATTATCGTACTCGATGTTGGGAATAACTTCGTTGTCGAGGCTGATTTGGTTGTTTTCATTGTACTTGAAGCAAGTGAGGAGGGCATAGGATAGGGAAAAGGTCGTCTGAAAATTGATTTCAGATACTCTTGATATTTGGTGGAACTCGACTAAGCCCACGCTTACTAAAAATTATAATGAATGATTTTTAATTCTATACCTAACTCAGATAATACTTGCATTTGATTTAAGGAGATTTTATATTCACGAGTAGCCTCATCGTTGGCCCAGCTGTAAATTATAAGCTCCTTATTTAGCTCATATTTTTTAAATATATAGCTTAAATCTTTCTTTATGTCTTCTATTTTTTGTATAATTTTATTAATTTTTTCATTTAAATTTTCCTCTTTATCTATACCAAAAGAATAGTAAGAGTGTTCAATTATAAATTGAACCTTTTTGTTTGGTGAGGTAAATAAATCTCCCTTACTATAAAACTCGGCATTTTTAATATTAAGTATTTTGTCTACTTCTCTCATGTTAATATAATCATTTGATTCCATATAAAATGTTACTTCAATTAAATTATTCCGCATCATCGCAACCAATTCCTGTTCTAATAAATTCAGAAGAATTTTTCTTCTTAATAAAAGTTCTCCAGTTTTATTTTGTTTATAAACATCATAATGAGATACGGTTCGTTTACCAACATAATCAGCTTTAAACGCATGTGGATCGGGTCCTGATTCACAAACCGCACGACCTCAGGCTTATAATATCTGAAGAAGTTGTAATGCAGCCCCGTCTCGTGGTCAGCATACTGGTTTTGTAGGTGGAAGGGTTGGTATGCGCTATCCATGAATATGATTATTACATTTTTAGTTAAATAATATCTTCTTCGCATGACAAGAAGTAGTCATAATTATTTATGTCTAATTTCTCACATAAATAAGGTTCAATTATTTTTGCAACTTCATTTGATATCCAATATTCTTCATACATCAGACTAGTTTCATTGCTGATGGCTGACCGACATTTTCCCAGACATACCTTTGTCAGTATTTTTTGGATAAAAATAGTCTTAAAGAGGTTTGTTACCTTTAAATACATTAAATCTTGAAAGATTTGCTCCTTTTGATTGAATATGCTTTATAGCTAATTCAAATTCATTAAATTCATTGAATTCTTCTATCTCATAATCTTCAGACTGATCCAATTTATTTTTGGGTACCGTATAGTAATATGTAATATAAATTCCATTACTTTTCTTAATAGCAAATACTTGATAAAAAACTTCTCCATCAATTTTAATAAATTCATCGTATCCTTTTGTTTGTAAATTAGTTAAATTTAACACATCTATTTTCCTCTAATATTAATACGTACTTGTTTTCCATCCAGACATCTAATATTTATATGTGGATATTTTCCATATCCTGCCCCTTTTGGATTAACATGTCTTTTACAAAGTACTTTTGTTTTATCCGTTTATAGTATTGAGATAGTTGTTAGTCATAGTATCAAGGTCATCTAAAAATATTTTTTCAAACGACCTTAATGTTTTATTAAGGTTTTGCTAAACATGTAACTTATTATTCGAGCCACAATCTGTGTTTGTTAAGAGGAATTTATTGTCCTTGACCAAGAATTTCTTCTCCAATTATTGAATCTAACTCTATCCATGCTTCTTCAAGTTGATTAACAATAGAAGATTCATTTTTATTTGGATCGTCTTTTAAATTGAGATACCAAATATGTGTTAATTTCGGTATTTCATATAAAATAGACGCTAGTCTTTTTTCAATTAGATTATGATTATGAGTATAATGCTTTATTTCATTTAAAATTTTTAATAATTCTTGATAGTCTTTTACATCGAATTCAAGATCCATTCTTACCTTATAAATAAACCTATTATTTTCAAGTTTTTCTAATAATTCTTTCATGGGAAACTCCTTTAAGTTATACAAGGCAAAGGATTGCTTCTGCTGGAATAGTTTATTTATTTGCGTTCACTCCAAAAGAAATAGATAACACATCTTCCTCATTGTCGAGTAGAGATATATCGATAACTTTA
>ERZ773233.1627-NODE-1627-length-12976-cov-3.604365_pt1 | contig 12976 bp, 9 predicted proteins | sample MGYA00580991_ERZ773233 | MGnify/ENA primary metagenome ERZ773233 (study PRJEB29015, sample SAMEA2738178) | human oral metagenome | biome: human oral; feature: human-associated habitat; material: saliva | place: China | collected 2161 ...
GCATACAATGCTTTATATCGAGTATAGATATTGAGATGTTTTACAACAAAAAAAAGACTATTGTAATTTAACTTTACAATAGTCTAGATTTTTATCTTTGTCTTTTTTTGGTTATTAAACATTTTCTAATTCTAAGAACCGTATATAACATATAAATAACAGTATATAACACTATTGATAGCATATGTTTTTCAGGTTTATGCATAAACAAAACCATCAAGTGAACATATATCAAGTAAAAAAACGGATATGCTAATTTTTGTAAATTTTTCCAATTTTTAGCTTTCATTTTCTTTCTTACACACTTGAATGAAGTTATCATAAGCGGAATCATCATAGCTATAAGAATTAAACTTATTATTGTTGCCGTCTTAGTATATACATTCATTTTTGATGCATTTGTAAAAAATTCTACAAAGTATCTTATTCCAAAAGCCACATTATGACAAAGTGCAGCAAAACAACCGATAATCGACATTTCACCTCTTATACTCATAAGTTTTCGTGTATATTTGTTATGAGTTGTAATAACTCCTAGAAACATTACTATCATAAATGTTACTGTTGAAAATATACCTCTTTGAAAAATATCCATGACATATCTTGTAAACCAAATCGGCATATTTTTATAAAACTTTGTTTATGACTTTTAACTTTATCTAGTAGTGTTAAATAAAAGATTTAGCTATTATATCTTTTATTTAACACTGCCCGTGACTATACAGACGAGGAAACGCCTTGCTCCATCTCGAACCAAGAAGCTAAGCTCGTCCTGGCTGATGATACTCTCCCTTACTGGGATGTCGGGAAAGTAGGTCGTTGCGGGCTTTGTTTTTATTCTTTTTCTATTTAAACTTCGCTTTAATTTCTTTTTTAATCCATTTTTACAGTTATATTCTCGGCTTTATATTCCTATGGTTTATTTAATTAACAAATTTAACCAACCTTGTTTGTTTTATCCGGCTTTAGGATATTTGCGTTTTTGACTAATAGAAGTTTAGAAAAGGTGCTATTAAGGTTCGGAAATTTAAACATTTGTGGCCATAATACGATCTTGATTTATTTTTATCAAAATATCGGCAGCTAATATTGATTTATCTTGTTTGCCATAAAGTCCTATAGACTAAATCAATGCAAAGAATTAAGTAGAGCGTTAAAAAATACACGCAAATCTTCATTAAACTTTATTCAAGTATTTTTTTGAGAAAATGCTAAAATTTAAATTGCTTGGAGTGTTATGAGTATCTACGAGTTAAAACCCAAATTTCAAAACCTACTTCGTCCGCTAGTAAGGCGTCTTTACAGCGCTGGCGTTACGGCAAATCAAGTTACGCTCGCTGCCTGCGTCCTGTCTGTATTACTAGGCGCGCTACTCGTCAAATTTGCCGACGTCTCTACTTTGTTTTTTCTACTGCCTATCTGGATGTTTTTACGTATGGCGCTAAATGCTATCGATGGCATGCTGGCCCGAGAATTTAATCAAAAAACGCCGCTAGGAGGCTATCTAAACGAAGCTACCGACGTTATCTCCGATACTGCGCTTTATCTACCGTTTGCTTTTGTGGCTCCGTTTGGCTGGGGCGTTATCGCGCTTGTTATTTTTCTAGCCTTTATGAGTGAGTTTTTGGGCGTCCTAGGGCAGGTGCACGGCAGCGGCAGGCGGTACGACGGACCTATGGGCAAGAGCGACCGCGCCTTCGTATTCGGGCTTTTCGGCACTATATATGCGGTATTTGGGTGGCTGCCCTCATGGTTTAGTTTGGCGCTTTATGCGGTAGCATTTTTGCTTGCGTTTACCTGCATAAACCGCGTCAGAATGGGTTTAAAAGGCTAGCTTAATAAAATGCTCGGCATAAATTTGAGAAATGGATTAAAAAATAGGATAATACGTTTGCGCAAATTTACGCCTAGATGCCCATAAATTAAACTACATAAATTTCAAAACAATACCTAGCTATAAAGATATTAAATTTAGCGCAGTTTATTGTCGTAGCCAAATTTGGTTTAAATAGTTTCATAAAACCCCGATACAGGCTGGGCGAGTAAGCAATAAATCTTACGCTATACGCAGATAAAATCTTTAATAAATATTCAAAAGAGACAGAGGGGTCGCGAGAAACATTTGGCGCAAATAGGGCTAAAATTACGGACTATGCAAGCTAATCAAATTTCAAATCAAAGTTTGCGGTAGCCGTGCGAAAAATAATCAAATTTAAAGGGAGCGTCAAATTTGCAAATTTGGTTTTTAACAGAAGTTGCCCTAATGCTAAGGCGGGTGTTTTTATAAAATTTAAAGCGAGCCGCGATGAAAGTTAGAAGCGGGAGGGCGGATTTGAAATTTTATAAAATTGCCGCCCCGCCGAAAATTTAAAATTTAGCGGGTGCGAGCGGATTACGGGCATGCGAGAAATCGCGAGAAATTCTGCGCGCTGTTTTATGCAGCATTCGCGCACCCGCAAAGATTGCCCAAGCGACGGTTATTTGCCCAGGAAGTATTTCAGATCCGCCTGCGCGTCGCCGCTGATTAGGCGAAGGCCGAAATTTTGCACCAAAAAGCCCAAAATTTCGTCGTTGAAAAACTCAGGCACCGTAGGGCCCACGTTGATATTCTTAACGCCCAGACTAAACAGCGCAAGCAGGATGATGACCGCCTTTTGCTCCATCCACATCAACACGATCGAGACTGGCAGGTCGTTTACCGCGATGCCCGTAGCCTCGCTAAGCGCAAGGGCGATCTTGACCGCGCCGTTGCTGTCGTTGCACTGGCCTAGATCGATATATCGCGGAAGCTCGGTGCCTGGCACATTTCCGAAATCCACGTCGTTGAAGCGGAATTTGCCGCAGCTGGAGGTCAAAATCACGCAGTCTTTCGGCAGGCTAAGCGCTAGCTCGCGGTAATACTCCCGTCCCTTGCCCGGCGCGTCGCAGCCCGCGATGACGAAAAAGCGGCGGATTTTGCCAGATTTGATCGCGTCCAAAATTTGCGGTGCAAGGCTCAAAATCGTCTTGTAGTGTCCGCCCGTCACCAGGCTCTCGTCGCTGTCCATGCTCACGTCGCCGCATGCAAGCGCGCACTCGATGAGCGGCGTAAAATCGTCGTTTTGGATATGTTTGATCCCGTCTGTGCCAGCGATAGAATAGCCAAACAGCCTATCTGCGTAGCTACAGGACGAGCGAAGCGGCACGATGCAGTTGGTAGTCATCAAAATCGCGCCTTTAAATTCGTTAAAAAGCTTGGTCTGATCGAACCACGCCTTACCGACGTTGCCCTTTAGATGCGGATACTTGCGAAGCTGCGGATAGCCGTGCGCAGGAAGCATCTCGGAGTGGGTGTAGATATTGATGCCCTTGCCCTCGGTTGCTTTTAGTAGCGCCTCAAGCGCATGCAGGTTGTGGCCGCTAACCAAAATCGCCTTGCCCTCGACCTTGTTTTGGCTTACTTTAACAGGGGTCGGTACGCCGAATTTTGCGGTATGCGCCTCGCTTAAAATATCCATCATCTGCACGCCCGCGCTTCCGACGGCCATCAGCTGCGCGATATGCTCGCCAAAGTTAAAATTTGAGTTCGTCAGCGTGAAATACAGCGTGTCCGCCATGACGGTATCGACCGCGCTAGTATCGGCGCCGAGCTCGTGCGCGTGGTGGCGGTAGGCGCTAAGGCCTTTAAGTCCGAAAACCATAGTGTCTTGAAGTAACGCCAGCGTCGAGGTTTTGCCGCAGGTGCCTTTGCTTTGGCCCTTTGCGCCGCAGCCCTCAGGCGCGCTCATTTGGCACTGGTGACAGAACATCTCTTGATTGTAACTCATAGAAAATCCTTTATAAAAAATTAGTTACAGATTTTAAGATTTTATTTATAATAACGACTTGATCGCCGTCAAGAAACAGCGAAAATTTATCAAAATTATTTACAAAATGAGAATTTAAATTTTGCAAGCTAAATTTGAGTTCTTGCGGCGGCCGGGGCGTTATGCAAATTTGAGTCAAATTTTAAAATTCCAACGACAAAATCGCGAGCGACACGGCCTATGTTCGGATAGTAAAATCGCTTAGCAAACGAGCCGATACTATGGAGCGATGGCAATCTTGACGGCTCTACTAAATCAGGGGCTATGGCAGATCGGCGGGCTGTGGAGCCAACTAGTTACCGCGCAAAACGATCAATAAACATAGGTCGGCAAATTTAAAGGTATTTTCCCAGGCGTAGCAACCATCAGGCGTAAGGATGAGATTGCTTGCTTCGCTTAAAGAATGCGAATTTTGGGTATAATACTGCAAAAATACAAAAACAATCGAAGCGATATTTCTATAAAAGAAATTTATCATATTTTTAAAATCGATAAGGGTTTTGTAGACGGCAAGTTAGAGTCGCAGCTAAATCTGCCGAGGTTTCGTTAAGCTTATATTTGGAGTATCATGAGCGTCTACGAGTTAAAATCCTGGGCTTTAAAACCGGCTTTGTTCGCGAGTAAGCGTTACTGCAAATCTGCGTCGCTCGTCAAATTTGGCGGGCAAACAAGGCAAATTTAAAAATAAAAAGGAAAAATATGAAAGAGTTTTTAGCGGCAGCGCTTGATTTTATCCTTTGCCGCATCACGATATTTATCACGGGCGTACGGCCGCCGCATGAGCTTTTAAACATCGGCGACGGCACTAAAATTTACTACGCCAACCACGCTAGCCACGGCGATTTTTTGCTGATTTTCGTCTCGCTGCCCTACCGCGCGAGAAAGCGCGTGCGCCCCGTCGCGGCGGCGGAGTACTGGGAGAGCGGACCCGTGCGCAGATTTCTTGCTAAAAACGTGTTTAACATGGTGCTAATAAGTCGCCGCAAAGATCCGCTAGAGGCGCTAGCGCAAATGAGCGAGGCGCTGCAGACGCACTCTCTCATCATCTTTCCCGAAGGCACGCGCAAGATGGACGACGATCTAGCGCTACAGCCGTTTAAAAGCGGGATTTTCCGTCTGGCGCAGCAGTGTCCCGCCGTCTCGTTCGTGCCCGTATGGATCAAAAATGCGCGAAACGTCCTGCCTAAGGGCTTTTTCGTGCCTATTCCGCTGCTTTGCGAGCTGATAGTGGGCGAGGAGATAACCTACGGCGGCGAGGGCAAGGGCGAGTTTTTGCAAAAGGCGCAGGACGCGCTGCTAGCGATGAGCGATACGCAAAATGATAGAACGAAAGCCTAGCGCGACGGCTTTGGCTGCGGGGGTAAATTTAAGCCTCGCAAGCCCGTCAAATGAAAAGGGGAAATTTGCGACCGATTTTTACGGCAAATTTAACGGCGAGCCTTTTAAAACGGCGTCCAAAAGCGTCAAATTTAAGCACGAAACACGGGCTAAAACGCTCGCCTCTGCGCAAATCAAATTTGACCTAAACACAAATTTAAACCGCGTAAAAAAATTAACCAATCAAGCAGTCCGCACGGCAAACCAAACGCGCGTAAATTCGGCTCGCTCGGAGCGCTCCGAAACAGGCGTCAAATTTAGCTTCAAATTTAACCAAAAGGCACTAAAATGAACCCGCAAAATCATATATTAAATCTATTTTTAGGACTCATCGCGGTGCTGGTCGTCTCTAGCGCCGTTGCCTTTATCCTAAAGGCGAAATTCGGCGCCGAGAACAAAACCGTCTCAAATTTGACCTCGCGCATAAACGCCTGGTGGGCGATGATTTTGGTGATTTTTGCGTTTACGTATATGGGTAAAAACGCCGTAATATTTTTGTTTTTGCTAGTTTCGTTTGCCGCATTGCGCGAGTTTTTGTCGCTCATCTACATCCGCAGGGGCGATCATATCGCGCTCGTGGCGTGCTTTTACGTGATTTTGCCCGTGCAGTATATCTTTATCTATGCCGATTGGTACGCGATGGCGATGATATTTATCCCGGTTTACGGATTTTTGTTTTTGCCGATTTTGGCGGCTATTTGCGGCGATGCGGCATATTTTTTAGAGCGCTCGACGAAGATCCAGTGGGCGCTGATGATCTGCGTCTTTTGCATCTCGCACATCCCTGCGCTTCTTTTGCTGGATCTTAAGCATGGCAGCGGCATGGAGCTGATGCTTTTTTTGATCCTGGTCGTGCAATCTAGCGACGTGCTGCAGTATATCTGGGGCAAGCTTTTTGGCAAGCGCAAGATCGCACCTAGCATCAGTCCGTCTAAGACGGTGGTTGGTTTTGCGGGCGGCGTACTTAGCGCTAGCGCGCTGGCTGCGTGTCTGCATCATCTCACGCCTTTTGGCGCGACGGGGGCTTTTTTCATCGGGCTTGCTGTTTGTATGATGGGCTTTTTAGGAGGGCTTGTTATGTCGGCGATCAAGCGCGATCTGGGCGTCAAAGATTGGGGCTATATGATCAGCGGGCACGGCGGGATGCTTGACCGTATGGACTCGCTGTGCTTTGCCGCGCCGATATTTTTTCACATAGTTAGATATTTTTACGCGTGAGGTTTTGATGAAAATTTGGAGCAAAATTTTACTTTTAGCGCTGACGGCAAATTTTGCCTTTGCATTTTCGGCCGAAAAGCTCGTGCAAGATGCTAGAGCGCAGGTCGGGCAGACGCTGTTTTACGATCCTTCGTACTCAAGGCTAGCCTATCCGATGGGCGACGTGGATATGATAAAGGGCGTTTGCACCGACGTCGTCGTTAGGGCGCTGCGCGGACAGGATATCGATCTGCAGCGGCTCATCCACGAGGATATGAGCGCAAATTTTAGCGTCTATCCAAAAAACTGGGGCGCGAAAAAGACCGACAAAAACATCGATCATCGCCGCGTGCCAAACATCGCTACCTATCTAAAACGTAAGGGATACGAGGCGAAGGGCGAGTTTAAAGCCGGCGATATCGTGACGTGGCGGCTGGATAACGGCAGGCCGCATATCGGTATAGTTTCGGATAAATTTGCAGGCGGCAAAACCCTGCTCGTGATCCATAACATCGGGCTTGGCGCGCAGGAAGAGGACGTGCTAAATGTTTACGAGATAACAGGGCATTTTAGGATAAAATAAGCGTAAAAATCGATAAATTTAAGCAAGAAAGGCGAAAAATGGAGTTTAAAGAGAGCTATTTTATAACGAGCGACGGGGCGAGGATATTTTACAGATACCGCCTGGCCGCGGACGTGGCGTGCGAGAACCCGAGCGCAAATGAAATAAATTTGAGCGAGGATGGTAAATTTGAGGGCTCAAATTTGAGCGCCGGAGCCGCAAGCGAAACGTCAAATTTGGCTAGCGAGCAAACAGTCGGCGCGGATGAAAATACGGAGCTAAATTTCGGCGGCGAAGGCAAATTTGATGAGCAAAATTTATCAAACGGCGGCAAAAACTCGGACTCAAATTTAAACGAAACCAGCAAATGCGGCGCGTCAAATTTGAGCGAAAGCGCCGAGCAAAATCTCAAATTTAAAGCCGCGCCAAACGCCAAAGCCGTAGCGATATTTCACCGCGGGCACGAGCACTCGGGCAGGACGACGCACGTAGCGGACGGGCTAGCAGACGAGAGTTTGAGCTATTTTGCGTGGGATCAGCGCGGACACGGCAGGAGCGACGGCGAGCGGGGCGACGCGCCAAGTATCGGCCGTCTCATCGCCGACGTGGACGAGTTTGTGGCGCATATCGAGCAGAGATTTGGCTTTGAGACGCAAAATCTAGCCGTGATAGCTCAAAGCGTGGGCGCGGTGCTGGTCTCTGCGTGGCTGCACGATTACGCTCCGCACGTTCGCTGCGCGGTGCTGGCTAGTCCCGCGTTTAGCGTGAAGCTTTACGTACCGTTTGCCAGAGCCGGTCTAAAGGCGATTTACCGCGCACGCGGAAATTTTTTCGTAAACAGCTACGTCAAGGCGCACTATCTCACGCACGACAAACAGCGTCAGGCCAGCTACGATGCCGACTCGCTCATAACTCGCGCGATCTCGGTGCGCATACTGCTGGGGCTTTACGAGGCGGCACAGCGCGTGGTTTCGGACGCTGCCGCGATCACGACGCCTACGCTGCTGCTGATCTCGGGCGATGACTGGGTCGTGGAGCACGCCCCGCAGCACGAGTTTTACAACGCTCTTGGCGCCCGCGTAAAAAGGCGCGAGATTTTAGAGGGATTTTACCACGATACGCTGGGCGAGAGCGAGCGGGAGAGGGCGTTTGAGATCGTGCGCGAGTTCGTCGGCGAGAGGTTTAGCGCGCCTTTTAGCGAGGTGGACTGCACGCATGCGGACGAATACGGCTTTAGCCGCGAGGAGGCCGATAGGCTGGCTACGCCGCTACCGAGATTTAGCCTGAAAAATTTACGGTTTAAATTTCAGCGGATATTTATGCAGGCGGTTTCGCCGTGGGTCGGCGGGCTAAAGATCGGCGAAAATACGGGCTACGATAGCGGCAGTACGCTTGATTACGTTTACCGCAACGAGCCGCAAGGGGCGAATAAATTTTTCAAATTTATCGACAAATTTTACCTAAACGCCATCGGCTGGCGCGGCATCAGAGAGCGCAAGCGAAATATCAAGCTAGCCATCGACCAAGCCGTAGCAGAGCTGCAGGAGCGCGGCGAGCCGCTACGACTGCTAGACATCGCCTCGGGCCACGGCAGATACATACTAGACGCCGCGCAGGGGCATAAATTTGAGCGCATAACGCTGCGCGACTATAGCGACATAAACGTAAAAGCGGGCGGCGAAATGATAAAAGAGCGCGGCCTAGAGGATGTCGCGAGCTTTACGCAGGCAAATGCGTTCGAAGCCGCTAGCTACGAGGACCTGCAGGACGCATATACGCTAGGCGTCGTATCGGGGCTGTTTGAGCTTTTCCCAGATAACTCGGTCGTGCGCACCGCGCTACAAGGCTTTTCAAGCAGTGTAAGAAGCGGCGGCTACCTTATCTACACCAACCAGCCGTGGCACCCACAGCTAGAGATGATCGCGCGCGCTCTATCCAGTCATAGGCAGGGCGCTGCGTGGATCATGCGCCGCCGCAGCCAAGCCGAGATGGATCAGCTCGTAGAAAAGGCGGGATTTAAAAAGGTGCGCGAATGGATAGATGGGGATGGGATATTTAGCGTGAGTTTGGCCGTTAAAATTTAGCCTTGCTGCGGCTCGTCTCGCGAGCGCTTTTAAATGATTTCGTAAATTTCGCCCTGCGACAGACTACATGTCTAGTCTTGGGACGAAATTTACTTCAAAACATTTAAAATCATCTCACGATACTTCGCCCTGATTTCTTATAATCAAATTTCAAATTTGCAAATTTTACTCACCGAGACCCGCACCGCAAAAAATGCTAAACTAAAAAAACGTGTGGCGCGGCAGCGCGGGATAAAACTGCGCAAAGCGCAGCAACCTCTCACGTCGTATGGGATAGGGGATTGTTAAGGGGGAAGGGAGCGACCTCGTAATTCAAGCCCCTTCCCCCTTAACAAGAAAGGTTGATTTGTGCAAAAGCTTAATGCACAACATCAAATTTAACCAAACCAAATTTAGCACCTTAAAGATGCGGGTCTCGGTGAGTAAAATTTACGTCAAGCGAGCGATCTCGAATCGTTAATCCGCCAAAGCGCAAATCTGCTAAAATTTGATAGAATTGGCAAAAAAGGCAAAAATGAAAACAAAACAGTTTTTATCGCAGCTGGCCGCGCTAGTCGTCGTTGCGGCGATATTTTACGCTAGCTACGGCGCCACGAACGCCCTCGCGAGCGCTCGCGCGAACGTGCCGGAGATCTATTTCGCATGGGAGCGCGCGCTGCCGTTTTGGGCGTGGAGCATCGTGCCGTACTGGTCGCTAAATTTACTCTACGCGCTTGGATTTTTCCTCTGCCGTGACAGCCGTGAGCTCGCGCGCTACGTCACGCAGCTACTCGCCGCGCAGGTGATCGCGACGCTATTTTTTATCATTTTTCCTCTGCAAATGTCGTGGAAAAAGCCCGCAGTTTCGGGCCTTAGCGGCTTTTTGTTCTCGAGCCTCGCCGCCTTTGACCTTCCCTTTAACCAAGCCCCGTCGCTGCACATCATACTTTGCGTCGTGGTGGGCACGTTTTACCTTCGCAAGGCGCGCGCGGTTTGGCTTAAAGCGGCGCTTGCGGCGTGGTTTGCGCTCATCGGCCTTAGCGTGCTGACCACGTATCAGCACCATTTTATCGACATTCCGACGGGGCTGGCTGCGGGCTACTTCGTGCTACTGATTCGCCCGCTAGATGGCGAGCCGCTTAGATTTGCCGTGGCCGCGGACGCAGCGCGCTACAAATGGGCGGCGCTATATCTGGGGCTTGCGTTTTTGACGCTGTTTGCGGCGATTGCGGGGGCTAAAATTTGGGGCGCGTGGATGCTGTGGCTATCGTGGGCGAGCCTTAGTTTCGCGCTGATTGCTTGCGGTTACGCGTTTTTGGGCGCGGGAGTTTTTGCTAAAAACGGGCAAGGCCGTCACGCCGCCGCGGCTAAAGCCTTACTTTTTCCCTATCTTTGCGTAGCGCGGTTAAATGCGCTCTTTTGGTTGCGCGGACGCCGGCTTTCAGATGAGATTTTGCCGGGGCTGTATCTTGGCTCGGTTAAGCAGGTGGGCAAATTTGACGCGATGCTAGACTGTGCTGCCGAGTTTGAGCGGCCGGGCGGCGCGCAAATTTACGCGAGCCTGCCTATGCTAGATATGATAACGCCCGGCGCGGCCGAACTGAGGCGCGGCGCAGATGAGCTTGAGCGGATAGTAAAAACGACTCTTGGCGGCGGCGAAAATTTGTCGCAAACGGCGGTGGAGTTAGGATCAATTTTTAGCGCCGAGGCAAACGGCTACGCGAATGAGCGAAATTTGAAATTTCATAGGCAAGTGGGCTCGCGGGCAAACCTGCAAACGCGCGGCTCGGCAAACGAAGGCGAGGAGCAAACTCTCGCGGACTCAAACGAGCTAGCCGCCGAGACAAACGGCAAAAAGGTACTGGTGTGCTGCGCGCTGGGCTACGGCAGGAGCGCGTCGGTGCTGCTTGCTTGGCTTGTGATTTACGCGGGGATGGGCTTTGATGAGGCGCTAAATTTGCTAAAATCTCGCCGCGAAAAGATCGCCGTCGCTAGCTCGCTACGCAATCGGATAACGCGGCTAGCCGCAGAAGTCCGCGCAAATTCGAAAGCGGAGTAAAGAAGCGGCAAATTTAAGCGCGAAATAGGCGCAGGCTAAATTTGATCAAGTCCGGTTTAAGGGATCAAATTTAAAAAAATCTGCAGGCTAGAAACAAGCAGCGTTGCAAAATTCTCGGCGAAAACGAACGGGAATTTAACCAAACGCTCAAAATGAGGAGGGAAAATGACGAATGCGGAGCAAAACGAAAAAGCGGCGCAAGACGGGGAGCGGGAACGCCGCCAAACGGCGGACGATAGAGTCTTGGCGCTGGTTACGGCTAGATTTTTAGCGACGCATAGGCTATTTTTCTTGTTAAATTTACTTCAGCTAGCCGTCTGCCTTCGCATTTTTGCAAATTTTGCCGTTATTGCGGGCTTTTTGGCGGCTTTTTCGGTTTTGTAGATACACGTGAGTTTGAGCAAATAAGTGAATGGCGGAAAATGGCTTTTACGTCGCCTAGCAAGTTCGGTAGCATAGAAAGCAGTATAATCCTGTGCAGCGCCAGTACGGATTGTTTCGTCGTGTGGTTGATATGATTGGATGACAACATTAGTTTGCTGGTTGGTGCGCCCGACACGCCCGACGACCTGCGACAATAGTTGAAAGGTACGTTCGCGCGCCATAAAGTCGGGCAAAGCGAGCCCGGCGTCCGCCTGAATGACGCCGACAGCGCCAAGGTGCGGCAGGTCAAGCCCTTTAGCGACGACTTGTGTGCCGATAATAATATCAACTGTGCCATCGTAGAGTTCTTGGTAACGTTTCTCAAGCGTATGCGTGGCGGCGGTATCACCATCAAAGCGCGCAACGGTTGCGTGCGGGAATAATTTCTTAATCTCTGATTCAATAAGTTTCGTGCCGATGCCTTTATGAACGATATCAGTTTCGTGGCAATCAGGACAAGAAGTTGGAATGGGTGCCGTGTTACCGCAAATGTGGCATTGCAGTATGTGCTTGTCGATATGGAGTGTGAATGGCACGAAGCAGCGCGGACAGATCGCAGACCAGCCGCAGTTAGTGCAGAGTGTCGTACTGGCGCTGCCGCGGCGGTTGTGAAAAAGGAGTGTTTGCTGCTTGCGTTCAAGCGAGACTGTAATGCGGGCGAGGAGCGAGTCGGATAAAAAACGATGCTGAACAAAATTTATTTTTGATGTCATATTTATGATGTTGACGTGCGGCGGCGGAGCGGCTTGTGCACGGCGAGGGAGCGTAATGACCGGGCTATTGGTGTGGGTAGCAAGGTAGTATTCGCCGATAAGCGGCGTTGCTGAACCTTGAATAACGGGCGCGCCATGATGCGTGCCAAGCGTGGCGGCGACGCGCAAAGCCGAGTATCGTGGCGATTGATCTTGCTTAAAACTTGGTTCGTGCGCTTCGTCGATGATAATAGCGCCAATATGGGCAAGCGGCAGAAAGAGTGCTGAACGAGGACCAATGGCGATACGCGGAATAGTGCTTCGAAGAGCGTCAAGCCAAATCTGATGGCGCGCAGACTCGGTTTGCTGCGAGTGAGTTAGTAAGATGTTGGAAAAATGCTGCTCAAACTCTGCGATAAGCTGCGAAGTGAGGGCGATTTCTGGCACAAGGATGATGACGGATTTTTGCTGCGTCATAATATGCTTGGCGTAGGCAATGTAAACAGCGGTTTTGCCGCTGCCGGTAACGCCGTGCAGCAAGACTGTTCCATTTGTACGCTGCGTGAGCGTATCAACGGCGGCTTGCTGATCTTTGTTGAGTAAATAATGTGTTCGATCCCGCGAAATCGTTTGGCGGGAATATGCTGCTGTGCGGCGCTTTTTTGTGAGGCCGCGCGGCAAGATTGTCTGCAATGTGGTCGCAAGGGGTGTGGCGTAGTAGCGAGCCATCCATAGAGCAGTTTTGAGCAATGGACTTG